>ENA-OUOG01001591-OUOG01001591.1-marine-metagenome-genome-assembly--contig:-NODE-1591-length-25827-cov-7.158641_pt1 | contig 25827 bp, 22 predicted proteins | sample MGYA00248635_ERZ508505 | MGnify/ENA primary metagenome ERZ508505 (study PRJEB26176, sample SAMN06267871) | marine metagenome | isolation source: Saanich Inlet, British Columbia, Canada | place: Pacific...
ATCAATAATGGATACTATACGTTTTTAGAAAACTTAAAGCTTTGGGAATTGTATCAAAAAGGAACATAGTCAGGCTTACACTAGAAGATACTCCAACACTATTGACACCTACTCTGAAGGGTAACGAATCCGCACCCAGTAAAACCTGGCTATGGATAACCATGGGCATAATTATACTGATACTTGGAGTGTTCACCGTACGCATGATGCGGAATACATAATCCGGGTCAATACCCTTTATTTAGTGATAAAGCTGCTATATTCGCTTGCTTTGAGTATAATTTTAAAACTGAGCTAGAGTGCCTCCAATGTGCGGAGGATTGGACTAATACAACAGATATGACTAGAGTCGTACTAAAGGTGTTTTTAATGTGCATTACCATTATCCTATTGGGTGCATTTCTATTGGCGATCATTCAGATGAGCATCAACTTGGGACAAACATCTATCCCTGGATTTCAGGCCGGAGCGACTTATGGAGTCATCCTAGCAATGGCAATTCCCTGCTTGGGCTACGTCATATTCAACATGAAAACACTCAAGATATTTTCTAAAATTTATAACAATGAAAATCGGGACTTATCAGACCGTAGACCTATAGACCGAAATATACCTACAGATATTTCTAAGATATACTGGATATCAGGCATAGTGTGGGCTTCACTTCTTTTACTACTTGCCATAGTCTACATCTTTATCTCTATGCAGTATTCAGATATGCAAGGCAGCTATCAGACTAGACAAGTAAGCACCATTCTTAAAGCGATCACTAGTGTAACTGCTACATTAGCTATATGGGTGGTGATAGACCTACTCAGTACTCGATATTATCTTCGAAGATTTTCGCTAGGCACTAGTGATGAGATAGATACGATAGGGACGGGAGATTAGGACTGACTTTCCGTTAGAAATAGATAATATCAAAGCTTCCAAATGAGGACACCTCTGAGAAAATACGCAGTGTATTAGGATTTCTTATTGCAAATAGGATTAGTGATATGGGCAATCTGCGAAGTCAGCAAAGTGAAGCAGTTATACCATCAAGCCTTAAGACCTAAGGCAGGTATCATTGAACAAATAGGCCAAGAGCAGAAAGATTAATCTCTACTCCCGCCGCCGTTATTATTGTTTCTAGGTGTACGTCTAAAGTTACGGTTACCACCGCCGCTATTTCCGCCACTTCTGTTTCCACCGCCGTTTCTATTGCCTTGAGGTCTTCCTCCATTGTTTCTACCACGATTTTCACCTTGCTTCTTATTACCGCCTCCTACAGGTCCTTTCGTAGGCTCAAAACCTTCTATGGTCATACTTGGAAGTGGCATACCGAGTAGTTTCTCTATACCCCTCACATATTCAGCTTCATCTGCACTTACCAGTGAGATAGCTACACCCTCTGCTCCTGCTCTACCTGTACGTCCGATACGGTGTACATAATCTTCTGGTACATTAGGGAGTTCAAAATTGATCACAAAAGGAAGCAATGGAATATCTAGTCCTCGAGCAGCTATATCCGTAGCTACGAGTACACTTACCTCTTTCGCTTTAAACCCTGCTAGCGCTTTAGTACGTGCTCCTTGCGACTTATTCCCGTGAATCGCTGCTGCAGTAATATTTGCTTTGTTTAACTTCTCTGTGAGTCTATTCGCTCCGTGCTTGGTGCGGGTAAATACGAGCACTTGGTGCCAGTTTCCCTCCCATATTAATTTAGTAATCAGTTCGGTCTTGCGCTTAGGGTCACATCTATATGCTACCTGTTCTACTCGCTCTGCAGTACTGTTTTCTGGAGTAGCTTCTACAGTCACTGGATTGTTTAGTATTCCATTGGCCAGTGTACGTATCTCACGCGAGAATGTAGCACTAAATAGTAGGTTCTGACGCTTTTCAGGCATCATACCCATAATCTTTTTAATATCCCTAAGAAAGCCCATATCGAGCATTCTATCTGCTTCATCCAAAACAAGAAACTCAATATCTCGAAGTGAAATAAATCCTTGATTTTGGAGATCCATTAGTCTACCGGGAGTAGCTACCAGTATATCTACCCCGCTACGAAGTTTATTTACTTGTGGATTTTGCTTCACTCCACCAAAGATGACCATGCTTCTCAAGTCTACGTGCTTGCTATACGTCTGAACATCCTCCAATACCTGAGCTGCTAACTCACGAGTAGGTGTCAGTATCAGTGCGCGTATTACTCGATTATTTCTTGGAGCTTCTTTAGTAAGCAACTGAATCATAGGCATGGCAAAGCCAGCCGTCTTCCCTGTACCCGTCTGTGCACTGGCAAGAATATCTTTTCCAGCCAATATGTGTGGAATGGCTTTTTCTTGAATAGGGCTAGGGGTTTCGTATCCTTTGTCTGCTACCGCTTTTAGTAAGGCTTCGGTAAGGCCTAGTTCTTTAAATGTCATTTGTGTATTATTGATTTTGAAATGACCATCTACTCTGCGACCTCACTCCTCTTATATTTGGTGCAAAGGTAAGCGGTATCTTATCTCTTCATAGCCTGATTACCTATTATCTGCTTAGCAGCACCTATTACTAGACAGTATTCGGTAATTTCTTATTGGTACGACGTCGGAAAAGAATGACAATTCAAGAGCTGATACCAGTCATCTAATCTGTATATTTACCCCTATGTTAGACCAATCAAAATCCCGTCGTCAATTTATAAAAAATGCATCTTTAGCTTCATTAGCTTTTAGTCTATCTCCACTTGCTAGTAATGCCAAAACAGAACGTAGCAAATCGACAGATGCTTGCGATAGGACCACCTTAGATTATTATGGTGAAGGCCCCTTTTATACTGACAATCCTCCTGAAATCAATGATGGAAAACTTGCTACTTCAACAGAAACCGGCACTAAAATTCGTATTACAGGTAGGGTACAAAACTTGGATTGCGCTGAGTTTATCCCGAATACAGTAATCGATATATGGCACGCTAACGATGCGGGGGACTATGATAATTCAGGATACAACCTACGCGGAAAAGTACTTAGTAATGCGCAAGGGTTTTACACGTTTGAAACCATAAAACCCGGTAAATACCTGAATGGAAGCAAATACCGTCCATCTCATATTCATTTTAAAATCACACCTCCAGGATTCCCTTCGATCACTACTCAGCTGTACTTCCAAGGAGATACGGATATTCCTGCAGATGCTGCAGCCAGTATCACTAGTGGTCAATTTGATGCTACCCACCGCATTATAGCACTCACAGATGACGGCGACGGTGTGCTGGAAGGAACTTGGGATATAGTTCTAAATGGCAAGGGAACTATGAGCACAGGGGATATACACTTAGATAAAGGAATCATATATACGGCATCTCCCAATCCTTTCTCTTCTGGCCTTCAGATTAATTATGGGGTATTTAATACTGCAGAAGTGAGCCTATTGGTGTTTGATATACATGGAAGACAAGTAGCAAGTCTAGAGCAGCGAAAACTCACTCCTGAGAAGTATACTGCTGATTGGACTCCAGATGCCAAACTTCCTAACGGGCACTACTTCATCGCATTAAAAATAAATGAGCTACAAGTACACTATGTGAAAGTTCAGTTTATCAGATCTGCCAGTAGCAACGGGCAATAAATGATAAAAGCTGCCTGAAAGCAGCTTTTATGCATATCGTTATTCGTAAAAAAATCTACTTATTTTAGGCTTGCGTTTAATACTATCTTTACCGCAGATAGCGCTTCAGAGACTGGACAAGAATCTTTTGCAGCTGTAGCAAGTTCTAAAAACTTGGCCTCATCAATACCTGGAATGTCTCCGACTAAATTAAGTGTGATACTGTCAAAATGCCAATGTACATCTTCGTTTCGCATAGCTACAATAGCTTCTGTATCTAAGCTAGTAGCAGGAAATCCTGCACCGGCAAGCTGAAAACTAAGGGCCATATTAAAACAACCTGCATGGGCTGCAGCTATCAATTCTTCGGGGTTAGTACCTAATTTACCGTCTTCATTTTCGAAACGTGTCTTGAACGAATACGGCTTATCTTTGAATGCTCCGCTTCGTGTAGTAAGACTTCCTGTGCCGTCTATTCCGCCACCTTTCCATTGTGCTGTTGCTGTTCTTTTCATATTCTTTAATCTTTGGTTACATAACGGTTTTGGGGTGATATTTGTTTAAAACTGAGGTCGATTTTTATTTCGAACTCTGATAGTCTAAAAATAATGCGTTGCGACTAGACTATACCGACTTTCGTCCTAAAAAAAAACTATTTTCGCTGAGCACTCGGATGAGTACCGTAAAAACATATCACAGCATAAATTCTACTAATAAATATGCTAGTTTTAGCATATCCAAGATGGAAGATATCTACGCAAAACGGGATGGAAAAGCAGATGAACCACACCGTCATGACTATTATACCGTTTTATTGGTAGCTAAGGGAAGCGGGACTCACTCCATAGATTTCAACGCCTATACATTGGCTGACCAGCAGATCTATTTCGTATCTCCAGGCCAAGTGCACCAAGTTATAGAAAAGCAGAAGTCCGTTGGTTTTGTGATGACTTTTTCCACCACCTTTTTGGTTGAAAACTCCGTTCACTTGTCTTTTATAGATAGTCTGAATCTGTTTCATGACTACGGTCAAAGTCCGCCACTACCGCTGGATGCTGGTCAATTGCAAAAACTAATTGGATACTGTACAGAAATCAATCAACTTCACTACGGCACCTCTCCTATGAAGGAACTCGCTATAGGCGCTTATCTCAAGCTATTGCTGATAGACTGCAATACCCTATGTGCTATCAACCCTCTAGAGAGTAGCTTAAACCTCTCGGGAAATCATACTATAAAAACATTTAAAGAGCACGTAAATGAACGGTACCGAGAACAGCATAGCACCTCATACTATGCAGAACAGATGCACATCACACCCGACCACCTCAATAGAACGATTAAAAACGCATTGGGTATCACCGCCAAAGAATACATCCAATCTAGGATAACGACAGAAGCGAAACGATTACTCTACTTTACCGATCTCACTACCAAAGAGATTGCCTTTAATTTAGGCTTTAGCGAACCCTCCCATTTCAGTGCCTTTTTCAAAAAATGCACCAAAATATCACCTTCTGACTTTAAGCACCAAAAGGTGTAAAGAAGGACCACCTCGGATTTTTATACGACTCTCCCGATTTATCGTACGTTAATACCTGATACCTCTTGCCATCTTTGCGCTAGAATAAGAGCAAAAGATACCATGGAACGAAAAGAATTTATTAAAAAATCGCTACTTACAGGACTTATAGGTTCGGTAGCTCCTAGCCTCTTGCAGGCTAAAAATAAAATAAAACAGGAGTCTACTTATAACACCCTCATTCAAAAAGTAGGATTTAATCATTTACCAAATACAGAACATAAAACCATGAATACAGTAATTCACAGAGCAAACACCCGTGGCAATGCAAATCACGGTTGGCTCAACTCACACCACAGCTTTAGTTTTGCAAACTACCACAATCCTGAGCGTATGAATTTTGGAGTACTCCGTGTACTCAATGATGATTCCGTAGAAGCAGGCAAGGGATTTGGGACACACCCGCATAACAACATGGAAATCATTTCCATACCGCTGCAAGGTGACTTAGAGCATAAAGACAGCATGGGGACCACCGCTGTGATCAAAGAAGGCGATGTGCAAGTAATGAGTGCTGGCACCGGCATCTACCATAGCGAGTACAATAAAAATGAAGACCAGCAGGTAAAATTCTTGCAAATTTGGGTATTCCCTAATAAAAGAGATGTAGCCCCTCGCTATGATCAGATTTCTATCAAAGAAATAGCCAAAGACAATGCCTTTTATCAAATCCTATCACCCAATGCCGATGATGCAGGCGTATGGATACACCAAGATGCGTGGTTTCATCTGGGCAGTTTTGACAAAGATGCAGGTGACACATACACCATAAAAAAGGATGGAAATGGTGTTTATGCATTTATACTAGAAGGAGAAGTGATCATAAACGGAGAGCACTTATGTCCTAGAGATGGAATGGGCCTATGGAACATTGACCGTTTTGAGGTGAGTGCTAGCACCACTGCAAGAGTGTTACTGATGGAAGTACCAATGAATCTAAATAACAACTAAGAATGAACACTATAAATAATCTAGAGTGGAGATATGCCACCAAGAAAATGGATGCTACCAAGCGTGTAGCATATCACGACATTGCTACTATAAAAAAAGCCATTAGTCTCTCGGCATCATCCTATGGACTGCAACCTTTTACTGTGTTAGATATTACAGACACAGCGCTCCGAGCTCAGCTGCTACGTTCTACGTGGGGTCAAGCCCAAACCACTGATTCTTCCCACTTCTTTGTGTTTTGTAATCATACAACAGTCACCGAAAATGATGTAGATGCTCTTATTCAACTGAAAGTAAAGATTACAGGTGCTTCTGTGGAGCAACTAGCAGGATATGGTGATTTCATCAAAACAAAACTAAAAGAAATGCCTGCAGCTGCAATGCAAAACTGGACTGCAAAGCAAGCGTATATAGCATTAAATAGTGCCCTAATCGCCTGCGCTGAGTTACACATAGATAGCACTCCTATGGAAGGTTTTGAAGCAACTGCGTACAATGAAATATTGGGCTTAGAATCCAAAGGATTAAATGCGTGTGTACTTTTGGCTATTGGTTATCGTCATGAAGACGATACCACCCAACATGCACCAAAAGTGAGAAAACCGATAGACCAACTATTTAAAGAAGTGTAAACTAAGACACTGGTAACCCAAAAGCGACTACGAAAACTATTGTAGTCGCTTTTTTTAGTTTTGAAAAATCAGATTCTATGTTTCCCGTGCTATCATGAAGAATCAAAATCTTCACTAATTATTTAGACCGTACATAAACTTGAGGATCACAGAAAGCAATCAAATATGTGTTAATGATTATACCTTGCCACTATGGGCATTTGTCGCCCAAAACCAAAGGCCTTATGACTAATACGCAGCGTAGGTGACGCTTGAAAACGCTTATATTCATTGCGGTCTACCATACGTACTATTTTACGCACTAGTTCTTCGGTAAGTCCTTCTTCTTGCAATGCCACTATTTCTTTCCAGCCTTTCTTTTCTTCTATGTAGTGAAAGAGTATTTTATCTAAAATAGGATAAGGAGGAAGCGAGTCACTGTCCTTTTGATCTGGACGTAATTCTGCACTTGGTTCTTTATTGATGATTTCATACGGTATCACCTCACCGTAGCGATTGATAAATCGAGCGAGCTCATATACTTGCTCCTTGTATAAGTCACCTATCACAGATAAACCTCCGCACATATCACCGTAGAGTGTACTATAGCCGACAGCACTTTCGCTCTTATTACTGGTATTTAGCACCATGTGTCCAAACTTATTACTGTATGCCATTAGGATAATTCCCCTGCTCCGTGCCTGTAAGTTTTCTTCTGTGACATTCGGATTTTCACCTTCAAATTCACTAGCCAGCGTATCCATAAAGCTATCAAACACCTTTTTTATGGGAATATTACTAAACGGGGAATTGAGATTATTTGCTAGCTCCTTAGCGTCGTCTACGGAGCCTGTACTACTGTACTTACTCGGCATAGTAATCGCCTTTACATTTTCTGCACCTAGAGCTTCAGCAGCTATGGCATGGACTACAGCACTGTCAATACCTCCACTACTCCCAAGCACTGCTTTTTTAAACCCTACTTTACTAAAGTAGTCTCTCACTCCCATCACGAGGGCATCGTGTATTAGACCTATATCGTAATCATAGTAATCTTGATGACTATCCTCATAGATTCTGTCACTATCCCATTCTATAATTTTGAAATCTTCTTTGTAAAACTCGCACTCCTCTACGATTTCTCCCATCCTATTGATGAACATAGAGCCACCGTCAAATAAAATATCTGTATTCCCTCCTACCTGGTTTACGTAAAACAAAGGCAAGCCATAGGTTTTAGCATTGAGTTGCATACGAGTCCTACGTTTCTCTACGTGATTATAACTGTATGGCGAGCCACTTAAGTTTATCATCACACTAGGTTTCTGACCATAAAGCTTATCCATAGGAGTTACTGTATAGAGCTTTTCTTCATCTAAATTCCAGAGATCTTCGCAGATGGTTACTGCAATCCGTTCTCCTTTATACTCCACACATTCAAAAACTTCATTGGGTTGGAAGTAACGGTGCTCATCAAAGATATCGTAGGTAGGCAGAAGTGTTTTATCTATTCTACGCACTAGTTTTTTATCCGCATAGAAGAAAGCAGAATTGTAGAGTTTCTTACCTTTTTCTAATCCGCTCCATGCAGGACCACCTACCAACACTGCTATACCATTCGTCTCCTGACAGATTTGATCAAGACCCGTCTCACAACGCTTAATAAAACTGGGATAATCCAGCAAATCTTTAGGAGGATAACCACAGATAGCTAATTCAGAGAATACTATAATATCTGCTTTGGCTTGTTTTGCCTTAGTTATTTCACCTATAATTTTCAAGGTATTTCCTTCTATATCTCCTATGATATAGTTGAGCTGAGATAAGGCAATTTTCATACTTACTTTCTTCTTCTGATCTTAAAACAATACTCCAACAGATAGTGCGAAGTAGTTGTTTTTAGCGATTGCTGTTTTATCTTTCACAAACATATCTGTGAGTGTATTTGCTATTCGCACACCACCTTGAAGTGAAGTATTACCAGCCATTCTGTACTCTACTCCACCTCCTATAATGAGAGGTAAACGGAATAAGAACACTTTGTCATCAAAGTTATTTACCGTGAAGGGATCTCCTTCTGTGCTATTCACTCTAAAATCTGTGGGATCTTGATCTGAGATAGATAGTGGCAACCCGGTACTTACAATACTCGTTTTCGCATTCATAGCAAAGCCCAAGGATACTCCAAACTGACCATAGTATGTCATATTCCCGATTTCCTTCGTTCTAAATTTCATGGTAAGTGGGATATCTAAATATAGAATATTATATTCATATTGAAGACCATTCATCGTATCATTCGGTACACTGCTAAAAAAGAGTTGATCAGTATTGGTGAATTTACTTTTAATGTTTGACAGCATAATTTCAGCACTAAGACCATAGTTGGGTTTAAAGTAATAATCTCCCATAATACCATAGCCAAGTGCAATCGTAGAGCCTTCATTAACAATATTTTTGCTAGTTCCACCTACCCAGCCTATGTTAGCTTGTCCTTTTAGCCCAAATTTAAATTCCCCTTGTGCAAAAGATACTTGTGTAACAATCATACCTAGTACTAGTATTGCAACGTTCTTTAGTCTGATATTCATATTTTTCAAATTTTGTACAAGTTTATGTTAAATAAAACTAAAATACTGCATAACGTATGCATAGTCTCCATACTCACTATTTCATTGATAAGCTGTGGCGATAATCCACATGTCAAAGACCTCTCTAATATGGACTTAACCTTGAACACTACTCGTTTTGAGCAGGACCTGTTTTCCAGCCGGAGTGTGGAAGATATCCTAAAGCTTCGTGAAAAGCATCCGGATTTTTATCCCGTGTATGTAAATGATATAATCGCTGCAAATGTGCAGATACCTGGAGCTAACGACACAGATATTGCCGTAGAGCTCTACAAGTACATTAGCCACAGAGATATGGACTCACTGTACAGTATAGTCCAGTCGGATTTTACAGATTTTAGCACGTATTCGGATGAGCTTGAAGTAGCTAGCAAGTACATTTCCTACTACTTTCCTGATGATACGATAAACAGTGTGACCACGTTTATATCTACGTTTCAATATGGCGCAGTCTATGACCAAGTGCACAAGTCTTTTGGAGTAGGACTAGACATGTACCTCGGATCAGATTTTGAGGTGTACGGCTTGCTAAACCCTGAAAACTTCCCGATGTATCGGATACGAAAATTTGAGCCATACCGTATAGTATCCAACTGCGTACAGACCTATGTGGACTATAAAGTTCCAACTTTTAACGACACCAAGTTCATAGAGAAAGCAGTCTATGAAGGAAAAAAACTCTACCTCCTTGACTTACTAATTCCTACTGCTCATGACAGCCTTAAAATCAACTATACACGGGGTCAGATAGAATGGTGCAAAGACCACGAGCAAAACATGTGGAAGTATATGGTACAAAAAGATGTTCTATTTAGCTCAGATAAAAACGAGTATCAGAAACACTATTTCAATGATGGACCATTTACGTCTACCTTTGGAAATGACAGTCCTCCGCGCACAGGAGCTTGGATTGGATGGCAAATCATACGGCAGTATATGGCTTCAAATCCAGAGATGAGTATCCACGACTTGTTAAAAGATACAGACCACGCTGCCATATTTCAAAAGAGTGGGTATAGACCGTAAAGAGTGATTTAAGAGGAGCACTCCAAATGAAATTAAATGGAGAAAATCCAAGAATTCTGTGCTCACACTTAACTAGCGCCTAAAGGCTGGATTTACCTACTAAAGCAGAAATACTCTCCTTTAGGGCTGACCACCACTCTCGGCAACTCTCGGCTTTCTTCGAAGATATCATATCCCTTTTGAAGTTGTTTCCAAAAAGACACTAGCTCGCTATCGAATTGCTTGGCGAGCAGCTCCATATTCTCCTCTGTAAGTCGAGCTGGAAACATGTGTACCGGAATATCATACTGATCATGCCCAGAAGCCTCTAAGCAAAACACATACAACTCCTTAATCCACTCATCCGTAATAGGTATACAGCCTACCGTACTACAACCACCATGAATAAATATCATACCTCCTGGTGTGAATCTATCTGCCAAAAAAGAATCACTTGCATTGGGATAGTTCACTTTGAGTGATAGAAAATATGCACTGGTAGCGTTAAACTTACTGATTTGGTAAAAGCCTTCAGGTATTTGCATATCTCCTTCCTTGCGTTTAGGCCCTAACTGACCTACATTTTCACAAAACTTGTAGGTAGTAATGAGTTTATAGGTAGAGTCTTCCTTATTTTTAGCCCACACTTCTAAGTCTTCCTCAAACTTAAATGCTCGCAGTAAAATGTCACAATTGAAATGATCTACGCCCTGAGCTCGCAGTTTAGCATATGCCTCTTCTGCTTTATCTCTGTAGGCCTGAAAAACAGTATAGTGTTCTAGCTGAATATCTTTAAAACTCGGTTCTTCTGACATAAATGACATGTAAATCGGAATAGATAATAAGAATATTAGAATGCGCATTTTTCGAACTACAAAGGTGCAATATTATTCTGTCTTAGCCCACTTAAAATCGTAACTCTTCCCCTCTATCACTAGCTGAATAATGTATGTTCCCACCGGTAAATCCTCTTGTCCGATGCTTAGCTTCTCACTGAAGGTTATTGCCAACATTTCAGGGCCCATTACTGAAAAGACGACTACTTTGGCATTCCTTCTTTTTTTCAATCTAATGCGCAGCGAACTGGATGTCTGAGATACTTCAAATTTGTGGGTAGAAATCACATCTACACTAGCTCCTCTTCTTCGGGTATCTAGCAAGTATAGATTATTACCTATGATTTGGTACTCGTCTGATATGAACATATCCTGTCCATTGGCAAAAGCCAACGCCTCCTTCTGTGAGAACCCAACTGAATGTGTGACCCACTCCCCTCTTAGCAGACTACTTGATCCATTTATTTTTGTTAAATGCACTTTACCACTAGTGAGCAAAGCAAGCGTATCCTTGTAGATATCTGCTGCGGTAATCCAGCCAAACTCCTTAGCTGTCGCAGTAAACTGTATACTATCTTTTAACCGAGCCACATAGCTTCCAGGTTGATCTGGTAGCACATACATGTAGCACCAGCCATCGTATGGATTTGTTCTGTTTTTGCTAAAAAGATATAAACTGTCTTGGTACCAAGCCATAGCCTCACAGTCAAAGTTAAGATCATTCGCAGCGGGCGGAAATGCCACTTGATTGGAAAAAGTAAATGAAATGGTATCCACCATCAGTTGATTCGTAAACACATTTTCGGGATTTACTGACTTATATATATTTAAGTCTTTTCGCTTATTTGCATTATTTCCAAAATCACCAATGTATAGATCTCCTACATCATCTTTTGTTAGGTCTTCCCAGTCCACATTAGAAGCATTTAGGATATCATACACGTTATATGAATTAGACGCAGTATCGTAACGATGTAGCTTAGGAGCATTACCTCCATCATTTACAAAATACAGAACCCCACCACCGTAATGCACCATTCCAGAGTTTTCTTGAAGATCATCGCTGAGAGTAGAAATCGTTCGCACAGTTTGAGCGGCAGCCTGACATAAACCAAAGACTGATATGCATAGGAATAGTATAAATCGCAGCTGAAGCACAGTCAATAATAACCAAGAACTCCGCAATAGCCAAACTATTAAGGGACATATCTTCTAAAATAGTACAAGAAACTGCGTTTATCTTCACCTGAACAAAACTTTACTCTTCATAGCCAAATACGCTGTATTATTGACTTTTAGCTCCTCCAAACGCTTCTGTAGTTCATAGTCATGGATTAACTATTTTTGCGTCGATTTTGAGCGGAACATTATACATCGTACCCACGCCTATAGGCAATCTAGGAGACATCACTTACCGAGCTATAGAAGTACTCTCACAGGTAGATGCTATACTAGCAGAGGATACCAGACAAACTAAAAAGCTACTTAACCACTATCAAGTAGAGAAAAAGCTTATCCCTTACCATCAGCACAATGAGCATAAGAATTTAAGTATGGTCATAGACAAGCTAAAGGATGGCGAAACCTTTGCTGTATGTACAGATGCGGGTATGCCTGGCATATCAGATCCTGGATTCTTACTTATACGCGAAGCGGTACAAGAGGGAATTAATGTAATCACACTGCCCGGTGCGGTGGCCGCAATCGTAGCATTGGTAAATAGTGGCCTACCGTGTGATACCTTTGTGTACGAAGGCTTTTTACCACATAAAAAAGGAAAACAAACCAAGATATTGAGTCTTGCAGAAGAAAAACGGACCACCATATTTTATGAGAGTCCGCACCGTATCATAAAAACCCTTACGATGATAAAGGAGCTACTCGGTGAGGAGCGCGGAGTTGTGATAGGAAGGGAATTGACCAAAAAATTTGAGGAGTACGTGCGCGGTACAGTAACCGAAGTTTTGGCACACTTAGAAACAAACGCACCCAAAGGAGAGTTTGTACTTTTAATAGCTGGAAATGAAAAATAGAAAACTAAAACTAGCCTTACTCACCGCACTACCCGCTATACTTTTTTGGCTAGCTTGGCCACCTAGAGATTTATTTTTCTTGAGTTTCGTCGCCTTTGTACCGCTCTTTATGCTCGAGCGAGAGACCACTGGCATTAAAGGTGGAGGTTGGCTCATCTACTTAGCATTGCTGCTTTGGAATGCTGCTATATCTTGGTGGGTATGGAATGCAGAAGCTACCAGTAGTATCGTAATGATGACAGCCAACGCAGGTTTAATGTACTTGCCATGGCTAGGCTATCGCAAGGCAAAAAAAACGATGTCTGCAAGCAGGGCGTTTCTCGTATTCATAACACTTTGGTTGGCATTCGAATACTTGCATCTCAACTGGCAAATCACGTGGCCGTGGTTTACGCTCGGCAATATTTTTGCGAAGCACAATGAAGTAGTGCAATGGTACGAGATTACCGGAACCTTAGGAGGAAGTCTATGGGTGCTGTGGGCCAATGTACTGGTATACCAAACGGCAATAAAGACAGCTAAAAAATGGACCACCTGGCTAAAACCTGCATTAATGGTGATCGTTCCTATGTTGATATCCTTACCCTTTTATTTTTCTGCGTTTGAGCGCTTCTCCATGTACGAATCAGAAGAACAAGAAACACTACTCGTGCAACCCAACGTAGATCCCTACCTGAAGTTTGATGAGACCAACAAAGTAAGTAATCTCGTAAAAATGCTAGAAATGACGGAGAAGGAAATCACACCGAATACTCAATATGTGATATTGCCAGAAACTGCAGTAGTAGAATATGTAGACGAAGACTACCCCTATCAGTTTGCGAGTATGCGAATTTTACGTGAATTCGTACAAAAACATCCTCAAATACATCTCATAACTGGTATTTCAACCTATGATTTTTATGATCCAGGTGAACCAATGACAGAAACGAAACGCAAGACTGAATATGGTAAATTCTATGAAAGCTACAATACGGCTTTAGAGTTGGATAAAGCAGGAAAAATAAACTTCTATCATAAAAGTAAGCTAGTACCCGGAGCAGAGAAAATGCCATATCCTTTTCTTTTTGGATTCTTAGAATACTTCGCGTTAGACTTTGGTGGCATAACTGGTAGCTTGGGTAGCGACCTATATCCTACCGTTTTTGATGTCGGAGAAAAACCAAACCTCGCTCCGCTTATCTGCTATGAAAGCGTATTCCCCGGCCACGTCGCTGGATTTACTCGAAAAGGCGCAGAAATATTGCTCGTGATCACTAACGACGGCTGGTGGGAAGACACTGACGGCTACAAACAGCATATGTACTATGCCTGTCTGCGTGCTATAGAAAACCGGAGAGAAGTGCTACGGAGTGCAAACACAGGTATCACCTGCCGTATAGACGCACTGGGACAACTACAGGAACGTACTGAGTGGTGGGAATCAGCAGTATTAAAAGTCAATACCCTAGGACATTCTGAGCTTACCTTCTACAGCCGATTTGGAGACTATATTGGTAGAATAGCTAGTTTTATTGGAGTATTTTTTATATTGGGGATGTTTGTGAAGAAAAAAAGTAAAATTGGAACTCAAGGTTAAAAACATAGGGCACAAATCGTACTCACAAGCACTAGCCATACAGCAAGAAGTGCACGCCCAAGTATTAGCTGGAGGAGAAGACACCCTCATTCTCTGTGAGCACCCACATGTATACACTTTTGGTAAAAGTGCCGATAGAAATAACCTACTTATCTCTCCAGAATTTCTGAAACGAATACGCGCTGAAGTGCACGAAACAGAGCGTGGTGGAGACATTACATACCATGGCCCTGGGCAATTGGTAGGCTACCCCATCATAAATCTCCGCAAGCACGGAGTAGGTATAAAAAAATACGTAGAAACACTAGAACTTAGTATTATTAATGCATTAGCTACTTTCAACATCACTGCCTATCAGATAGATGGACTGACAGGGATATGGGTAGGACAAGAAGGTGATATAAAGCGTAAGATAGGAGCCATAGGCATACGTGTACGAAATGGAGTAAGTATGCATGGATTCGCTCTGAATGTGACTACAGACCTCTCCTATTTCAATCATATCGTGCCTTGTGGCATAGCAGACAAAGAAGTCACTTCTATTCATCTAGAGATTAATTCAGGCACGGTAACAGAGTTTGCCCAAGCCTTTCAAAATACTTTCCGAACTGAATGGCAGAAAGCGTTAACTTCGTAACCTCATTATGAATTTAATCAAAAAAATACTTCTCTGGACCATAGGAATCACCATTTCTGGTGCTGTTTTACTTGTATTATTTGCGTTGTATGGTAATTTCAGTGGCGGTGAGCGAGTAGGCAAGATTATAAAAATAAGTAAAAAAGGCTATGTTTTTAAAACATGGGAAGGTCAGCTGAATACCGGTGAAATTGAACAGGGAATCTGGGAATTTTCGGTCAAACCATCCGATGACAAGATTTTGAACGAACTGAGAGACGCCATGAGATCTGGCAGCCGAGTGGCCTTACATTATGATGAAAAATACGTATCTGTGCCTTTCTTAGGAGACACCAAAAACTTCATTACCGAAGTAGAAGTGTTGAAGGATTAGAAGATTCTTTTTTATTTTCGTTTGGATGAAAATATATCAACGACTCCCTAAGCTCTCAATTTTCACTTTTTTATGTTTACTAATAAGTTTTAATTCTTGTAAAAAGGACGAATCTGCATACCCTGACACCATAGTTGGTAAATGATGTATTGACAAAGATGAAGAACAAGTCGTTGAGTTTTCTGAAGATGGAACAGGTCGGGGTTCACAAGATAATCAAATCTTTTCTAGAGAATCATTCACTTTCAAAATTGATGGTAAGATTTTAGATGTATTAGGCAAAAGCTACGAAATTGAGTTTATGAAAAACAATACGATTAAGTTGCAAACTTATCTTTACGCTTATTCCCAAGGCAATTATACAAAGTATACGCTTCACTACGTACTTACTAGAATCAAATAGCAGATTCCTACAACCTCCAATCCACCTTTTCATCCAAAAAAGCATTGGCTTTGCTGAACGGCTTGCTGCCAAAGAAGCCAGCTTTACCCCCTGCATATACTTCAGCTGCTGGATGAGGTGCTTTTAGAATGAGGTGCTTTGTTTCATCTATAAGACTTTCCTTTTTATGAGCAAATGCCCCCCATAGGATGAATACCACATTCTCTTTATGCCCAGAGATGTATTGTATCGTCTCATCGGTAAACGTCTCCCACCCTTTTCCTTTGTGTGCTCCAGGAGATTTTTGTTCTACGGTGAGTATAGTATTGAGCAAGAATACTCCGTTCTCCGCCCATTTTGTTAACTCTCCACTTGTGGGTATTTCTATGCCTTGATCAGCATTTAGTTCTTTGTAAATATTGCGAAGTGACGGAGGAATTTTATTTCCTTCTCGCACAGAAAAACACAGTCCGTGTGCTTGTCCTTCACCGTGGTAAGGGTCTTGCCCGAGAATGACTACTTTTATCTTATCTAGCGGAGTTAGCTCAAAAGCTTTGAATATTTCATCTTTTGGCGGATAGATGATTGCCCCTTCTTTTCTTCTACTTTCTAAATAGTCCTGCAGATTTTCGTAGTAGGGTTGTGCCATTTGGGAGGGCATAAAGGGTTGCCAAGAAGGTAACAAACAGTCATCCTGAGCGGAGTCAAAGGATGCACTGTTGGTAGCATCGGTTTCATTACTCTTTTCGTTCACACTTCGACTCCGCTCAGTATGACGAAAAGGCCCAGGCTCAGGACTAAGGTTTCTATGTGAGCTGGCATTATTACAAGCAGCAAGGACCTTCAACGCATCCCATTCACCTGTTATTATTGCTTCCTTCTTTTTCCTTGACCAACCTTTTATCTGTTTTTCTAATTCTTCAGCTTGATTAAAATCCGTGAGCTGAGTAGACCAGAGTAATTCGACCGGCCGTTTATTAGCTGTGTAGCTTCCTCTATTTTCTTCTGAATTATGCTCTAAAACTCGTCTATCCACATCATTAGTCATACCTGTGTAGTATGAGTTATCTGAGCATTGGACTATGTAGACGTAGAAGTATTTCACTATCCCCAAAGTTAATTTTTAAACGTATAAAATGAATTATGACCTTTTTTTTCACCCTTCGACTCCGCTCAGGTTGACGAAGAGAACCATGCCCAGTTCATCACTTCGTCCCTCTCAACTTAATCTCCGTATTGTACGGACTATTCGGAATCACATATTTCTTGTACATCCAAACGGCAGACCCTACAAACAAGGCTACAAACAGGAATAATATGAGTAGCTTAGCGAATTTATTTTTCATTTGATATCATAAAAAAGGAGCGAATAGCCTTTAAACACCACTCGCTCCTTTCTGTTCATTTCAGTACTATTATTCTCCTGGTTTTACAAAAGCATATTCCTCTGCAAATCTTAACATCTGCTCTACATATCCTTCTTCTTCTACCTTAAGGTCTGTAAAGTTCCCATCGGCATCCATTACTGGAACTAACTTAGGCTGCACAAAACCACTGTATGGAGCTAGATTCAAACTCTCGTAGCGATCTACTACTTCTTTGTGTAATGCTGCATCCACTTTTACACCGTAACCTTCTACAAGTACTTCTGCCGCCGCATAGTCCCCTTCAGACTTAATACGTTGTATTTCTTTCAATAGATCACCAAAAATTACTCTTAGCTTAGCATAATCATTTACTACAAAGTACGTTTTACCATCTACTACTTTTTTCTCTATTACATTATCCGCGAGTCCTTTTTCATATGCCCAGCTCGCATTCAACTGGCGATTACGCATATGGTCTTCCTCTATGTTTTCGCCTTCATCTAATCTACGTAGTTGTAGCATCATACCGTTAGCTATGTAACTATCAAATTCTGCCATTCCCACTTCTAGGCTAGGAATTAGTCCTAGATCTACCAACTTCTGATCGTAGATATAGTACAGTGCTACTAAGTCTGCACGGGCTTCTTCTAGTGTATTACTGTAGTTTTTAAGTGTCTCCTTAGGAGTACCTATTCCTGGGTTAATTTTACCAGATGCGTGTCCGATTACTTCGTGCATCGCTGTGTGCATTTTACCACTGAGCTTACCATGCTCTTTGATTCGTGCTATAGTAGCTTCATCCAAATAAAATTCATTTAGCGAGCTAGTTCCACCCGCATCTGCATAGGCGGCGACTATATTACCTAAACTAACAGACTTACTACCAATGGTACTGCGTATCCAGTTGCTATTTGGAAGATTCACACCTATTGGCGTAGCTGGAGCGGCATCACCTGCTTCCATGGCTGCATCTATTACTCTGTAGCTCACACCTACTACTTTCTCTTTTTTGTGCTCATCCATAATAGAGCTATTGTCCTCAAAGTACTGCGCATTTTCGCTCAATACAGCCATACGCTTACTTGCTTCTTTATCATTTACTTGAATGATTCCTTCAAACGCACCTTTAGTACCTATAGCATCTCCATAAACTTCTATAAAACCAAGTATGAAGTCTATCTCACCTTCTGTGCTATTCACCCAATTGATATTCGTAGCATCCCACTGATGTAGATCACCCGTAGTAAAGTATTCTGCTAACATTCCAATATGCTTGGCTTGAGCTTCGTTTTCTGCTACTCCTTCCGCTTTCTTGAGCCAATAGATCATCCTGTCCATGGCTCCTCCGTATAAACCTCCGCTTTTTATCGTAAGGTCTACCAATTTTCCGTCTTGTTTTATAAGTCTTGAATTTAATCCATACTCGATTGGTTTCTCTTCACCTGCTGTGCCTTGTGCGGCATAAAATGCAACAGCTTCTGCTTCTGTCACACCATCTCCATAATGGTTATTAGCACTTAAAGCTACTTTATCTACTCCTTTGTCTTTTACTACTTTTTTTGCGTCTACCTTCGGGTCAAACATTACCGGCGTAAGCTTAGCTACCATCTCTTCAGGAGTCTCTCCTTCTAGTGCAGGCCACTCAGCATCTGGACTCTTTTCTATTAGCTCTGCAAAATATTCTTTGCTAAAGTCTGGTAAAAATTTCTTCTCAGCGTAGTGATGGTGAATACCATTGGAAAACCACACGCGCTTAAGGTATGTCTCAAAGTTTTTCCAATCTTCAGTCGTCTTATCACCCGTATAGCTTTTATAGATAGCCTCTAGTGTTCTTTTTATCTGAATATTGTGCTTGTAGTTTTGAGCATAGGTAATTTCTCTGCCACTTAGCGCTGCTTGACTAAGGTAGTATACCAATTCTTTTTGCTTGGTAGTAAGGTCATTAATACTACTCGCATCGTAGCTCAATATTTTGAGGTCTGCAAAACGATTTGGATCGCTTTCTTCTACGGCAGTTTTAGCTTCTTCTTTCGCCGGTTGATTACACGCTGCAAACGCTGCTGCGAATAGGAGTAATAGGAAATACTTTTTCATGTGTTTTTAAATCTTGGGTGGCGAAGATATGGAAAATGCCCAAAACTAACTAGACTCCTGACGGATGCTATGCGTTAGCTTACCTATAATTGGCTTTACCAATTGATAATTATGTGTGATGTACGACATAAATAAAGAGCAACCTTAATAGGTGTAGAATAATTGAGGTATCAATAGGCCTCCGCCTACTCACACTCCAAATTTCTTTTTTAAACCTTCTAGGTCTTCTACCACTTTGTCATTCAGCGGAATACCGTTTGTGTTGCGTTTTGCTTCTGTCAAATATTCTTTCTCCCCGGGCACATAAACTTGTTGGTTCTCTGTTACTCGTTTAGCCCCTTTAAAACTTTGAATCCAATGATCCATACTTTCTTTAAACTCTGAAGTATCTCTAAAACCTTCTATCTCCATGGCTCCTACAAAGTGACCTAAGCCTTTACCCGGAAGATTTGGAAGTAATGGTAAAAAACTAACAAATGGAGGAACCCACTTACCATAGTTTGCTCCAGATAGGACTCCAGTTAGTACGTCTACCAAGCCTCCTAAAGCGTATCCCTTATGGCTACTGAGTTCTTCCAAACTCCCCAGCGGAGTTAGCATTCCTCCATCTTTCAGTTCATCTACATTCTGGCTTGTGTTTCCATGCTTATCTACCATCCATCCTTTTGGTATCTCTTTGCCTTCTCTGCGAGCTATTTCTATCTTACCTCTTGCCACAGATGCCGTAGCTAAGTCTATCACGAGGGGATTTTCCTTTCCTGCGGGAAAAGCGTAGGCTATCGGATTTGTACCCAGCATCGCTTCTTTACTATGCGTAGGTGGTATAAACGGTGTAGCATTCGTCATTGCCATACCTATCATATCATGGGGCAATGCCATCATGGCATGATATCCTGCTATGCCGAAGTGATTACTATTTTGTATGGCTCCCCAACCACTTCCATATAGCTTAGCTCTATCTATAGCAATTTTCATGGCTTTGGGTGCTACGACTAATCCCAGTCCGCTATCTCCATCTATGGTAAATGTAGATTTATGTTCTCGTATAATCTTCACCTTAGGAGTCATGTTAATACGACCAGCTTCCCAAAGAGCTACGTAACCTGTAAGTCTTGACACACCGTGACTATCTACACCACGTATATCCGCACTAGTCAGCACTTCTGCAGCTTGCTCCGCGTCATCTTCAGTAGCTCCCATAGACTGAAATATGTCTACACTTATCTTATAGAGTCCTTCCTTGGTAAATACTTGCATTCTGCTACAAAAATGCATCTTTTTTTTATCTACTAATTGCTTGATATTAAATTGTTTATAATACAATACTATTTTAATTTTAATTTTATTCTCATTGTATGCAACATATTTGCATCCTAGCAGGTCTACCTTGAACCAAACCAAAAACAATACTAAAGCTAACCACTTGGATGAACTCGAACTTATCAAAGGATGTGTCGATAATGACGTACAATGCCAAAAGGTGCTGTACGAAAAGTATGCACCTAAAATGATGGGAGTAAGTCTACGGTATTGCAATAGTAAAATGGAAGCAGAGGATGTACTTCAAGATGCTTTCATTAAGGTTTTTGATAAAATAAAAACCTTTAAAGGAGAAGGTTCCTTTGAAGGATGGATACGAAAAATAGTGGTTTTTACTGCATTAAAAAGTAACGATAAAAGGGTTCGTAAATTTGAACCAGGATCATTGGGAAATGTGCAAGAACAGAGCTTTGACCCTTTGGCAATTAGCAATATGGAAACCGCAAATCTCTTGAGTATACTTCAAGAGCTCCCAGATGGATATAAAGCCGTCTTTAATCTATACGCTGTAGAAGGATACAGCCACCGAGAAATAGGAGAAATACTAGGAATAAGCGATGTAACTAGTCGCTCCCAGTACTCCCGATCAAAACAACACTTGATTAAACTTTTGGCCAAATACGGCATACAACGCTTATGAAAAATGATATAGAACATATCTTTCAGGAAAAATTTGACAACTTTGAGGCAGCACCGAGTTCAAGCCTTTTTGATGCTATACTCGCTAAACGTGCTGCGAAAAAAAGAAGAGCTGCTTGGCTGTGGAGTGCCGCTGCAGTCTGCACTATAGGGTTAGGTACTTGGTTCTTAACATCCAATATCCCAGAAACCTCACCTCCGGTTGCCTACAAGAAGACTGAAAGCCCTACCCACTCTCAAAAGTCCGAACAAAATATCTCAGAAGAATCTGAAATTCTGCTGAGTGAGAAAATTGATCCCGTTATTCCTATTCAAGATACTAAGAAGCATGATTCAAAAATAAACACTATCGCAGGGGCAATCCAATCAGATGCTAAGACTACAATTCAAAAGTCGCCTAAAACAACAGATGCTGCACCTCTCGTTAGGGATATTAATACTACAGTTAAAAAAGATGACCAATCTACCAACATAGTCAATAGTGACTATGCTGATTTATTCAATAAATTCGCCAAGGAAGACCAAGACGTGGACCGGTCTAAAGCAAGACTTTTCTTGGGTGATAAAAAGCAAGAAGTTGCGTCAGATTACAGACTTCCCACGAATAAAAATACCCCAATACCAGAACCGAAAAATATTCCACAAACAGAAGCTCATATACCTCTTCCAAATCCTTCAAATCTAGACTTATCAGCTGACACTACCGCCTCCCCTCTTCCTGTCCGAAAGCTAGTAACCCTCAATAGATGGAACATAGAAGCTACTGCCGGAGTAGGTGCCGGAAAAGGTATTCCAAGAAGCAGTGACCCAGCCTACCTGGAACTAAGAAGCACTACGGATAATCCTCGGCTTTCTTATGCCTTTGATGTACGCACCATATACCGTCTTAATCCAACATGGAATCTACAAGCAGGCCTATCCTATGTCAAACGCAACGAGGAGTTCACTTTTACTTCAAGTGATGCTTGGGAATACACAAGTCGTGAAGAAGTTAGAACACGGACTATTGTGCATCCAGTACTAGGAACAATACAAGAGGAATACACTGTAAATGTAACCGACAGTGCACTGACTGCTGGAAAAAACTTGAGCAGTACCAATAGCTATACGTCCATCAGCATTCCCGTATCTGTAGAACGCATGATTATACTTAGCCCTAAGTGGACGATGTTAACCAAAGGAGGATTTTCGGCTGGTATCACAAGCCAGGCAACTGGTCAGATAGTGGTCTCTTCAGATGCCAATGAGCTTAGTCCACTCCAAGCTAAAAAAACAGGCATCCACGGAATTCACCTGGGTATCGGTGTAATGTACAGAGCCTCTGACCGGATTTCACTCATCGCATACCCCACAGGAAGTATGGACTTAGTGTCTAGAATAAATAGTGATGCTATATTTGAACAAAGAGACATGAACATTTACACACACATTGGTTTTAGAGTAAATCTATAATACATTGATAAAAAAAGGATTACTTATACTCAGCCTCGTGCTGAGCAACATAGCTCAAGGACAGACGGCATATACTACTCTTGGCAGTGACCATATTCTTCGTATCAATTCTAATGGCATACTCGGGGTAGATATCGACAACTTAGAACTCGCCTCATTTTCAGCTGGCACTTCCAATGCTTTTTTACGTCAAGCAGGATTATGGATAACTGCCAAAGATGATCAAGGGAACTTCCATACCGCAGTGCAGCGTTTAGCCTCAAAAGATTCATTTGACTTCTGGCCAGGGCCTATAGACACCTTAACAGGACAGACAGGTGACATCAATGCGTGGGATAAGGTATACCCTATTTCAAAAGAAGACATTGCCAATCACCTCGCCCATTTCAGAGATGATGGTTACATCGCAAGTGATAAAATAACAAACTGGCCAGCAGAAGGCAACTCTGGATTTTCAAAATATTTAGCACCATTTATAGATTACAATCTAGATGGCACATACAATCCTATGGACGGTGACTACCCTGCCATAAAAGGGGATGATGCCGTTTATTGTATCTTTAATGATATCAATGATGAACATACCGCATCCTTTGGAGCCAGCCTAGGAATAGAAGTACAAATGCTGGCGTACACCTATGCAGAAAGCAGTTCCATCTACTTAGAATATTATATCATCAATAGGCGTCCACGAACATACAATGATATTAAAGTTGGTTTTTTCTTAGACGGAGAATGCGGCCTGAGAACAGACAACTTTGCCGGCACATTAGAGCAGTATCCACAGACTATTTTCGTGCACAATGGTGATGCTATGGACGAAGGTTTTTTCGGCAATGAACTACCGTATGTAGGAGTAGTGTTTTTAAATGAAAACTTAAGCAAAAGCATCTCATTTACAGAGGGTAATGGCAAAAATGGAAGACCAGAAGTAAACGCCGATTTTATTCGTTTTAGTCAAGGTGTATGGAAAGATAGTACCCCACTAACTTTTGGAAGCACGGGCACAAATCCAGGAGAAGAAACACCCTTTATTTTTGCCCAAAGTAGCTCGAATAGCAATGAAATCTGGACAGAAATGAATGAGGGGAATACCCCAGGATCACGAACTATATTAGGCATCACTCAAGAGTCTGAACTTTTACCTAAGGGATACATTAAACGAAATTTTGCAATCATCTCTGGGACTGTCAAATCTACAGAATCATTTGCAACAGCAATTAAAGAAAAAGCAAGTACGGCTTCTAAAATGTGGAAGGAGACCAACACAACTCCTATCCCCTTAGAGACTAATCTTCATGATGTATATCCTAACCCTTCTAGCGGCTCATTTACGGTAACTAATTTGACAAAGAATTCTGAAATTTATATCACTAATAATCAAGGAATTATAGCGTTTTCAAACAAAAATTTCATATCACCTGCTTACAGATGCAACATCTCCCTACCATTAGGAGTCTACTATATAACGATAATAACAAATAAACGAACAAGTCATAAACCATTGCTCATAACCCACTAATTAAAACCAAAAATGATAGGAAAAAGACATAAAAACACTTACATTGCGACGTCAAAATTAAACAACACGATAATGAAACATTACGATATGGTTAAATTGCTAAAAAAGAGCGTACTAGCTCTCTTATTCTTCATTCCAATTTTGTTTTCTGCGCAGAAAGCAGAAGCTACTCACATGATGGGAGCTGATATCACTTATCAAGCGATAGATTCATTGAAGTTTAAAGTTACGTTGAAATGGTACAGAGACTGTCAAGGTATTGCACTAAATAATGCGGGACAAATTACAGTACGCTGTGGAAATACTACTAGAACCATAACATTAACACGTGCTTCTATCAGAGAAATTACTCCTTTATGTGCTACTGCTGCTTCTAGATGTAGTCCTACGAATACTTATGGAACTGGAGAAGGTGTAGAAGAGCATACGTATACTGGAACCTTAGATTTCAATATAGCTCCATTGAGCGCTCTAGCTTCATGCTCCGGTCGAATAATCATATCTGGTGCTATAAATGCCCGAAATGGTGCGATTACCACAGGGCCTTCAGGAACACTCTATACGGATGCTGAAATTGATTTGAACAAGGCACCTACCAACTCATCCCCTGCTCTTACTTCTGAGCCTATTGCCATACTTTGCTGTGATCAACCGTTTTACTTTAATAATGGAGCACTAGATACCGCTAATTTTGACTCGTTATCTTACGAATGGGCTAATCCATTAAGAGGTTATAACCAAACTACGCAATACAGTGGTAGTTTCTCTTATCAAAATCCATTTACGGCTTATTACCCAGGTACACTGAAATTTCCTTTTAATAACCCTGCAGCTAATCCTCCAATTGGAGTTTACCTTGACCCGCTTACTGGTGACATAGTAGTAACACCTACAGACTGTCAACAGGTAACAGTAGCCGTAATTAAAGTTACTGAATGGCGTAAAAACGCATCTGGAGTGTATGAAATTATTGGTATTACACGACGAGATTTACAGTTCTTAGTAAAATCTTGCCCAGGTAATAAACCGCCTGAAGTAAAAGGACCTTACTCATACAGTGTCTGTGAAGGAAATCAGTTATGCTTTAACGTAGAAACAAATGACGACCCTTTTGTTCCACCACCACCTGCACCTACACCTGCACCAGATACTGTTGTTATATCTTGGAACGGAGGTATCCCAGGAGCTACGTTTACTGTAGCAAAGCCAAAAGTATTAAATCAAACCGGCCGATT
>ENA-OUOG01001592-OUOG01001592.1-marine-metagenome-genome-assembly--contig:-NODE-1592-length-25826-cov-7.926133_pt1 | contig 25826 bp, 26 predicted proteins | sample MGYA00248635_ERZ508505 | MGnify/ENA primary metagenome ERZ508505 (study PRJEB26176, sample SAMN06267871) | marine metagenome | isolation source: Saanich Inlet, British Columbia, Canada | place: Pacific...
GGCGAAGAGGAGGCCCGTCTTTCTGCGCAGGGCGTTCTCTTGGGGTGGCCCGGGGCCTATGGGTTGATCTGCGATATTGGTGGCTCATCAATGGAATTGGCCGCCCTTGAAGGCGGCGGAAGCATCGGGCGGCGCAGATCGGTGGATCTTGGGCCGCTGAAGCTGATGGGGATCACAGGCGGCAAACGCGCAATCAAGGCGCATATCAAAGCACGCATTGCAGATCTCAAGGCTGAATTTCCCGAAGATCACCAAAGGCTGTTCTTAGTCGGCGGGTCATGGCGCGCTATCGCGCGGGTCGATATGGAGCGGCGCGGCTACCCGCTTAAGGTTTTGCATGAATATCGCATGACGCCGAAGGCCATTCTTGAAACAATTAAATATATCGCCAAGACCGATATCGAGACGCTGCGCGCACAGACAGGCACCAGTCTTGAACGTCTGCGCCTTGTGCCCCTTGCGGCGATCGTGCTGAACGAATTGCTGCGGCAGTTGAAACCACGCGATGTTGCCATCTCAAGCTATGGCATCCGCGAAGGTCTGCTCTATGAACAAATGTCCGAAGAGCTGCGACAACGCGACCCGCTGATCGAGGCCGCCCGCCACGCCGAGGCCATGTCAGCCCGCATTCCAGGGTTTGGGCGCAAACTATATCATTTTGTTGAGCCGCTTTTTCCACAGGCAAAGCCTGCAAAAAAGCGACTGATCCGTGCGGCGTGCTTGCTGCATGATGTCTCATGGCGCGCGCATCCCGACTATCGGGCCGAGACATGTTTTGACAACGCAACGCGCGCCAATTTGGGCGGGCTCGCCCATTGGGAACGCGTCTATTTGGGTCTTGCCCTATTGCATCGGTATAAATCGAACCGCGAGGCGACACATTTTGACACCAATCTCTTGACCCTTTTGCCCGAGGCAGAGGTGCAAGAAGCCGAGATTTTGGGGCGCGCCATGCGCTTTGGGGCGATGCTGACCTTGGAAAAACCGCTGGATCATTGCTATCTCGAAGTGAACAGGCGGCGCAAAAAACTGATCCTACATTTGCTCAGCGATGCGGCGGATGACCTGTTTGGCGAAGTCGCCCAAGCGCGTTTCGGGGCTTTGGCCTTGTCTATGGGTCTTACGCCCGCCGTCACCGATGAGCGCAGCAGCCGATGATCCGCGCCAAACCCCGTTTGGCCGTGCGCGGCCTGTTGGTGGTGGCAGACAAGCTGTTGCTTGTGAATGCCTATAAGGGGCGTGAAGGGGCGCTTTATTGCGCCCCGGGCGGTGGGGTTGAGGCAGGCCAATCCCTTCCCGAAAACCTGCAGCGCGAATTTCACGAAGAAACGGGGCTGACAGTTGAGGTAGCTGCGCCCTGCTTGGTCAACGAGTTCCACGACCCTCAAGGCACATTTCATCAGGTCGACATTTATTTTCATGTGACCCATATCGCAGGTCATCTTACGGGAGAGTGGCGCGATCCTGAGGGTGTGGTAAGCGAGCGGCGATGGGTGACGCGTGCAGAGCTTGCGACCCTACAGGTGAAACCTGATAGCCTTGCGCGCGTTGCATGGGATGGCGAGATCATGATCTATGACGCGCTAGAGCCAATTCTGCGCTAAGGCGCTTTATGCGCGCCCGTCAGACCATAGGCCACGCCACCAATGACCACGAGGCTTGCAGCGATCAAATGCAGCGTCAAAACCTCGTCCAACAGCAGCACACCACCCAAAATTGCCAAAGGCGGCACACTGAGCTGCGCAAGCCCTGCGCGGGCGGCACCCAGATGCGGCAAGATCGTATACCACAGCGCATAGCCCATTCCCGAGGTCACCGCACCTGACAGGATCGCCAAACCCCGCCCCGTTGCATCGGCAGTCTGACCTTCGGGAAGGGGAAACAAGAACAGGGCCAAGGCGCAAAGGCCAAAGGCAATCCAAAAATTCACGGCTGTTTCAGGGATCGGGTCGCGGGCCTTTCGCCCCAAAAGCGAATAGCCCCCCCATCCTAACCCTGCGACCGCAATTGCGGTGACCGCATCTAGCGGCAAAGTGATCTGCCCTTCTGGCAGAAGCAACCAAACCAACCCTGCAAGCGCGACAGCCGCGCCCCCCAAGCGGCGGGGTGACACCCCCTCCCCCAAAAGGAGCGATCCTGAAAACATGGTCAATTGCACCGCGCCAAAGAGCAGCAAAGTGCCCAGGCCCGCATCCAATTTCAAATAGGCCAATGAAAAGCCCAACATATAGGTCGCAAGGCAAAACCCGCCCGCAAGGCGCATCTTGGGGTTGGCGCGCGCAATCGTCAGAACCGTCCGCCCGCGTAAAATCACACTCAGGCCAAGCAGCGTCACAGCGCCCGCGGCCACACGCCAAATTGCGAAATCCCCAACGCTGATATGCCCCCCCGCCACGGCCATACGGTTCAGCACCGAATTGGCAGCAAAAGCAATCAAGGTCAGAAAGGCCGCGAGGATCAACCGCGTCATGACAACAGCCTTTGCACAATATCCCCGCGCGCATAGGCAATCTGCCCGCCCGCGATTGTGGCGGCCACCGCATGGCTTTTGGCATCTAGGATGACAAAATCGGCGCGCTTGGCCGTGGCAATCACACCACGATCCTCCAAACCCAAAAGCCGCGCAGGGCCAGAGGACACGAGCGCCCAAGCCTCTGTCAAACCCATTCCCCCTTGCCACAGAGTCAGCGCGGCGCGCAGCAAAGCAGGGTAGTGGTAATCTGACGCCAAAGCATCGACCAAACCCGCTTCAACCAAAAGCCGCGCAGAGACCTTGCCCGCATGCGACCCGCCACGCAGAACATTGGGCGCCCCCATCACTACGCCATGGCCTTCTGCGCGCGCGGCCTTTGCAGCTTCGACTGTTTCAGGAAATTCCGCCAAGCTGACGCCAATCTCCGAGAATTGCGCATGTGCTGCGGGGGTTGCGTCATCATGGCTGCCCATCACCACCCCAAGTTCTGAAAGCTGTCCCGCCAGATCACGCAAGGCAGGCATCACTTCGGGCTTTCGGTCATAGAGGCTGTGCAGAAACGCGAGATGCGCCTCAGGCGAGCGGCCTGCCTTAAGCGCCTGCCCCGTCAAACGCGGCGGGCGTTTTCCCGCCGCTAAGGCCTCATGCGGCAGATGATCATTAAACACCACGCAAGCGATTTGGTGATCGCGCACCAAGTCTAAAATCGCGGCGTAATGGTCGACCATATTCATCTCAACGCGCAATTGCAGACGCAAATCACAGATCAAGCCCTGCGCATCTTGCAAGGCGCGGGCCATGGCGGCGGCAAAATCGGGGCCGCGCATCCCCCCCTCCCAAGAGTAGAATTGTGCAAGCATGGCTGTCGTTATCCCATTGGCCGCCAACTCCGCCTCGATGGGACGTATCCCCTCGCGCGGGTCAACAACGGCCCCACGGCGGGGCGCAACATGGCGCTCGAACCCATCGCCGTGGAAATCGACCAATCCCGGCAAGATGATATAGCCAGATAGATCAATACAGCGCGGGCCTTGATCTTGGGTGATGACCCCCTCCGCCATGCTCACAGGGCGCGGCGCAAGCCCCTCAGGGCCCAAGACCTCAGCCCCCATTAGCGTTAGGTTCAGACCCAGCATGCGCCCTATCCCGCAGATGGATCGCGCCAGCGATTGACGATTGGATAGCGCCGATCCAACCAAAAAGCGCGGGACGTCAGCCGCGCCCCTGGTGCGGATTGAAAGCGCTTATATTCCGAAATGTAGATCAAATGCTCAACCCGCTTGACTGTCGCGGCATCAAACCCTTGTGCAACCAAATCTGCAACGCTTGCCTCTTGATCTATCAGCCCCTCAAGAATGGCATCCAAAACCTCATATGGCGGCAGGCTATCCTCGTCTTTTTGATCATCGCGCAATTCCGCCGATGGCGGCTTTTCAATCACCGACACTGGCATCACAGGCCCGTCTGGCCCTTTCATCCAAGCGCGGTGGTTGGCATTGCGCCAATGGCATGTTGCAAAGACGCGCGTTTTATAAAGATCTTTGATCGGGTTATAGCCCCCTGCCATGTCGCCATAGATGGTGGCATAACCTACCGCGACCTCGGATTTATTGCCTGTGGTCAACAACATTTCGCCAAATTTATTCGACAACGCCATCAGAAGAACCCCGCGCAAACGGGATTGGATGTTTTCCTCGGTCAAATCTGGATCGCGGCCTGCAAAAAGCGGGGCAAGCGTGGCCTCAACCGCCTCTTTCGGGGCCTCAATCGGCAAACTGTCAAGCGTGACCCCAAGCATCTGGGCCACATCGCGGGCATCATCAAGCGAAGCCTGCGAGGTATAGCGCGAAGGCAGCATCACGCAATGCACGTTTTCAGGGCCAATGGCATCGGCGGCAATGGCCGCAACCAAGGCCGAATCCACCCCGCCCGACAGACCCAAAACCGCGCGAGAAAACCCTGCCTTGGCCATGTAATCACGCAGACCCAAAACCATCGCGTGGTAATCCGCCTCGATGTCATCGGGCAGGCGCGTCAAGTCAGTCTTGTCAATCTGCCAGCCCTCAGCCCCCTCTCGAAGTGTCAGATGGGTCATGCCTTCTTCAAAGGCGGGCATCTGCGCCACCAAGGCCCCGCCTTGGTTCAAGGCGAAACTGGCCCCATCAAAAATCTGATCATCTTGCCCACCGACAAGGTTCAGATAGATCAATGGCAGGCCCGTCTCGATCACGCGCGCGACCATATGGAACTGCCGCAATCCCATCTTGCCGCGATGATAGGGCGAGCCATTGGTGACAAGCAAAACCTCTGATCCTGCTTCGGCGAGCGTCTCGGTAATGTCCTCATGCCACGCATCTTCACAAATCGGGATGCCGATCCGCACAGGGCCAATGCGCACGGGGCCAGACGGATTGCCTGACTTGAAATACCGCTTTTCGTCAAAAACGCTGTCATTAGGCAAATGATGTTTATTGATCCGCGCAATCTGCACGCCGCCTTGCAAAATGACATAGGCGTTGTTGATACCCCCGCCTTCGGCAGGCAAAGGCAGGCCAATCCCACAGGCAGGGCCATCCTTGGTGGCCTCTGCCAAATCTTCCAAGGCCTGCACGACTGAGGCCAAGAAAGCGGGCCGCGTGACAAGGTCTTGCAACTGATAGCCCGTCAACGCCATTTCGGGGAACACCACCAAATCAGCCCCCGCATCCCGCGCTTCGGCCCAATAAGCCAAGACCTTTTGTGCATTGCCTGCGAGATCACCGACTGTGGGGTTAATCTGCGCAACACTCAAACAAAACCGAGACGCCATTTAGCTGTGCCTTCCCTACTCACTTACCCGAGGTTCTAGCAGATCAAACCCGCAGGCCAAGGCCATTGCGCATATTGATCGCACCCAAAGGCGCAAAAGACGTTGCGAGATGAGGCGGGCTTCAATAGTTTCTTTGACAAGGCCAGAGGAAGCAGATGGGACATTTGCTAAATATGCGAAACAAAATGCGCCCCTTGGAAAGGACAGCACAGGCAGCTTTGCTTGGTCTTTTTTTTGGATTGGCGCCGCAGAGCGGGCTTGCCCAAGAGGGCGAAATCATCCGTGACGAACAGCAATATGACAATGGCGCGATCTATCGCGGGCAATTCCGCAACGGGCTGCAACATGGGACGGGCACCTATACTTTGCCCAACGGGTATGAATATACGGGGCAGTGGGTTGATGGCCAAATTATGGGCGAAGGCCGCGCAACCTTTCCTGATGGGTCGGTCTATGAAGGCGCGTTTGTGGCGGGCAAACCCAATGGCCAAGGCACGATCACCTTTGTCGATGGATCAACCTATACAGGCACTTGGGCAGACGGCCTCATGTCAGGCGAAGGGCGCGCCTTTTATTCCAACGGACTGACCTATACGGGCAGCTTTGTCGCGGGCCTTCAAGAGGGACAGGGACGGCTGTCCAACACCGATGGTTATGTCTATGAAGGTAGGTGGCAATCAGGCCAGAAGCATGGCCAAGGAAGCCTCACTTTCCCAGATGGCTCAACATATGTGGGGGAATTTCTCAACGACATGCGCCACGGCGCAGGACGTTTGGAAACCTCGGATGGCATGGTGTTTGAGGGCGCATGGGAAAATGATCAAATCAATGGTCAAGGCAGCCTGACCCAACCCAATGGCGATATCTATGAGGGCGGTTTGGTCAATGGCGCGCGCCAAGGCCAAGCCGTGGTGCGCTATGCGAATGGCGATCTCTATGAGGGCGAATTTCTCAATGACCGCCGCCATGGCCAAGGTCGTTTCACAGGGCATCAGGGGCTTGTTTATGACGGCCAATGGGTCGAAGGGCGCATTGAGGGGCAAGGCGTGATGACCTATCCCGATGGCGTGGTCTATGCTGGCGGATTTGAAAATGATTTGGCCCATGGGACGGGAACCATCACCTATCCTGACGGCACCAAATACGAGGGCGATTGGGTCGCAGGCGCGATGCAAGGCTTTGGCATTGCGGAATATGCCGATGGGTTGCGCTATGAGGGCCAGTTCCTCAATGGGCGCCAACACGGCCAAGGGGTCATGACCTCAACCAACGGCTATCGCTACGAGGGCGGATGGAACGCAGGCCTGCGCGAGGGGGAAGGGATCACAACCTATCCTGATGGCAGCAGCTATCGTGGGCAATTCGTAGGCGGGGCGCGCGAAGGCATAGGCCGCCTCGAGATGGCCGATGGGTTTACCTATGAGGGCGCTTGGCGCGCAGGTGAAATCACAGGCCAAGGCGTGGCGCGCTATCGCTCGGGCGATGTTTATGAAGGGACGTTTGAAAACGGAACCCGCCAAGGTCAAGGGCGACTGACCTACGCCACGGGCCAAGTGGTAGAAGGACTGTGGGAAAACGGCCAATTCGTGGGCGCGGGGGCGGCGGATTTGCCACCTGCCCCCGAAACCCCTGATGTCAGCGAACCGCAATCGCAGTAAAATCAGGCTGCGATCAGCCCCATGCTTTCGAGTTTCAACAGCACCTGCTGCGCGCAGTAATCCACCTCCGTGCCTTCGGTATCGACCACCAATTCTGCGGCGGTTGGGGCCTCGTAAGGATCAGAAATCCCTGTGAATTCCTTGATTTTGCCCTCGCGCGCCAATTTATAGAGACCCTTGCGGTCACGGCGCTCGCATTCTTCAAGGCTGGTGGCCACATGCACCTCAACAAAAGCGCCAAAGCTTTCGACCATCTCGCGCACCGAGCGGCGGGTCGCGGTATAGGGCGCGATGGGGGCGCAAATGGCGATCCCGCCATTCTTCGTGATCTCCGAAGCGACATAGCCAATGCGGCGAATATTGATATCGCGGTGTTCCTTGCTGAACCCCAATTCCGAGGAGAGATGCTTGCGCACCACATCCCCATCAAGCAGCGTCACAGGACGGCCGCCCATTTCCATCAGCTTGACCATCAGGGCATTCGCAATGGTCGATTTGCCTGAGCCTGAAAGCCCCGTGAAAAACACTGTAAAGCCCTGCTTGCTGCGCGGTGGAGAGGTGCGGCGCAATTCCTTAACCACCTCAGGGAAGGAGAACCATTCGGGAATTTCCAACCCCTCGCGCAGGCGGCGGCGCAGTTCCGTGCCCGAAATATCTAGAACCGTATCGCCCTCTGGCACCTCATTGGCGGGGTAATATTGGGCCTTTTCTTGCACATAGACCATGTGCTTGAAATCCACCATCTCAAGGCCGATTTCATCTTGGTGCTGCTTGAACAGCTCCTGCGCGTCATAGGGGCCATAGAAATCTTCGCCGTTTGAATTCTTTCCTGGCCCCGCGTGATCGCGCCCCACGATGAAATGGGTGCAGCCATGATTGGCGCGGATCAAGCCGTGCCAAACCGCCTCGCGCGGGCCAGCCATGCGCATGGCAAGGTTCAGCAAGCTCATGGTTGTGGTTGCGGCAGGGTATTTATCAAGCACCGCCTCGTAGCAGCGCACACGGGTAAAGTGATCCACATCGCCGGGCTTGGTCATGCCAACCACAGGATGGATTAATAGGTTTGCCTGTGCCTCTTTGGCGGCGCGGAAGGTCAATTCCTGATGCGCGCGGTGCAGCGGGTTGCGGGTTTGGAAGGCAACAATCCGCTTCCACCCCAATTTGCGGAAATAGGCCCGCATCTCGTTGGGCGTATCACGGCGTGCGCGGAAATCGTAATGCACGGGCTGTTGGATGCCCGTGATCGCCCCGCCCAAATAAACGGGGCCTGCCACATGATGCAGATAGTTCACCGCAGGGTGAGCCAGATCATCTGCGCCAAACACCTTTTCTGCCTCGCGCGCCTTATTGGGCACCCATTTGTCAGAGATAGAGAGGATCGCAAGGATCACCCCCTCTTGATCGCGCAGTGCGATATCTTGGCCCGTCTCGACCTTGGCGGCGAAGTCCTCGGAAATATCAAGCGTGATCGGCATCGGCCAAAGCGTGCCATCGGCCAGACGCATGGTCTCAACCACGCTGTCATAATCCTCCTGCCCCAAAAACCCTTTGAGCGGGTTGAACCCGCCATTCATCAGCAATTCCAAATCGCAGATTTGGCGCGGGGTCAGATCCCATGAAACCAACTCCGCCGCCTCAAGCTTTAGCTTTTGCGCGGAGTCGTAAGAGACATAAAGTTCAGGGATCGGGGCGTGAAATTGGGCAGCCATCAAGTTTACTTTCCAACAAAGGTCAAAACATTAGGGGCCGCAAAAAACGACACGGCCCCGCATTCAGCGCCGCCATAGACCCCGAATGTGGCGAAATTCAAGCAAAGCTGTCTTTTTCAAAGAAAAAAGAAACAGAGTGATTGCCGATCCGCCGCAAACGAAATGGCGGTGCTGAAAAATCGGCAATCACGCAGCCCCTGTTCTTAGCCCTATTCGGCGGCTTTCACATCACCTGCCGCTTGTTCCGCCAACCATCGCTCGGCATCCAAAGCGGCCATACAGCCCATGCCCGCGCTTGTGACCGCTTGGCGATAGGTGTGGTCGGTCAAATCCCCCGCCGCAAAAACGCCAGGGATCGAGGTGCGGGTCGTGCCAGGTTCAACCCAAACATAACCGCCCGAATGCAGCTTGAGCTGATCCTTGATCAAATCGCTGGCAGGTGCATGGCCAATGGCCACGAAAAACCCTTTGCAAGGCACTTCGGTAATGGCGCCTGTCTCGACATGGCGCGCTTTGACCGCCTCAACACCACGGGGGGCATCTGTGCCGACCACCTCATCCACCTCGTGGTTCCAGATCACCTCGATTTTCGGATTTTTGAAAAGGCGATCTTGCATGATCTTTTCCGCACGCAGGCTATCGCGGCGGTGGATCAATGTGACCTTTGAGGCGAAATTGGTGAGAAACAGCGCCTCCTCAACGGCTGTATTGCCGCCACCGATAACCACCACCTCTTGCCCGCGATAGAAGAACCCATCACAGGTGGCACAAGCCGACACGCCAAAGCCCTTGAAATGCTCTTCCGAGGGCAAGCCCAACCACCGCGCCTGCGCGCCTGTCGCCAGAACCACCGCATCGGCCGTATATGTTGTGCCCGTATCGCCCGAAGCGCGGAAAGGGCGCTGCGACAAATCGAGATCAGAAATATGATCCGAGATGATCTCTGCCCCCATCTCGCGGGCGTGGTTCTCCATCCGCACCATGAGATCAGGCCCCATGACGGAGGCATCACCCGGCCAGTTTTCTACATCCGTTGTGATGGTCAACTGTCCGCCCGGTTGGATGCCTTGCACCAAAATCGGCTCGAGCATAGCACGGCTGGCGTAAACCGCCGCCGTATAGCCCGCAGGGCCAGAGCCAATAATCAAAAGACGGGTATGGCGGGTTGCACTCATGAGATGGATCCTTCATTAAACCTGTCACGCGCCGCCATCGCAGCATGGGCAATGACACCCGAACGACACAGCGCAGCACTTATCTTGATCCTGATATAACCACCGATCGCCCGCGATGAAAGCCCCGCCTAAGCCTTGCAAAGCGGCGCTCAATATTCCATATATTGCGCGGGTGCGAAATAAAATTGCGTATTTCTGGCATTATCGCTCAGGATCGCAAAGTCGCGAGCGAGAGGATAACAATAATGCCAACGACCAAACTCGATCCGATTGACCGCAAGATTCTTGCGGAACTGCAAAGTGACGGGCGGATGACCAATGTGGAATTGGCCAAACGCGTTGGGATTTCTGCACCCCCTTGCCTACGGCGCGTGCGCACTTTGGAGGAGTCGGGCTATATCCGCGGCTATCACGCGGATGTCGATGCGCGGATGCTTGGGTTCGAAGTTCAGGTTTTCGCCATGGTGGGCCTGCACAGTCAGGCCGAGGCTGATTTGGTCGCCTTTGAAAACCGCTGTGCCGAGTGGCCCCTTGTGCGCGAATGTCATATGCTGAACGGCGAGATTGATTTCATCTTGAAATGCGTGGCGCCTGACCTGTCCACATTCCAAAGCTTCCTCACCGAACACCTAACCGCCGCCCCGAATGTTGCAAGCGTGCGTACATCGCTTGTCATTCGTGGGGCTAAAGATCAACCAGGCGTGCCCTTCGAAGTTCTCGAAGACCGACTGGCTAAGATGGATTAAGGCGAAGCGGATTATCCTGCCCGTTTCAAGCCAATTTCTGCACGATCCGTCATCGCTGGTCGCTGCACTTCGGTTTCATCGCGCATCCAAGGCATGCGTGGCGCTTCGTGCTCGGTCATCGCGATCACCGACTCCATCCAACGTGTTTTCATCTCAGACCCTCCAAAAAGATTCGCGCAACATTGCGCTTCGATGGGTCTAAATTCGCGTCCAAATCTGTCAAAGATTGGACGAAATCCCGTCAGCTTGGGGAAAGAAAAAGGTGATTGCGCGGCAAAGCCTAAAGGCGAATAGCCGAAATCAGGCGCCCGTAATCCGCCTCGCCCCGATGTGTGGCGCGGCGGTAGGAGAAGAACAGCTCTTCGTCACGATAGGTGCAATGCCCGCACCATTCTACCTGCCCGATGCCCGCATTGCGCAGGCGCGTTAATCCGTAGCTTGGTAAGTCAAAGAGATATTTATCAGGTGCTGCCCCGTTGATAAAAAACCGCGCAGACTGCGGATCATCATCTACAAATTCCTCAAAGAATTCTTGCCCGACCTCGTAATTCGCTTGGCTGATCGTAGGGCCAATCACCGCTTTGATTTTTTCGCGCACCGCCCCTTGTGCAACCATCAAGTCAATCGTGGCCTCAAGCACCCCTGCCCGCGCGCCCTTCCAACCCGCATGGGCAGCGCCAATCACGCCAGCCTCCGCTTCATGAAACAGGACGGGCTGACAATCGGCTGTGAGAATCGCAATGGCCAAATCCTTGCTGCAGGAAACCAGACCATCTGCCTCAGGGGTGCCGCCGCCAATCGGGCCTTCAACCAAGACAACATCAGCGGAATGCGTTTGATACACCGTCACAAGGCAATCTTCCGCCACCCCCATTTCACGCGCCACGCGCGCGCGGTTGATTTCGACCAAATCTGATTGATCAGATGATCCCGCACCACAATTCAGACTGCTAAAAATACCGCTAGATGCACCACCCTTGCGTGTAAAAAAACCATGCTTTGCTGCCCCCAAAAGCGGCGATGTGATCGGGTCAATTGGAGCGAAATGCGCAGCCATCTCACATATCCCTTATTTCAAGATCATCCAAACCAGGCAGGGCGGGCGCAGACTGTTGCGTAAGACCCAGCACTTTGAATAGCTGTCCCATTTCTTCGGGGTGGGTCAACCTACGATGCGCGGCAATATGTGATTGAAGCGCGTCACCGTGCAATTTTTGCGCAAGCGCCTGCGCCCGTGCGGTGATCCCAAGACGCTCAAGAAACAGACCTTGCGTCTGTAGCGGTGCCGCGCGGGCGGGTGCGGCACTGGCCGCCAAAGGCTGAAACGCCACATGGGCGGTCAGATCGGATGTGCCAATATCCACCAATGGATCGGCGTATCTGTGATCTTTGACGGCTTGAAAGGTGTCGCCTGCGCTGATCCAATCCCCGTAATCAATCAAAAGCGCCGCGCCGCCATGCGCATCAATGCGCCGCCCGATATCTGATGCAATCGCCTCGGCCGCAGCATTAACCTCGACAATCGCACCCTCTGGCATGTCACCAAAACGGGCCGTTATCCAATCGGGCGCAATGACAGGGCCAAGCCCCCATATGAGCGCGCCCTGATCTGCACCGATTTGGCGTTCATGCCATCCGTCACGCCCTTTTTGAAATTGCCGAATGGGCAAGGCATCAAAAAATTCATTCGCCACCAAATAAAGCGGCCCGTCAGGTAGGGTGGCAATAGTGTCGTGAAATTGCGGTTGATACTGTCCCAAAGCCTCTGCTTGGGCTGCGCGCATCAAGGGCGAGGCTTCGACCATGTGCAATCTGATCGTTTGGGTGAATTCGGGCAGCAGTTTCGCGGCGCGCAAAATATCGGCCATCAAGGTCCCGCGCCCGCCGCCAAGCTCGACCAAATTTACATCGGATGGTCTGCCTTGGTCAGACCAAACCTGCAGGAACCACAACCCAATCATCTCGCCAAAGATTTGCGAGACTTCGGGTGCCGTCACAAAATCCCCGCCCCGACCGATGGCGGGTTGCTTCATATAATACCCAAATTCAGGGTGAAGCAGCGCCTCAGTCATAAACTCGGCCACAGAAAGCGGGCCTGACTGCGCGATACGGCGCAACAGCCGATCCTGCGCGCGCCCTGCCCCCATTAGGCACCTGCCTTGCGCCGCGCGACCTGCCGCGCGACCAAGATCACCGCTAGCCCCACAATGACCATGGGCAATGACAAGATCTGCCCCATGCTCAGACCAATATCATCAGACAGCCACAGCGCATAACCGCGCGAATGGTTCGCGAAGAACTGCGCATCAGGTTGGCGGAAATATTCGACAATAAACCGCCCCACCCCATAGCCTGCAAGAAACAGACCCGCCACTTGCCCTGGCACCCGCAACGCCCCTTGGCGATGGATCACATAAAGGATCACAAGCCCCAAGATGAGGCCCTCAAGCAGCGCTTCGTAAAGCTGTGACGGGTGGCGCGCACAAACTTGCATGCCTGCATCCATCACAATCCCCACAGGGCCCGAACAGTCCTGTGCCGCGGCCCCGGGAAAGATCACGCCCCAAGGCGCATCGGTGGGTCGCCCCCATAGCTCGGCATTAATGAAATTTGCGCTGCGCCCCAGAAAGAGCGCAGGCGGGGTGGCCAAGGCTAACAGGTCGGCAAGGCTTGCTATGCTGACCTTGTGGACACGACAAAACAAAAGCCCCGCGATGACAACACCCAAAAAGCCACCATGAAAAGACATCCCCCCCTGCCAAACCTGCAAAATCTCAGCAGGGTTTTGCAGGTAATAGCTTGGCTGATAGAACAGGACATATCCAAGCCGCCCCCCAAGGATCACACCCAAGACCATCCATGTCAAAAGCGGTTCTACAACTTCGGAGGACATCGGGGCGGTGGCATGTCTCCACAGCTTGGATTTGCGCAAATGCCGTCCGATCATCCATGCAGCGATGAGAAACCCTGCGATATAGGCCAGCGCATACCACCGCAGGGCAAAGTGAAACCCACCAAAATCAATTGAGAAGAGCGCAGGCGAGATATCTGGAAACGGTATCGCGTAAAACATAGCGGCCCTTTTTGATGCGCGTGGGAACCCTTGTTGGATAGACCCCCATGCGGCGATGTCAACCTTGAAGCGGCGCGCCATTTACCCCATATCAAGGTCGAACGTATGAACGCGCCCCGCCGCGAGACAAGAGGACAGCCTATGCAAACCCGCAATAAGATGATGGATGACATCAGCCAATTGATGACCAACGCCATGGGTGTGGCCCAAGGCGCACGCGAGGAAGCGGAAAATGCGATGAAATCGCTGATGGATCGCTGGCTTGCGGATCGCGACTTTGTCACCCGCGAGGAATTTGATGCCGTGCGCGCAATGGCCCAAAAAGCGCGCGAAGAAAATGAGGCGCTGTCTGCGCGGCTAGAGGCATTGGAAAAGAAAAAGAAATAAGCGCGGTCACAGCGCTGTTACACAAGGGCGGGTTTGGCCAGACCAAACCCGCCCTATCTTTATGCACAGCCCCCAATTTCTTGTGGACAGGATTAGGAAAACCGCAATTTCTGGGTGCGTCATCAAAATATTGCTTTACAGGTGAAGAAAGTAACCGCACCATATTTGGTATGGGGCCGCGCAAATCAGCCGACCCTTAGTGGAGACACCCAGCCTTAGTGGGCAAATTGGGATTGAACCCAACGCCCGCGACAGGCTGCCAAGAATGAGGCCTAGGGCAATGTCACTTTCCGAGCAGTATATGGATGTCGAAGACCTCCATCCCATCGATATCGTTGAAACCCTTGCCACACGGCATGAATGGGATTTCGACCGTGTTGCCGATGATCAAATCGCAATGGCCCTCGAGGGGCAGTGGCGCACCTATTCGGTGACGCTGGCATGGTCGAGCTATGACGAAACGCTGCGGATGATCTGCACTTTCGACATAGATCCACCCGCCGAATCTATGGGCAAGCTTTACGAGACATTGAACCTTGCCAATGACAAATGCTGGGCGGGCGCGTTCAGTTTCTGGGCCGAGCAAAAGATGATGGTCTATCGCTACGGCTTGGTTCTCGCAGGAGATCAACTGGCAAGCCCTGAGCAGATTTCCTGCATGGTTGAAACCGCGATTTTGGCAAGCGAACGCTATTACCCCGCCTTCCAATTGGCCTGTTGGGGCAGCCAATCACCAAGCGAAGCAATCCAAGTGGCCATTGCCGAAGGGTTCGGTCGCGCCTAACCTGTTGCAAACCGCAACAGGGGATGAGTGATGACGTATGACGATATTGCCGCGCGCGGCATGGTGATTTTCGGCTGTGGCAAAATGGGCTCTGCAATGTTGGCAGGGTGGCTTGCACGAGGAATACCACCTGCCTGCGTGACCGTAATTGACCCGCACCCCTCTGATTGGCTCAAGGCTGCGGGGGTAAATCTTAACACGCCCCTACCTACAAATGCCGCTGTGGCCATTATCGCGGTAAAACCGCAGATGATGGGCGAAGCTTTACCCAATCTTGCGGCGCATATGGGCCGTGAGACATTGGTGATCTCTGTGGCGGCAGGCACACCAATCGCCAGATTTGAAGGCGAATTTGGCGCATCCACCAAAATTATCCGCGCCATGCCCAACACCCCCGCCGCAATCGGGCGAGGGATCACCGCGCTTATTGGCAACGGGCAGTGCAGCCAAGCCGATCTTGAGCTTGGCGAAACCCTGTTATCTGCGGTCGGTCAGGTGGTGCGTCTTGAAACGGAAGATCAGATTGACGCTGTGACAGGCGTCTCGGGCTCTGGCCCTGCCTATGTCTTCTATATGATTGACTGTCTCGCTGCGGCCGCGCGCGCCGAAGGCCTGCCTGACGCGATGGCGATGGAATTGGCCAAGGCCACAGTCGCGGGCGCAGGGGCCTTGGCCCGAGAGGCCAGCGAGAGCCCAGAACAATTGCGCATCAACGTGACATCGCCCAATGGCACCACGCAGGCGGGACTAGAGGTTTTGATGGATGAGGCAAGCGGCCTCGCCCCCCTCATCCGCGAAACAGTCAAGGCTGCGGCGGCGCGATCCCGCGCCCTGAAAGGATAAGGGCGATGGAAACCGATTTTGAAACATTCCTGAAGGTCGACATTCGCGTGGGGCGCGTCACCCGCGCCGAGCCCTTTCCCGAGGCCCGCAAACCTGCAATCAAGTTATGGGTGGATTATGGGCCAGAGATTGGGGTCAAAAAAAGCTCGGCCCAAATCACCGCGCATTATGCGCCCGAGGCATTGGTGGGCAAGCTTGTTATGGGGGTGGTGAATTTCCCACCCCGCCAGATCGGCCCCTTCATGTCCGAGGCGCTTGTGCTTGGATTTCATGATGCGGGCGGGGATGTGGTTTTGGCCGTGCCCGACAAGGATGCGCCCCTTGGCGCGCGACTATGCTGACGGGCTATCCCCAACCGCTTCGCGCCAGTGACGGCGGCACAAGCTGACATAGGTTTCATTGCCGCCGATTTGCACCTGCTCCCCCGATTTGGCAACGCTGCCATCAGGGGATTTTCGCACCACCATCGTGGCTTTGCGCCCGCAATGGCAAATCGTTCTGATCTCACGCAGATCATCCGCCAAGGCCAAAAGCGCGGCGGAGCCTTCGAATAATTCACCGCGGAAATCAACGCGAAGGCCGTAGGTCATCACGGGAAGCCCCAAATCATCAGCCACACGCGCCAATTGCCAGACCTGTGCCTTGGTGAGGAACTGCGCTTCATCCAGAAAGACGCAATCAATCGGCTGCGCTCTGTGCGCTGTCTCGATAAGCGCGAACAAGTCCGTATCAGGGGCAAAGGTTACGGCCTCTTTCGACAACCCAATGCGGCTTGCAATACGGCCTTGGCCTGCGCGCGTATCGTGATGCGCCGTCAGCAGAAATGGGGTCTGGCCGCGTTCGCTATAATTATGGGCCGCTTGCAGAAGCAGGGTCGACTTGCCCGCATTCATAGTCGAAAAATTGAAATATAGCTTGGCCATGGCGCGCCCTATTGTTCCTTTGTCGCCATATGCCAATAGATGCGCCCGCCTTGCAAGCGCGCCCTCTCACGCGAAGTTCAAAACCCGTGATCTAAAAACAGGCTATACCCAAGCCAAGTTTTGGCAACAGGAGCGCCCACTATGATCACCCGCCGCGCAGTCATAAAGTCAGGCTTAGCACTGCCGCTCGTCACACAGCCTCTGCTTGCTCAGGCAGTCTTCCAACGTGATGGCGTGGCTTTGCGGGGATATGATCCTGTGGCCTATTTCACCAATGGCGCCGCCACCAAAGGTGAGGCGGACTTCGCCGCGCACTGGGACAACGCCACATGGCATTTTGCATCAGCAGCCAACCGCGCGCAATTCTTGAACAGCCCCGAAGCCTTTGCCCCGCAATATGGGGGCTATTGCGCTTGGGCCGTATCGCAAGGTTACACGGCCCCGATTGACCCTGATGCATGGCGCATCGTTGACGGGAAATTATACCTCAACGCCAACCGGCGCATTCAACGCCGCTGGGAACAGGATGTCGCGGGGCATATTGCCCGCGCAGACGCCAATTGGCCAAACCTCCGCGCGGGGCTGTAACTGGGGCTTTACCCCTGCAGCGAACGCACCGCCAATTCACCCTCACGTGCGGCTTTCATGGCCAAGGCTGCCGCATGGCTGCCTGCAAGCGTGGTGTAATAGGGGATCTTATCATAGAGCGCGACTGTGCGCATCGAGCGGCTGTCTTCCACCGCTTGCGCGCCTTCGGTCGTGTTCAAGACCAGATCAACCATCCCGTCCTTCATCATATCGACAATCGTGCGCCCACCTTCATAGGCCTTGTTGACCACATCAGATGAAATCCTGTGATCGGCCAAGAATTTCGCCGTGCCTGAGGTGGCCAAAATCTTGAGGCCCAAATCGGTCAAGGTTTGCGCAGTCTCCACCAAGAGCGGCGATTTATCCGCATCTTTGATCGACAAGAACACTGTGCCTGCCGTTGGCAAAACAGTTCCCGCGCCAAGCTGCGCCTTGAGGAAGGCCCGCGCAAAGCTGCGATCCCATCCCATCACCTCGCCCGTTGACCGCATTTCTGGCCCAAGCAGCGTATCCACGCCAGGGAAACGGGCAAAGGGCAGCACCGCTTCCTTGACCGAGAACCACGGCGTGCGGAAATCTGACAGGCTCATCGGATCGCCCATCGGGATAGACGCGTTATCATCCACAGGTTGATGAGGCGCGGCCTTGGGGAAAACCGAAAGTTTCTCTCCCGCCATCAAGCGCGCTGCGATAGAGGCAATTGCGCTATCCGTGGCCTTGGCCACAAAGGGCACAGTGCGCGAAGCGCGTGGATTGACCTCAATCAGATAGATATCATCGCCTTTGACCGCAAATTGAACATTCATCAAACCAACCACATTGAGCGCGCGCGCCAATGCCTCGGTCTGGCGGGTGATCTCTGCGATAATCGCATCGCTGAGCGTATGAGGCGGCAAGGAACAGGCGCTATCGCCTGAATGCACGCCCGCCTCCTCAATATGCTGCATAATGCCCGCGACATGAACCGCGTCACCATCGCACAGCGCATCCACATCAACCTCGGTCGCGCCATCAAGATAGCTGTCAAGAAGCACAGGGCTGTCGCCAGACACCACCACAGCCTCTGCGATATAGCGGTTAAGCTGTGCCGTATCGCGCACGATCTCCATTGCGCGACCACCCAGAACGTAAGAGGGGCGGATCACCAAAGGATACCCCAAGGCCTCAGCCGCGGCTTTTGCTTCCTCGTCAGAATGGGCAATCGCATTTTCGGGCTGCTTGAGCTCAAGCTTTTGAACAAGCTGCTGGAACCGCTCGCGATCCTCCGCCAAATCAATCGCATCGGGCGATGTGCCAAGGATTGGGATGCCTGCCTCATGCAGCGCGTTGGCCAATTTCAGCGGGGTCTGACCGCCAAATTGCACGATAACCCCATGCAATGTGCCTGCGTCCTGCTCCACGCGCAGAATTTCCATCACATGCTCGTAGGTGAGAGGCTCGAAATACAGGCGGTCGGATGTGTCATAATCTGTTGAAACCGTCTCTGGGTTGCAGTTGATCATGATGGTTTCATAGCCTTGCGCGGTCAGCGCAAAACACGCGTGACAGCAGCAGTAATCAAATTCGATCCCCTGCCCAATGCGGTTTGGCCCGCCGCCCAAAATCACAACTTTTTTCGCATCCGAAGGACGCGCTTCGCATTCCACATCGCCCATCGCAGGGGCCTCATAGGTGGAATACATATAGGGGGTCTGCGCCTCAAACTCGGCCGCGCAGGTGTCGATCCGCTTAAATGCGGCTACGATACCTGCACTGGTGCGATCAGCCCGCACAGAAGCCTCGCTGCGGCCCGTCAGTGTCGCCAAACGCGCATCGGTGAAGCCCATCATCTTGATCTTGCGCAAGGCATCCGCCTCGCGCGGCAGGCCATTGGTGCGAATATCTTCCTCGACATCCACGATCTCGCGAATGCGGGACAAGAACCATGGATCAAATTTGGTGACATGACCGATCTCATCATTGGTCAGACCATGGCGCATGGCTTGGGCGATCACACGCAGACGATCAGGCGTCTGCAGGCTGAGCGCCTTCGTGATGGCGGCCTTATCAGGCGCGCCCGCAATCTCGATCTCGTCAAAGCCAGACAGACCCGTCTCAAGGCTGGCCAAGGCTTTTTGCACACTCTCATGGAAGCTGCGGCCAATGGCCATTGCCTCGCCCACGGATTTCATCGCCGTGGTCAATTCAGGCTTAGAGCCGGGGAATTTCTCAAAAGCAAAGCGTGGAATCTTGGTGACAACATAATCGATGCTTGGCTCAAAGCTGGCAGGGGTGACACGGGTGATGTCATTGTCCAACTCATCCAATGTGTAACCTACGGCCAATTTCGCCGCGATTTTCGCAATCGGGAACCCCGTGGCCTTAGAGGCAAGCGCCGATGAACGCGACACGCGCGGGTTCATCTCGATCACCACCATCCGCCCATCGGCAGGGTTAATCGCCCACTGCACGTTGGAGCCGCCCGTCTCAACGCCAATTTCGCGCAACACAGCAATCGAGCCGTTGCGCATGATCTGATATTCTTTATCGGTCAGGGTCAGCGCGGGCGCGACTGTGATACTGTCGCCCGTATGCACACCCATCGGATCTACGTTTTCGATGGAACAGACGATGATCGCGTTATCCGCTTTGTCGCGGACAACCTCCATCTCGTATTCTTTCCAACCAAGCAGCGATTCATCGACCAAAATCTGCGCCACGGGCGAGGCCTCAAGCCCAGAGCGGCAGTAATACTCATATTCTTCGCGGTTATACGCCACACCGCCGCCTGTGCCGCCCAAGGTAAAGGCGGGGCGAATGATGGCGGGCAGACCGATGTCTTCCAAGGCCTCCATCGCATCGCGCAGACCTGCGGCGATGTCGAATTTGCCGTTCTCTTTTTTCGGCGCCGCAACGATCGTGGCGCGCGGGTTTTCAAGGCCGATACGTTCCATCGCCTCGCGGAACAGCTTGCGGTCTTCGGCCATTTCAATCGCAGGGCGCTTTGCCCCAATCATCTCGACCCCGAATTTCTCCAATACACCCGCTTCTTCAAGTGAGAGAGCGGTGTTCAGACCCGTCTGGCCGCCCATGGTAGGCAACAGCGCATCGGGGCGCTCTTTCTCGATGATCTTTGCGACAACATCGGGGGTGATCGGCTCGATATAAGTGGCATCGGCCAATTCTGGATCGGTCATAATGGTAGCGGGGTTAGAATTGACCAGAATAACGCGATACCCTTCTTCGCGTAGGGCCTTACAGGCCTGTGCGCCGGAATAGTCAAATTCGCAGGCTTGCCCAATGACGATTGGCCCCGCGCCGATGATCATGATGGAGCGGATATCGGTTCTTTTGGGCATCGGAAAACCTCGGTATTGGCTGCGGGCCTACAAGCGGCGAAACATCAGGGTGCGACCGCGCACGCAAAGGCGCGCTTCGAGAGCGGTGCAAATTGATGGCGTTATAGTCAAGCGAGAGCGCGGCGCAAGGGCAGAAGCGCGGCAAAATTTCCCACGCCCCTCCCAAGAGGCAAGATCACGCTGCGCCTGTCACCCGATTGATATGGCCCATCTTACGGCCTGCACGGGTTTCAGCCTTACCATATAGGTGGATTTGAACGCCTTTTGTCTCGGCCATTTCAGCCGCGCGCGCCACATCATCACCGATGAGATTCTCCATCACAACATTCGCGTGACGGCTGCCATCCCCCAAGGGCCAGCCAGTGATGGCGCGGATATGCTGCTCGAACTGATCGACTGCGCAGCCTGCTTGCGTCCAATGGCCAGAGTTATGCACCCGTGGTGCAATCTCATTGACGACCAAGCCCTCAGGCGTGACGAACAGCTCGACCCCCATGACACCCACATAATCCAAAGCCGTGACAATTTTTGAGGCCAGCAAAACCGCATCTGCGCGCAGCATGGCAGGCAAGTCAGCAGGGACAGTGGTGGTTGCAAGAATACCATCGCGGTGGATGTTTTCACCTGGATCATAGGCCGAGACACGGCCATCGCGCCCGCGCGCAATGATCACCGAAACCTCTCGGCTAAACTTTACAAAGCCCTCGGAAATTGCAGGCGCCCCATTGAGGCTAGCATAAGCGGCATCCGCCTCGGACGCGGCCATAACCCGCGCTTGCCCCTTGCCGTCATACCCAAAACGGCGGGTCTTGAGGATCGCGGGACAGCCCGTTTTTTCAAGCGCCTGCGCCACGCCCTCGGCCGCATCAATCGCACAATAAGGCGCGGTTTTCAGACCAAGACTGTTGAGAAAATCCTTCTCCACCAAGCGATCCTGAGACACTTCAAGCGCAGTGCGCGCAGGAAAGAGCGGGCGCGTATCTTCGAGCAGGGCCAAGGCCGCGCTTGGGATATTTTCAAATTCAAAGGTCAACACATCGCAAGACAGCGCAAAGGCCTTGAGCGCCTCATGATCATCATATCCCGCTTGCGTCACGGATATTGCCACATCACCCGCAGGGGCCTGTGCACTTGGCTCGAAAATCCGAACTTTATATCCAAGGCGTGCTGCGGCCATGGCAAGCATGCGCCCCAATTGACCGCCCCCCAAAATACCAATCACGCTGCCATTGGGCAGAACCTCATGCGTCATCTTGAGGTTCCTCAGGGATCGAGGCGGAGAGATCAGCGCGCCATTGATCCAGACGCGCGGCAAGATCTGCGTCATGCACGGCCAAAATGGCCGCCGCCATCAGCCCAGCATTGGCCGCCCCCGCAGCGCCAATCGCCATGGTCGCGACAGGAAATCCGCGCGGCATTTGCAAAATCGAATAAAGCGAATCAACCCCAGACAAGGCCTTGGTTTGCACGGGCACGCCGATGACGGGCACCCGCGTCTTTGACGCCATCATACCCGGCAAATGCGCGGCCCCACCTGCGCCTGCGATAATCACCTTCAAGCCACGGCTTGCGGCGGTTTTACCATAGTCCCACAGCCGATCAGGTGTGCGATGCGCCGAAACGATTTTCGTTTCGTAAGGAACACCCAGCGCGTCAAGCATTTCGGCGGCTTCGCGCATGGTGGGCCAATCAGACTGGCTGCCCATGATGATGCCAATTTCGATATCCGCCATGGGGAGGATCCTTTGCAATAAGCCTTGTGAGAGGGGCGCACTATAGCGAGATCAAACCGCTATGCAATGATGTCAGGGGTGAGTTCATCCTCAATGCGGGTGATCGCATCTTTGAGGGACAGCTTCTGCTTTTTCAGACGGCGCAGCGTCAATTGATCAGGGCTTGGCCGTGTCTCAAGGGCGGCAATCGCCTCGTCCAAATCCCGATGCTCGCGCTTGAGCACCTCCAAGCGGATGCGCAGCACGTCTTCGTGGCTCATTTCGGTCGGGGCGTTCATGGGGCGCTTATGTCTTTCTGAATCTGGGGTGGTGCCGCACCATACTGTGACATTGCACGCCACGCAAAGGAAATGGCGCGCCTGCGTGCGCCAGATGCAAACAGGGCTTGCAGGGGGACTGGGCAGGCCCCATATTTACCGCAGATCCAGTTGCCGAATTACGGGGCTGGCGCTTGCACAGATCGCTTATCAAAGGATGTGCCTTATGACGAAACTAACCCTAGGGACGCACCCGTTTCTGTTGGGCTTTGATCAACTCGAACGTTTGGTCGAACGCACTGTGAAATCTGGGAATGATGGTTACCCCCCCTATAATATCGAACAACGCGGCGACACGGCTTATCGCATCACTTTAGCGGTGGCAGGCTTTGCCGAAACAGATCTCTCAATCACAGAAGAAGATCGCCAATTGGTGATCCGTGGCCGCCAATCAGATGAGGATGCGGAGCGCATCTTTTTACATCGTGGGATTGCGGCGCGGCAATTTCAGCGCAGCTTTGTCTTGGCCGATGGGGTCGAGGTGACAGGCGCCACGATGGAGCATGGGCTGTTGCATATCGACCTGCATCGCCTGCAGCCCGATAGCGTTGTGCGCAAGATTGAGATTTCAAATTCTGGTGCAGCCTCAAAATCGCTGCAAACGAAAGGGGGAAGATCATGACCAATCCCGAACACCCAAAGAGCAAGTCCGAGCGGCCTATCGTTTATATCCGCCCCGTTGATGTGGCGAGCCTCCCTTCGGAGATCCGCGCCCAAGCGGGTGCGCGCGAACAGCTTTACGCAATTGGAACCGAGGAAGGCACGCAATTGGCCCTCGTCAAAGATCGCGCCTTGGCCTTCGTTGTGGCGCGCCAAAATGATCTGACACCTGTAAGCGTCCATTAACACGCAACGATTTCATTTAGCCCAATGAAAAAAGGCCCGCGTGACGCGGGCCTTTCTTTTGTCCAAAGCCACAGGGCCTTGGGGGCATGATTACATCATGCCGCCCATGCCACCCATGCCGCCCATGTCAGGCATTGCAGGTGCGTCATCTTTCTTTGGCTTGTCGGCCACCATTGCTTCGGTGGTGATCAAGAGGCCTGCAACAGAAGCTGCATCCTCAAGCGCAGTGCGCACCACTTTCGCAGGGTCGATCACACCGAATTTGAACATGTCGCCATATTCTTCGGTCTGAGCGTTGAAGCCAAACTTGACGTCTTTGGATTCGCGGATTTTGCCCGCAACAACCGCACCGTCAACGCCTGCGTTTTCCGCAATCTGGCGCAGTGGCGCTTCAAGCGCACGGCGCACGATGGCGATACCTGCGTCTTGATCCGCGTTTTCACCAGACAGGCCGTCCAGGGCTTTTGCACCTTGAACGAGGGCAACACCGCCGCCCACAACGATGCCTTCTTGAACGGCAGCGCGGGTTGCGTTCAACGCGTCATCCACGCGGTCTTTGCGCTCTTTCACTTCGACTTCGCTCATGCCGCCGACTTTGATAACCGCAACACCGCCTGCCAATTTGGCAACGCGCTCTTGCAGTTTTTCTTTGTCGTAATCGGAAGAGGTTTCTTCGATCTGCTGACGGATCTGCGAAACGCGTGCTTCGATTTCGGCCTTATCGCCTGCGCCGTCAACGATGGTGGTGTCGTCTTTCTTGATCATCACCTTCTTCGCGGAGCCGAGCATATCAAGCGTAACGCTTTCCAGCTTCATGCCGAGATCTTCGGAGATCACCTGACCACCCGTCAAAATGGCGATGTCCTGAAGCATCGCTTTGCGGCGATCGCCGAAACCGGGTGCTTTCACCGCAGCGATTTTCAGACCGCCACGCAGCTTGTTGACCACGAGGGTCGCCAAGGCTTCGCCTTCTACATCTTCAGCGATGATCAGAAGGGGCTTCTGAGACTGGATCACAGACTCGAGCAGTGGAACCATTGGCTGCAAGGAAGACAATTTCTTCTCATGCAACAGGATCAAGCAGTCGTCCAACTCTGCAACCATTTTGTCAGGGTTGGTGACGAAGTAAGGCGAAAGGTAACCGCGGTCGAACTGCATGCCCTCTACGACCTCAACATCGGTCTCAAGGCCTTTGTTCTCTTCAACAGTGATCACGCCGTCATTGCCGACTTTCTGCATCGCGTCTGCGATCATGCGGCCGATTTGCGCTTCGCCATTTGCCGAGATCGTGCCGACCTGCGCAACCTCATCAGAATCTGCAACAGGGCGTGCAGATGCTTTGATGCTGTCGATGACTTTCGTCACTGCGCTGTCGACGCCGCGCTTCAGATCCATTGGGTTCATGCCCGCCGCAACCGACTTCATGCCTTCGCGCACAATGGCTTGGGCCAGAACAGTTGCAGTGGTGGTGCCGTCACCCGCTTCGTCATTGGTGCGCGATGCCACTTCTTTGACCATCTGCGCGCCCATGTTTTCGAACTTATCTTCCAGTTCGATTTCCTTCGCCACGGAAACACCGTCTTTGGTGATGCGTGGTGCACCGAAGGATTTTTCAAGAACCACATTGCGGCCTTTTGGGCCGAGGGTCACCTTTACCGCATTGGCAAGGATGTTGACGCCTTTGAGCATACGGTCGCGGGCATCGGTGTTGAATTTGACTTCCTTGGCAGCCATTTCAGGGCTCCTCCTTGGATGAAATCAGGTTAAAAATTCGATCAGGAACGGTCTCAGGCGATGATGCCGAGAATATCCGATTCCTTCATGATCAGCAGTTCTTCGCCATCAACCGTGACTTCGGTGCCAGACCATTTGCCGAACAAGACGCGGTCGCCAGCTTTGACGCTCATTGCGATCAGCTCGCCCGAGTCCTTGCGTGCGCCTTCGCCAACGGAGACGATTTCGCCCTCTGCGGGTTTCTCTTTTGCGCTATCGGGGATGATCAGACCGCCTTTGGTCTTTTCGTCGCTCTCTACGCGGCGAACCAGCACGCGGTCATGCAGTGGTTTCAATGCCATCTGTCGAACACTCCTTAAGGTTCGTATGTTTCACTGTATTAGCACTCAGTCGATGCGAGTGCTAACGACAGGCAGATAGGCAGGGGATGCGGAGGTGTCAACGGGCCGCAGGCGGAAAATTTCGAAAAAATTTTCTGCGCGCGAGAACCCTGCCGAAATTATGGACATTAAAGCCAAAGCCGCGACAAATTCCTCCCTTTGCCCCCCGTGACATGGCCAAAGCCCTGCCCTATAAGGCGCGCGAGTTTTCACAAAAATAGATGGATAATGACATGAGCACCTTGGTCTTTGGCCACAAATCGCCAGACACAGATTCCACTGGCTCCCCGATTTTGTGGGCATGGTATCT
>ENA-OUOG01001594-OUOG01001594.1-marine-metagenome-genome-assembly--contig:-NODE-1594-length-25817-cov-4.630303_pt1 | contig 25817 bp, 21 predicted proteins | sample MGYA00248635_ERZ508505 | MGnify/ENA primary metagenome ERZ508505 (study PRJEB26176, sample SAMN06267871) | marine metagenome | isolation source: Saanich Inlet, British Columbia, Canada | place: Pacific...
CATTGTTCTTTAATGTTAAATCTATTGACGTGATGCCGTCTGGTGTGCCATCATCGCAAACCTCTAATGCGGTTGGAGCGACAGCTGTTGGGTTGTTATTAACAGTAATATTAAAATTAATCGTCGTTATTTCACAAGCAGTTGTATTGTCTTCGACTTTAACAACAATATTTTGTGGATTATTTGTGTTGGTATATAGGCCAGTTATTGGATTAATGTTATTGTCTGCATTAAATTGTGTTTCATAATAGCTAATTGTGTAGGCTAACGGATTTTGAGTGCCTAAAACTTCAGCATCAAATTGTGATAAATCTAAAGTAGCTTCATCAGGAATATCGCTGCAAACTTCAAAATCGTTTACTGTATTATTTTGCGGTAATGGATTTACGGTTAAATCCATATTAGCAATTCCAAAACATTCATTTGCATTTTCAACTCTAATAAAAATAGTTTGTAAAAAAGGTGTTGTATTTGTGTATAAATTTGGTAATTGATTAATTTCTAATTGTGCGTCGTTTGCAGTTGCATAATAATCTACATTTAAACCTGGAGGTAAAGCGGCTAAAATTGTAGCATCTGCATCAGAGAGTGTAAACTCAGTTATACCATCGTAACCATCAATTCCACCATCGCATTCGCTTAATCCTGCATTACCAATATCTGTAGCTGTTACATCTAAAACATATTCTGCAGTTCTAAAACAACCTGTAGTTGCATTTTCTATTCTAACATATATAGTTTGTGGATTGACTGTATTTGTAAAAGGAAAAGGAGTGACTTCATTTATTCCTCCTAGAGCATCAGCTTGGTTTAAATGGTGTGTGTAAATAAATCCAGTTGTGTCTCCACTAACCATAACATTCTCATTGGCTTCATTTAAATTGTATTCTGTAAAACCATCTGGTGTACCGTCTTCATCACATTGAATTAAAGTTGCGTTTTGTACTTCTGGTAATTCATCTACAACAATATTAAATTGCGTTGTAGTAAAGCAATTAGCAACTCCACCATCTAAACGCACAAAAATAACTTGCATGTCTACTGTTGTATTTGTGAAAGTTGTTGGATTTAAAATTGGATTTATATTGGCAATCGCATCAGCTTGATTTTCATAATAAGTAACAGTAATACCTAATTGACCATTAATTAATGCTGCATCTTGTGTTGTTAAATCGAAAAATGTAAAACCATTCGTGTCATCTCCATCAACATTAGTGTCACATAAGCTATAATCCGGAATCATTGTTACTGCAGGTTGACCTTGTGCAATAATATTAAAAGAGGTTGTAGAGAAGCAGTTGGATGTTGTGTCTTCTAAACTTACAAAAATCTCTTGCATATTAGCAATGCTGTTTGTGAAAGTTGAAGGATTAACTATAGCATTAGCAATAGTATTGTTTGCAGCATCTATTTGATTTTCAAAATATGTTACTGCTATGTTTGCTTGCCCATTAACCAGAGCAGCCTCTTGAGAAGGTAAATTAAATTCTGCAAAACCATCGCTATCTGGATCGCAAATACCATAATCTGGAATTGCTGTGATACTAGGTTGTGGGTTTACTATTAAGTTAAAAGGTGTTGCAGAAAACGCATAACAATTGTTGTTTGGTGATGTTGGTGTAATACGTATAAAAATTTCGTCTGGATTGGTAACAATAGGAAACGGACTCGTTAAAGCATTTGCACCTGTATCTGCATCTGTAGCAGTTTCATGATATGTTACATTAAAATCGAGTAAACTTTGTGTGCCTAAAATAGTATTAGTTTGCGCTTCTAAATTGAATTCGTTTGTACCATCGTCGCACAGTTCCATGTCAGGTGGCATGTTAATTACAGGTTGTGGATCTACTATTAAATCGAATTCCTGAATAGTAAAGCAGCCAGTAGTAGTATTGGTTATGGTCGCATAAATAGTTTGGTTATTACTAGTATTAGTATAAGTATTAGGTGTTGTTATAACATTAGAACCAATATTTGCATCGCTCTCGTTTAAATAATACTCAACAGCAACATTGGTTTGAGTTCCAATAATAAGAGGTGTGTTGGTTTCTAAATTAAAATTGGTAGTATTATCGTTAAAAGGCGCAACAGTGTCGCACTCAATTATATTTAAAGCATTTCCTGTTGGATCTGTTGGGTCTACTGGATCTGTTTCGCTTACAGGTGCTTCTGCAAATTGAGCTGTTCCTGTCCATTCTAAACTAAAAGGGCTATTACCAATAGGTCTATCGATTACTACAAAATAGGTTTCTCCAGCTAAAGCATTAATTTCATTTACAAAACTATTTCCTTCAGGTCCTGGACCATCACTATCCTGAGCTCCATTTGGTGATTGCGCTGCAATAATATTATTCATTCCTGTTAAGTTATTGCCTTGATTAGCTGCTTGAGGATTAGTTGTGTTACAGCGTATTGGTTGACCTAAATTACCACAAACTGGATCTGGACCAAAAACAAAAAAATCGTAATCCTCTGCTATGTTTGTACTTCCCGGAGTTAATGTAAAGGCTAGTGTTCCATTAGTAGTTACAGTCGCTTCAAGCCATAGACTATTGTTTTCATTACTTCCACATGAATTAGGGAATTCAATACCTCCAGTTCCTGGACCACTTACATCTAACACAATATCTGAATCACCACAGACAACAACAGAAGTAGTACAATCGCTCTGCGCTATTGCTGAAACAGATTGAAATAATAAAATAAGCGTGAATAATAATTTAGATGTATTCTTTAACATTGAGATTTTTTTATTTGAAAAATTTTATGAGGGCAAATTTACTATTATTATAACAACTGAGTCATTAAAAGTCCTAACAAAGCACAGAAGAATAATTAGAAACTATAAAAGCTTTTGAATATTAGCGTTTTAAAGTAAAGTGGTTTTTAAATTCGCGACCATCGTCTAGTGTTACAGAGAACCAATAATCGTTTTGTGGTAAAGGTATTCCGTCTAACGTACCATCCCAACCTGGACCATTTGGTTTAAGTTGTGTTATGAGTTTTCCATAACGGTTGTAAATAGATACTATAGCATTTGAGTTTAGAGCTCTATTGGCACCATAAAAATGCCATGTGTCGTGTTTTCCGTCTCCATTTGGAGTAAAGTATAATGGAAAACCTATTATAGAAGCTTGAGTTTCTATAGTACCACAATTATTTTTTACATCTCTAATAAATAGTTGATAGCTACCAGGGCGTAAATTGGTAAACACATTATTAGCTTGAAAAGGTGTAGTAACACCTTCTTCATTTTCTATGGCATACTCGTAATCTCCTTCTCCTGAGGTTATAATTGTAATACTATTATTTTGAAGCTGAGCATCTGTAATAATAATATCTTCCACTGTAGCAATATTAGAAGCTTCTATAGTAAAAACTCTTGTGCTAAAGCAATTTGTGGTATTATTAGTTACTGTAACTGTGTATGTGCCAATAGTATTTACAGCTATACTCTCTGAGGTTTCACCAGAACTCCAATTAAAACTATAATTAGAAATGTTAGCATCTTGTAAACCAGACTCTAAAATTAATGAAAGTGAGGTATCATTAATGCAATATAAAATGGTTTCGTCTGCATCAAGTTCTGGAAGTGTGTTTATGGTTAAATTAACTTCATTTATACCATAACATACATTACCATTTTCTATTCTAGAGTATATAGTTTCGGCATATGGTGTTACATTATTATAAACTAAAGGCAATTCATTTTGTTCTAGTAAAGCATCATTATACGTTGCATAATAACTTATAGTAAATCCACTTGGTAAGCCCGTTAATATAATTGGCGAATAGTCTTCTAAATTAAAAGCATTAATTCCATCTGGAGAATCTGCTTCATCACAGACTTCTGGTGCATTATAATTTGCAACTTGAGACGTACTTACGCCAATAGTTAATACCGAAGTATTAAAACAAGACGTATTATCGTCTATTACACGAACATAAACATCTTGAGGATTAGACACATTAGTGTATGCAGATGCATTTAATGGGTTTGTGCCAGTTTCGGCATTCATTGGTGTTAAAAAGAATTGTGTTGAAAGTCCTGGAACATTTCCTGTTAATTCTTCGTTAGCCTGATTTAAATTAAAAGTAGAAAAATTTGAAGTTCCACATTGAAATAAACTCGCATCAAAAGCATCTGGACCTGTTGTATACGTTACAATGGCTTGTCCGTTTTGGTCACCACAATTGGTGTTTGTCTCTATAAATACTTGATAATTTCCAGGACCATTTATTGTGAGTTCATTACTTGTTTCTGTTAACGGATTGCCATCATGAGTCCAAGTGTATGTTGCACCAGGAATAATTTCGGCCGTTAAATTATAGACATCATTTGTACAGAGTGTAAGATTTAATGTGTCGCTTCCATTTTGAATAATATCTATTTGCTGTGTAAAAAACGATTGAATAAATGGAGGTAAACCTTGTCTGCTTACATTACCAGCAAGTCCAACATTTTGATGTTGATAAGTACAAGCTGTACCTAAACTATTGGGTTCTGCTATGGTGCTTAATGCAGCAACACCATCACTGTAAGTTGAGCTTTGCGAACAGTAAATTTTTCCGTTAGGTCCTAATTGAAGGCTGCTTCTATAGAGTTGACGTTGCGTAATTAAAGTTTTACTAGCAGAAATGTCTAATGCAAAAATATTGTATTGCAATAGATATGAAATGTTTATAGCTGGTCCACCTAAATCTGCTGGATTTTCTACTGAATCGTAGGTAGATACATATAATAATTGACTGTTTGGAGAAAACTCGACACCATAAGATAAGTCAGACAGTGTTTGTGTTTGTAAAAACTCAGGATTGCTAACTATTCCTGTGTTTGAATTAAAATCTGCAATAAATATACCATCTGTTCCATTTGCACTAGCTAATTTTGCACCATCAGGCGACAACTTTAAATAACCACTAAAGTCGTTAATTGATATTGCTAAAGTAGATTTTACTGCAGTTGTATTTACACCAGTTGCGCTAATCTCGAAGGCATGAAAAGTGTCCATGCTAGCTGCACTTGTTCCAGCAAAATTAGAAAAAGCAATCACCCAAATATTACCTGTAAGGCAATCTTTTAAAACGGCTGAAATTTTTTCGGAACACCTGTTTAATAATTCAGTTTGAGAGCCAACAACTTTACCTAATCCACCATTAAACGTTAAATCTACAGTGTAGTAATTTAGACCTGTAGGATTAGAGTTGGAACCTACAGTAAAAACATAATAAATATTAGGATCGTTAGGTTTTGGAATGGCAATAGCAGACTGAGTACTAGAATCGTCTCCTAGTAAATTACTTCCATTCTCCATAATGGCATGGTTAGCATTATAGATTGTGGTACCATCTGTGTATAAAACAAGGTTTCCGTTCTCATCTGATATGCTTGTGCAACCTTCTGCAGTATTTAATTGTCCGTCGTTAACAGAGGACACCGTATTATTTGTTAAGTCAAAACTTATGCCAGCATTATTACCAAAATACCAATTCGCAGCTTGCTGTTGTGCTAGTGCTAGCGAAGACCATAATAAGGCAACACAAAGTATTGCTATTTTAAGAGACTTAGTCATTTACTATCGCTTTAATGTAAAGTGGTTTCTGTATATACGACCATCTTGTAATGTTACAGAAAACCAATAATCGCTTTGTGGTAAAGGTAACCCATTAAAAGTGCCATCCCAACCACGACCAGAAGGTTTAATTTGTGTAATAAGCTTTCCAAAACGGTCGAAAATTAAGATTTCAGAATTAGGCTGAAATACACTAGATACTCCATATACTTGCCATGTATCGTTTATGGTATCTCCATTTGGAGTGAAAAATAAAGGAAAGCCAATAATTGAAAGATCTTGTTCTATTTCGCCACAATTGTTTTTAACATCTCTAACTTTTATACTATAAATGCCAGCAGGTAATTGTGTAAACACATTATTGGTTTGAAAAGGTGTAGTATTTCCATTTTCATTTTGCAATGCATATTGGTATTCGCCCTCACCACTTGTTATAACAACTACCTGATTATTGTTTAAACTACCATCTATAATTTCAATATCTTCTATTGTTGCTGTATTTGATGGTATAATTGTAATGCTTCTAGAAGCACTACAACCTGTGGTGTTGTTTGAAACGGTTACTGTATAGTTTCCTATTGTATTGACTTGAATACTCTCTGTAGTTTCTCCATTAGACCAGTTAAAAGTATAGTTTGAAGGCGTGTCATTTAGTCCAGCGTCTAAAGTTACAGTCGTTGGAAACTCGTTTAAGCAGTATAGTATTGTTTCGTCTTCTTCTAATTGAGGTAATGGGTTTACTGTTAAATAGACATTGTTTATTCCATAACATGCATTGTCGTTTTCTACACGAACATACAAGGTTTGGTTGTATGCTATTGTGTTTTCGTAAGGAGAAGTTAATGCATTGGTTTCTAAAAGCGCATCGTTTGCATTCTCGTAATACGATATTGATAAATTGTTTGCAGGAAGACCGCTTAAAATATTTGCAGAAAAATCATCTAGATTAAAGGTGTTTTTTCCATCTTGACTGTCTATCTCGTCACAAACAGCTGGAGCATTATAATCTGAAATTTGTGTATCGCTAGTTTCTAATATCAATTTAGAATAATTAACACAACTTGTCATGTTATCTGTTACTCTAACGTATACAGTTTGCGGATTAGAAGTGTTATTATATGCAGTGCTATTTACTGCATTTACATTATCTTCAGCATCATTTTGAGAAACAAAAAATTGTGTCGTTACATCTGTAGCACTTCCTGTAATAGCAGCATTAGCTTCAGTTAAATTAAATACAGTAAAACCATCTACAGTTCCATCTTCATCACATTGATACAAATCGGTATCATTAGCTTCTGGAATTGGATTAATAATTAAATTAATACTTCCTGTAGTGTAACAGTCTGTATTGTTTATGTTTTCAATTCTAATAAATAAAGGCTCGACAAAAGGTGTTTGATTTGTGTAGTTATTAGGATGATTATTTACACCAGCATCAGCATCGGCTTGAGATTCGTGGTATGTAATGTTAAATAATCCAGCGTTTTGCGAACCTAGAACGTCAGCATTAAAATCTGATAATGTTATTTCGGTTTGGCCATCCATAGGATTAGCATCATTATCGCAACCTTCAAAATCGTTAGATGCCGAAATTATAGGAGTGTTAAAGACTCTTAGTTCGAAACTTGTAATATCATAACAGCGTCTGTTATTAATATTATCTATTCTAGCATATATGGTTTGTGGATTGCTTGTATTTTGATATAGACCAGTAATAATATTAGAATTAGTGTTAGCGTCTTCAGGAGAAGTATAATATTTTACACCAAAAACTGCTGGATCTTGAGTATCTAGTATTGCAGCTGTTTGGGTAGATAAATCAAAATTAAATACACCATCTCCATCATTATCACAGGCTTGTAAATTTGCTGGAGTAGAGGCAACTGGAATATCAAAATAATTAACATTAGCTTCTCCAATAAGTTCTCCACAAGATTCGCCATTTACTTCAATTTCAACTCTATATAATCCAGGAGTAGAAATAAATAAATCGAAATCATTTTCTGGTAAAAGCACACCATCTTGAGTCCAAGTATAAATTGCTCCAGGAATATCGTCTGCCATTAAAGTGTAGGTGTCACCTGTACAAAGTGGTAAATTAGTTGTATTTGCACCATTTTGTATGATGTCTATATTTTCACTAAAAAACGATGTGATAAATGGTGGTAAACCTTGTCTAGAATCGTTAGTTAAAGCTATGGCGTTGTGCTGATAATCGCAGCCAATACCAGCTTGATTTGGATTATTTACTACAGAAAGAAACGGATTTCCATCACTATAGGTGTCACTCATAGCACGATATAGCCTGCCATCTGGACCTAATTGTAACCCTCCTCTATAAGTTTGTCTTTGGTCTAAAATAACTTGACTATTATTAACATCTACAGGATTACCAGCAGTTAAATTATATTGTAGAAGGCCACCATATTGGCTGGCTGGATCGTTAATGTTTCCACCACTAGAGAAAAAAGTAGTAACATATAATAAATTATTATTAGGAGAAAACTCTACACCATAAGATTGTTGTGGAGAACCACTAGGAGAATTAAAATTAATAGTTATGGCCTGATTAAGGCTAACTACACCTGTATCTTTATCAAAATCATATAAAATTAATCCACTACCAACATTGGCACTTACTAATTTTGTGCCATCTGGAGAGAATTTTAAATAGCCTCTAGCTTCAGAAGTACTTATGCCTGCTGGAGAAGTAACAGGAGTTGTATTTACACCAGCATCAGTTACTTGGTATGCAAAAAAAGTATTATTTGTATTTGAAAAACCACTTGAATTAGCAAAAGTTATAACCCAAATATCTCCAGAGTCGCAATCTTTTAATACAGCACTTAATTTTTCGGAGGTATTATTAATTAATTGTGTTTCAGAGCCTGCAACAATATCTCCTAATCCACCATCTAAAGTCATGTTCACTTCGTAGAAGTTAAAACCAAAATCTGAGCCATCTATAGAATCAGAATCTACAGTAAAAATATAGTATATGTTGGGATCGTTTGGTTTTGGTATAATTATGGCAGACTGTGTGCTCGAAGCATCACCTTTTAAACCGTTACCATTTGGCATTACAGTATGGTTGGCATTGTAAGCAGTTCTTCCATCTGTATAAAATAAAAGGTTTCCATTTGTATCAGAGATACTTGTACAACCTTCTTCTGTAGATAATTCTCCATCACTAACGGCTGTAACTGTATCAGCATCTATATTGAAACTAATACCAGCTTTATCTCCAAAGTACCAATTAGAAGCTTCTTTTTGTGCATTAGAAAATGCACAGCATAGAAGCGTGATTATAAGTATAGCAATCTTTTTCATGTATTGTAAGCAATAGCTATCAAAGGTATTGTAAATACCTTAACTTATCAATAGATAAAATGTTAAAATAGAGGCTCTTCTTAATCTTGTTTACTATAAATCGCGTTTTAATAGTAGTCTGTAAGAGAAGAACATAAAAATGGTAGTCCAAACCAGAACTATAGCAATTTCAAACCAATGTACAGCATAATCATAGCTTAAGTCTTCTCCTGCTACACTTGCAATTTCTTTTACAGCTCCTAGTCTAGAGAGTGGTTGGTCTATTAAGTTAGACATCGCTTTTAAAGGGAAAAATTGTGTAATAGCATCTGCATACTGAAAGTCTTTTGTGGTTTCTAGAATAAAAAGCACAAATCTGGCTATACCTTCAATCATAATATACCAAAGTAAAATAAAACCTAAAGTAAAAGCAGAGCGTTTAATTAATATCCCTACAAACAAGCAAAAAGAGAAGAAGCCTAACAGTTTAACAAAGAAAGCGAGCAAGTATTCTAAATCAGAAAAAATGATACTAGCTTCTGTATAACTAGAAAAAACTAAACCAAGAATTAAAGATAAAATAAAGATGTAGAGTGTTGAAAGGAATGCGAAAACGGTAACTGTAGCAAACTTAGAAATTATAAATTCTTTTTTGCTCAAGCCATCAATTAAGTTCTGTTTAATGGTTTTGTTGCTATACTCATTAGCAACCATAGAGACTATTACTATAGCAAGAAAGAATTTTAATTCTGCGGCTACATATGTGTTAAAATGCCAAATATATGGGAAGTTAAAGACACCCATTTCGGCTGCATGAAATTTAAAAAAGCCAAAATTAAACTTTATTGAAGCAAACAATGAGATGAAGCCAAGCAAAACAAAATAGGCAAGAATTAAAAATTTACTTGCTTTATTATTCCACAGTTTTATAAATTCTATATTTAAAAGTCTTAACATGAGTATTGGTTTTTATTCTGAAATTTTTCAGATGTGATTTTTAATGCTAAAAATAAGTTTAGCATTAGTATTGATTGTTTCTTAGTTATTATCTGTAAGCTGAAGAAATTGTTCTTCTAAACTTTCTTTACGCATGACCAAGTGAGAAATATAAATACCGTTTTCTACTAATTGTTTGTTAAATACTGAAGCAGATAGAGGTGCATTTAAAAATGCTGTAATTAAGCCTTCTTTCGTTATTGTTTTTTCTATAGAAGCGTGCTGTTCTAAAAAGGCAAGCAATTTAGAGTCATCTTCACATTTTAATTCAAAAAAACCATGGCTAGAAATCATCTCGTCTACACGACCAGAGTATAATTTTTCTCCTTTTCTTAATACTACAACATGAGAGCATACTTTTTCAACTTCATCTAATAAATGCGAAGCTAAAAGTATAGTTGTGCCTTGGCTAGCAATTTTTCTTATGATATCTCTAATTTGGTGAATACCTTGAGGGTCTAAACCATTTGTTGGCTCATCAAGAATTAATATTTCTGGGTCGTTAAGTAACGCAGAAGCTATAGCTAGACGCTGTTTCATACCTAAAGAAAACGCTTTAAATTTACTGTGCATACGTTCCTCTAAACCTACTAATTCTAATTTCTCTTTTATTTTATCTTCGCCAATACCTTTAATTTTACATACTAATTGAAGGTTTTTATAGGCAGACATGTAAGGATAGAAGTTTGGACGCTCTATAATAGCACCAACTTTTTTTAAGGCTTCGTGAGTAGACACCTTACCATCAAACCATTTAAAATCGCCACTTGTTTTATTTACAACATTTAGAGTAATACCTAAAGTTGTAGATTTCCCGCTTCCGTTTGGTCCTAAAATGCCATAAACATTACCTTTTTTAATAGTAAAAGATAAATTATTAACAGCGGTTAAAGCCCCAAATTTTTTAGTAAGATTATTAATTTGAAGAATATTTTCCAAGATGATTGATTTTTTTTTGATGCTATGATTTCTATAAAACATCAATGGGTTTAAAAGTAAGACGAAGCTACTAAACTTTTGTTACATATTATAGAAATAAAAAAAGCATTCTGGATAAGAATGCTTTTTAATTTATTTAAAATTAATTTTAAGGATGATATTAATTCCAATGCTCATCAAAATCTAAATTATCGTAATCGTCAATATCAAAATCGTCGTCAAATTCGCTATCAAAGTCATCACTTTCGGCTTCAAAAATTCTATCTGGAGCATCGTCTGGCACTTGACCTTGAACAAACATTAAATTTGGGTAATCTACACCTTCGTTTTCTTCAGAAATTTCTGCTAGTTCAACATAAAACGTCCACATACTTAAAAAATCATAAACATAAATTAGTTTTGTTTGTGCTTCGTGAACAGTATCAGATAATATAGTTTCGTTCATTAATTTAACCTGATTAGCACCTTCGCTCATATCAAAAAGTGAAATTTCTTCACCTTGATTCCATTGGTCGTCACTTAAATAAAACGATGCCATTTCTGTGCCATCAAAACCAAAAGATTGCGTAATAATATTATGCAAATCCTCCATAGTGTCTGTTTCTTTAATCTCTAAATCACGAAACACATCGTCTTCTGTATCGTTGTCTAAAATGACTCTAAATCTATAAATCATAATTTAATTTTGGTTTGCAAAGGTACAACTATCGTCTATATTTCTTCAGTAATAAAAATACTTTTGCGTCTATTTTCTAAATATATATAAAATTGGATACCAAATAAAATAGTAGCAACTACTAAATGTAAAGGTTGTGATAAAAATGGAAAGTCGAAATAATACATTGCAATACCAGATACAACTTCAAAAACAATACAAATAATAACTAAGTTCATTTTATTAAAACCTAATGTCATGCTCTTGTTTCTTAAATATAACAAAGCATTTGTAAAGAATACGACAAAAGAAAAACTACGATGCACATAAAACTGCAATGTTGGATTTTGCATCCATAATTCTTTTATATAACCAATGTTTTTTACTTGCTCGTCTACGTGATGTCGCACTTGAGTGCCTAATACAATTTGAATTAGCGTGAGCACTAATGCGAAAAGTAAAACGTTTTTGAATTTTGAATCTGTAATTTGGTTTTTAAAACTGGTTTTAGAAGCGAAAATAATATACAAAATAAAACCAATAATTATTAAAGCCATAACCATGTGAATGGTAATTTTATGTGGTGCTAAATTAGAGTCTACAACCGTTTTGCCAAGCCATGCTTGAAATGCCATTCCAAATACTGTGAGTATTGAAAGAATGGTTATCCATTTGTTTTTACGCCAAAACCAAAAAGAAATAATGGTAAAAATTAGTATAGGAATTCCTGATAAAGCACCAAGAAGTCTATTAATATATTCTACCCAAGTATGTGTAGCATTAAAAATAGCATAATCGTGTTTTGTGTAGGTTTTCCAGTTGTTTAAATTTATACTTTTTGAGGACGTAAAATTGTTTTCAGCAACTAAAAGCACTTCATCTTTAATGATTACAATGCCTTCTTTGTACTCATGATTTGGTTTAAATTCTAAATCTGAAGCTTGTGTTGGCGGAATATAATACCCAAAACATTTTGGCCAATCTGGACAACCCATTCCAGAACCTGTCATACGCACTACAGCTCCAGCGATTATTACTAGATATACTAAAACTAAGGCTGTTTTAGCTATGGTTCTAAAGTGTTTTTTCATCTAATTTAATATTTTTTTAAAGCACAAACTGTTTTCCATGTCTTTGTACTGTCCGTAATTTGTAATAACGTTATACTTACATTTTTTATAGAATTGGACAGCTTCAGTTTGCCTTTTACCTGTTTCTAAAATCGAGTACTTATAACCTAATTCATGAGCCCAAACTTCTAGTGTTTTTAAAATTTGTGCTGCAATGCCTTGTCCTCTAAACTCTGTAAGCGTAAACATGCGTTTAATTTCGATAGTGTCTTTATCAAAAGCTTTAAAGGCTCCACAACCAACAGCAGTATTATTTTGGTAAGCAACAACTGTATGTTTTAAAACGTCTATATTATTAAACTGATTATAAAAATCATGTTCATCACCATCAGTGATTTTGAGATAGCTATCCAAAGATTTAACTAATGTTATAAAATCTGGATTACTAGTACTTGTTTTTACAATTTTCAGAATCATTAATCTGAAATTTTTAAACCCAAAGCTTTACCTTTTTTCACCATTAAATTAAAAGCAGCTTCATATTCGTTAGGTATGTCGCCTTCTAAGATAGCTTCTTTTATGGCTTCTTTAATCATACCAATTTCTCTTGAAGGTTTTAAATTAAAAGTTTTCATGATTTCTTCTCCAGAAACAGGTGGTTGGAAATTGCGAACACTATCTTTTTCTTCAACTTCAATTATTTTTTCTCTAACAATTTTAAAATTGTTGTGGTATTTATTAAATTTCTTAGGATTCTTAGTTGTAATGTCTGCTTCGCAAAGCGTCATTAAATCGTCTACATAGTCTCCAGCATCGAACACCAAACGACGCACTGCAGAGTCTGTTACAATATCTTGAGCTAAGACTATTGGTCTAGAGCTCATGAATACTAATTTTTGGACAAATTTCATTTTGTCATTCAAAGGCATTTTTAAACGCTTGAATAACTGATAGACCATTTTAGAACCTTCAAATTCATGTGCATGAAACGTCCAACCTACTTTTTTACTAAACTTTTTTGTTGGTGCTTTTCCTATATCGTGTAGTAATGCAGCCCAACGTAACCAAACATCTTCTGTGTGTTTTGAGATGTTATCAACGACTTCTAATGTGTGATAAAAGTTGTCTTTGTGCTTTTGCCCTTCTACTTCATCAATGCCTTTTAAAGCAGTTAGCTCTGGGAGGATATATTTTAATAATCCTGTTCGTTCTAATAGCAAAAAGCCTACAGAAGGTTTTTTACTGCATAGAATTTTATTGAGTTCTACTACAATACGTTCGTTGGTTATAATTTTAATACGCTCACTATTTTTTGCAATAGAGTCGAGCGATTCTTTTTCAATACTAAAGCCTAATTGCGCAGCAAACCTAATTGCTCGCATCATGCGTAATGGATCGTCGCTGTATGTAATATCTGGATCTAAAGGTGTGCGAATTATTTTATCTTTTAAATCTTCAACACCATTAAATAGGTCTAATAAATCACCAAAATTACTTTCAGATAAATCAAGCGCTAAGGCATTAATACTAAAATCACGACGGTTTTGGTCGTCTTGCAAAGTGCCATTTTCTACTACAGGATTTCTACTGTCTTCGTTGTAGGATTCTTTTCTTGCTCCTACAAATTCAACTTCAATAGTGTCAAGCTTTAGCATTGCGGTTCCGTAGGTTTTAAAAACCTGAATCTTAGGCTTATTTGGTAAGTTTTTGGCGACTTGTTTCGCTAAAGCGATTCCGCTTCCAATAGCAACCACATCAATATCTTTTGCATCACCACGTTGCAATAAATAGTCACGTACAAAACCACCAATCACGTAGCTGTCTAGATTTAACTCTGCTGCAGATTTAGAGATCGTTTTAAAAATATTGTGTTTTAATGCTTCTTTGTGATTCATTGATTTACTTACTCTAATGTGGTTTCGCCACTAATTCACGAATTAATTTTTTCCTCAAACGTGAAAATATTTTAATTACTATCTTCGATAGTCACGAATTAAAAATTATAAAACTATTCTCTTATGTTGTAAATAGTCTTTATTAAAATTTGCTAAAATGGCTAATTTGTTTTTACTCACTTTTAAATAATTTAAGCATTGAGATATATGTTTGTCGTCAATAGCTTTAGCGCATTTTATTTCTAGTATTATCTTATCGTTTACGATGAAATCTGCATAAAATTTGTGAGATAAAATAGTGTCTTTATAAGTAACACTGTATTCTTTTTCTCTTTCAAATTTTATGTTTCTATTCCTAAATTCATATTCTATAGCATCTTTATATACTATTTCAGAAAATCCACTACCCAAATTGTTATAAACTTCAAATAAAACACCAACTATGTCATAACTTTCATCTTTGTATAATAATTCAGACATAGTTTTTCAATTTTATTGAAAAGAAAATTAGTGTAATTTAATAATTAGAGAAATCACATCTATCTCTTTAAAATTCGTGAATTCGTGGCAAAGCTATTCATAATAAAATTTAATCACGTATAATTTTAACACCACCACTATTACTTAATTTAATAATTGTTGATGGATTTCCTCCGTTTTTTTGCTGATGCAAATTTACGACATAATCCACACCTTTTAAAACGGCTTCGTCTATTTCTTTAAAGGATTTTGGTGTTGGTTTACCAGAGATGTTTGCAGAGGTAGATACTAACGGCTTTCCTAAATAACGAATTAATTTTTTGCAAAAATCATGATCGACAATTCTTATTGCTAATGTGTTATCGTTTGCAACCAAATTTTCTGCTATTCCAGCTGGAGCATCATAAATTACTGTAGTTGGTTTATCTGCAATATCTAAAATTGTGTAGGCCATTTTAGGTACATTATCGACATGTCTTTCTAGCATACCATAATTATTTACTAAACAAATTAATGCCTTGCTATCGTCTCGTTGTTTTAAAGCATATATTTTTTGTACTGCTTCTGCATTTGTAGCGTCACAGCCAATGCCCCAAACAGTATCAGTTGGATATAATATTAGACCTCCTCGTTTTAAAACTTCTAAGGCTTTTTCAATTTCTTCTTGCATTGTTTTTTTATTCTACTACAAAATTAATTTATTTTCGTGGATATGTTTACTTTTATACTATGAAAATCCAAACCGTTTTAGTTGCTAATAACCACTTAAAAAGAGTAGGAGGTAGCGAAACCTATACTTATACATTAATTGAAGCTTTACTTAAAAAAGGTTACGAGATAGAGTATTTTACTTTTTTTAAAGGTGAAGTGTCCCAACGTATTGAGCGCGATTTGAATGTTAAATTTATGTCTAAAAATAAATACGATTTAATTTTAGCCAATCATAACACTTGCGTTAATTATTTAAGTAAAAGAGGAGTAACTATACAAACCTGTCATGGCATTTTTCCAAAAGAAGAACAACCAAGCAAGTATGCAGATGGTCATGTAGGAATTTCTAAAGAAGTAAAAGACCACGTTAAAACCTTAGGGTATGATTCAGAAGTTATTGTAAACGGAATCAACTGCGAACGCTACAACATTAAGAAACCAATTAATACTGAATTAAAAAGGGTGTTGAGTTTAAGCCAAAGCGAACCTGCTAACGATAAAATAATGGCAGCTTGTGAAGCACTTGGACTCCGTTTTAAGAAATTAAATAAAAATAAAAATCCTGTTTGGCATGTTGAAGACATGATAAACGAAGTCGATTTAGTGCTAGGTCTAGGTCGTTCTGCATACGAAGCCATGGCTTGTGGAAGAGCTGTTGTTGTTTTCGATGAGCGTGCTTATTTTCAATCGTATTCCGATGGTTATATGATACCAGATTTGGTAAAACAATGTGTCGAGAATAATTGTTCAGGACGTTATTCTAAATTAGAATTCACTACCCAAGATTTAATTGAAGCCTTTAAAAAATATAAAAAAGAAGATGGTAATGCTTTGCGAGAACTTGCGCTAACCAATTTTAATATTGACGTTCAAGTAGATAAATATTTAAAATATGCTGTAACCTTAACTAAGAAAAATAGTGCATTGAAATTGTTATTTGCAAGTTGGTACCAAAACCATCGCATGAAAAAGAGAATTAGAAAAGCTAATAAAAAAGATTAGTATCTTATTTCCTGTTTCTGCTTCAAAGATTCACTTAAAGGTGCGCCTTTCCATGCTAATTTCAACATAAACCACTTCTTAGGCTTTATTAAAAATGTTAAGCAATAATACCATTTGATAAAGCAATACTTTGCAAAGGAATAGTTCTTTTTAATCACATATAAATGCGAAATAAAACCTTCTTTACTAATAGTTTTATTGGTTCCAGTACTAACACCTTGATAATGTAGGATTTTAGCTTCTGGTACTAAAACACTAGTGTAACCATGTTGTCTTAGTCTAAAACAAGAATCCATTTCTTCAAAATATAAGAAGATATTAGTGTCGAAACCACCAATTTTTGCAAACACATCGCTTCTAAAAAACATAAATGCTCCATTTACAAAATTTACCGTAACAGGTTCTGTGTATTCTTTTTTGCGTTTTGGGTGCGTTTTCGGGAAATTTTTCTCTAAAAAACTACGCCCAAAAATAAGTTTTCTAATGCCTTTGTCATGGTCAAAAGAAATAACATGTTTGCCATGCTCATCGTAATTTTGAGCAGAGCTTACACCTGCTTTTGGATGTTTTTCCATATAACTATGCAATATGCCCAAACAATCGTTTTGCAGCATGGCATCGTTATTTAAAAATAGTAAGTATTTAGAATTTGCAAATTGAGCACCAAACATGTTTCCACCTCCAAAACCAGTATTAATAACACTTCTGTGTAGCGAAATATTTTCTGCTTTTGGGAAATTTATTTTTAGATGTTTGTAGTCTTCAAGCTCACTATTATTATCGACAACAATAATGCTATAGCTTAGTTTCTCAGTAGTATAATTGATTACCGATTGAATACACTCCAAAGTGTATTTTGCTGTATTGTAGTTAATAATTATTACTGAAATGTAGTTCATACAAAAATCTAATGCAACAAAACTAAACATTTTTATTTTGGTTTTTTTACTTTCGCTTAATAACAAGTATTCATTGTATTGATAGTTTTAAGAAAAATACTCATAATCGCACCTTTTGCCTTTGGCTATACAAAGCATATTCAAGATGTTTTAAATGCTAAAAGTGGAGTAAATGCCACTATTTTGTATTTAGATAAACCAGGTTTTAAGTATAAAGGTTTAGTACATAAAATTCAGAATTTTGTTTCTAAACTATTTGGAAAAAATTTAAAAAAGACTTTCGTTTTCGATCGTATTAAAGCTGAGGTTTCTAAACTTGAAAAGCAGCACGATATCTTCATAATTAGACCAGATGTTTTAGATGATGCGACCTTGAAATCTTTAAAAAGTAGAACAGATAATTTTATAGCTTATTATTGGGATAGTACGCGTCGATTTCCTAGAAAAACAGAAATAGTTAACTACTTTGATACTATATATAGCTATGATAAGCAGGATGTCGAGCAGTATGGTTTTAATACATTAACCAATTATATTTTTGCAGAAAATACTTCTAAAAAGTACGACTATTTATTCTTTAATATTTCTACAAACGATCACAGATTTCCATTAATTGAAAACCTTGCAGGTTACTTAAAACAGAACGATTGGAGTTATAATATTAAAGTGTATAACGGAACACCTTTTGAGACAAAACATGTTGAGCTAATAACAGAACAGCTAACGATAGCTGAAGTTGAAAAACTAATACTAAAATCTAAAATCATTGTCGAAATACAACGAAACGACCAAATAGGTTTGTCCTTTAGAATTTTTGAAGCTTTAGGGTATAGAAAAAAACTAATTACCACAAATACAGATGTTGTGAATTACGATTTTTACAATCCACAAAACATTTTGGTAATCAATGAAAATATTATTGAAATTCCAGAAGACTTTGTTACGTCTCCTTATGTGGATATTGATGAAACTATTTTAGATAAATATCGTCTGGAACATTGGGTTAAACCAATCTTTAATTTACAATAAACTCCTATAAACATCTGCATACTCTAAAGCTGCTTTATCCCAATTAAAACCTTTAGCACGCTCAATATAAGCTTTTTCAAAAACTGTTTTATTAGCTTCAAACGCATGCATGCCTTTTTCAAAAATAGTTGCCATGTATTTAGCATCAAAATTATCCCAGTAAAACGCTTTCTCTCCACCAATTTCTGGTAAAGACGTAAGGTTCGACAAAAACACAGGCTTCCCAAAGCGCATGGCTTCAATTGGTGGAATACCGAAACCTTCTAATAACGATGGGAACACAAAAGCTTTACAATGCTGTAAATAAAACTGTTTTTCTTCAATATTAATTTTACCAATCATGTGCACACGATTAATAGTTTTGGTTTTAGAAATTGCATCTGCTAAAGTCGTTTTTACATAATTATCGCTTGTATCTCCAGCTAAAACCAAATCGTAATCTGGTAAATGTTCTAGCATTTGTACTAAAGTATGTACGTTTTTTCGTTTGGTTAAACCTCCAATAAAAAATAAAAAAGGTCTATTGGTTATTGGTTTAATATTTTGACTTAACTCTAATATTTCAGAAATAGGATTGCCATTATAAATCACATATTCTGAAACTTTTGGTACATTAAAATAGTTGTGAGTAGATGCTTTTGCAAATTCAGAAATATAGGTAATTGCGCTACTTCTGTTTAGTTTTTCTATAAACCTTTTGTTGGTTTCGTGGTTTAAATCACTGGAGACTTCGTCTATAAAATTAACATCGTGAACCGTTAATACATAAGGAATATCATGATAAGGTTCTACTTTTATATTCTGATTTAAACAATGCCAAACATCGTATTTTTTGCGAATGCGAAATAAGGGTTTTCGCGACAAAGCATTGTATTTTTTATAGTTAAAGTACTCGCCAAATTCTTGTTTTAAAGACGATGTGTTCTTAGCATGAAGTGTCATTTTAAAATTCGAAATCTCAGCATTATAAAGGCCTTTAATTAAATGATAATTAAATTGACCAAAACCATTGAACCGGTTTTTTATGTTATGAGATTCTAAAAAGACGTTTTTCATTTATTCAATGTTTCTATACATAGCCCAAAGCTGAATATACCTTTTGTAAACCGAAAACGCATGCACATAACTTATTATAAATCCTTCTTTGCCATCCATAAAACCAAGTCTTAAAAAGTATTGGTGCATAAAGCGATACCAAGGTCTAAAAAGAAAATGATACAGATTCGGACGTACATTTTTCTTGTATAATTCCTCAGCTTGAAGCTTACTATAATGACTTAGTTTTTGATTGTAATTATCGAAAGATTTATACGTTTGGTGGTCTAAAGCGTATTTTAACTGGCCTATTTTTTCTTCAGTTTCTATCGCTTCGTGTACAGCTTTGCCATTGTATTTGCAATAGTTTTTATTAAATAAACGTACAGCAATATCTGTTTGAAAGCCACTGTATTTTATGCGTTTGCCCATAAAGTTAAAACTTCGTTTTACATTATAAGCTTTTAAGGGATTTTTAGAATTTACAGTATCAATAATTTCTTTGGCTAATTCTGGAGATATTTTTTCATCTATATCGAAAAAAGTAACCCAATCGTGTTTCGCTTGAGCAATAGCAAAGTTTTTTTGGTCTGAGAAATTTTTGAATTCTCGTTGTATAATGGTTACATCATATTTTTCGGCTAAAGCAACAGTTTTATCTGTGCTAAACGAATCGACAATAATAATCTCATCGGCAAACGAAAGACTTTTAATGTAGTCTTCAATATGTAATTCTTCGTTAAAAGTTATTGCTAATGCGCTTATCATTGAATGAGAATCGGTTTTATCGATTATATTTGTGTCAAATGTAAACATTTTACAATCATTTTTTTTAGAATAATAAAACCGAAATGCCAAAACTTCCTATTTTAATGTACCACAGTGTTTCGGCTAATGCTAACGACAGTAAGGGCTTAACTATTTCTACAAGCAATTTAGAAACACAATTCAAGTTTTTAAAAGATAATGGCTACACGAGTTTGCATTTTAGCGATTTGCAAAACATAAAAACACCTCAGGATTTTCCCGAAAAAGCTGTAATTATCACGTTTGACGATGTGTATGTTAATCAGTTAGAATACGCGTATCCATTATTACAGCAATATGGATTAAAAGCCTGTTTCTATATTCCGTTTCAATATGTTGGAGGCGTAAATGAATGGGATGAAGGCCAAGAACCAATTATGTCTGTCGCGCAATTAAAATCTTTAGATTCTAAAACTATAGAACTTGGTTTACATTCTTTCGAGCATAAGCGTTTCGATTTAATGACTTCTCAAGAGATTGCATTAGATTTTGAAAAATGTATTGCCTTTCAAGATAAATATCAACTGGATCTTTCCAATATTTTGGCTTATCCTTATGGTAAATACCCAAAAAAAGGAAAAGAGAAACAACACTTTTTTGAGTTGTTAAATGGTTTTAAAGTAGCCTATGGTTTACGTATAGGTAATCGCGTTAACACCTTTCCTTTTAAAAACAACTATGAAGTGCAACGTTTAGATATTAAAGGTGAAGATACTTTGAAAAGTTTTGAAAGGAAGTTGAAGAAAGGAAAATCTTGGTTTTAATAATTATCCAATTGCCCATCACCTCATGCCGCGTTTCAATAGCATTAGCTTGACATATCTAGAAAACACACCATAAGCATTAATTGTTGCAACGGTTAATCCAGGAATGCCATCTTTAAAACCACCACGTAAAATATAGCTATTAAAAAAGCGATAAAACGGTTTAAAAGCCAAGTGAAAGTAAGTCGATTTTTTACCTTTTTTAAGCATTTGTTCCGCCTGAAACCAAGCATAACTGTCTTTTTTACTTATGTAGTGTTGTAAACCTTTGTAAGTAAAATGTAAAACAGGATTTTTAAGTTTCCCAATAGAACCATCAACAATTAGTTTTTCGTGTACAGAACCTTCAAAATGGCATTGTTCTCTAATAACCAATCGCGTCACGTTGTCACTATGATGGTACAGGAAACGATTCATATAAAAATGAGGAAAATTAAGCTTGTAACCAGCATGTTTGCCAGATTTCATCGCTGCTAAAATCTCTTGTTGTAATGGGTTTGGAATGCGCTCATCTGCATCTATAAATAAAACCCATTCACCTTTGGCATAGTCTAAAGCATGATTTTTTTGGTTAGAAAAATTATCGAATGTTCTTGATAATACTTTACAATTATATTTTTTGGCAATAGCTACAGTATTGTCTGTACTCATAGAGTCTACAACAATAATCTCATCTGCAAAACGAACAGAACGCAGTGCCTTTTCTAGGTACAGTTCTTCGTTGTAAGTAGGAATTATTACAGAGAGTTTTGTCATAATAGTTGCTTAGTGCAAACTTACTAAAAATTCGATGATGTTATGAAATATGTTTACCTTTGTAGTGCAAAACTTTATACTATGAGTGGATTACCAATATCTGTTATTGTAAGTACATATAATTCTGAAGACTATTTAAGTAAAGTCCTTGAAAGCTATAAGCATCAAGATTATGATAATTTTGAAGTTATTGTAGCAGATGATGGTTCTAAAGAAACAACAAAACAGCTTATAGAAAAATTTGCAGCTGATTATCCTGTAAATTTACGTCATATTTGGCATGAAGATAAAGGTTACAGAAGACAAGAGTTATTAAATAAGTGTATTGTACAAACGGAGTATGATTATATTTTAATGACAGATGGCGACTGTATTGCTAGGCCAGATTTTGTGTCTACACATGCAAAATATGCAGAAAAAGGGTTCTTTTTATCTGGTGGTTATTGCAAGCTTGATAAACCTACAAGTGACGCCATTGCTTTAAGTGATATTGAAAACCAAAATTGTTTTAAACCAAAATGGTTAAAAAAACAAGGTGTTTTAGGCAAAAAGCAACAGCTAAAATTAAGTGTTGGCGATAAGTTGGCTAATTTTTTAGATGTGGTTACACCAACAGGAGCAACATTTAATAACTGTAACTCTAGTGCATGGAAAAGCGATTTAATAGCAATTAATGGTTACGATGAGCGCATGCAATATGGTGGTCCAGATCGTGAACTTGGTGAGCGTTTAGTAAATTTAGGGATTAAGACCAAGCAAATACGTTACAAAGCCATTTGCCTGCATTTAGACCATCCTAGAGGTTATAAAACTAAAGAATCTTTAGATAGAAATTTAGCTATAAGGCGTAATACAAAATATAACAAGGTTATTAAAACACCTTATGGTATTGAGAAGTTAGAAGATACAGAAAAAAATAACTAGGTTAGTTTGTAGACACCTATTTTCCAATAGGTTTTTTCTTCTTGTGTGGTAACTGTTGTAAAGTCTAGTTCCTCAAAGTCATGGTTTTTGAAGTATTCCCAACAGCCTAATCCTTCTCTGTAAATAGACACTATAATAATGCCATTAGTTTTAAGATGTGCTTTTAAAGTATCTATTACTTCCTGCTTTTTAGTTTCATGGATATAGTAAAAAGCTTCATTAAGCACAATAATATCGTAGTTAGTTTTTGGTTTAAAATCATGAAGATCTTCACATGTAAAAGTCCCTTTTGCTCTGTTTGCTTTGTTTGCCTTTTTAATAGAAACTGAAGAAAAATCCATTCCGTCGAAAGATGAAATTAAATCACTATTAAAGTAATCTAATAACACACCTTCACCTGAGCCTAGATCTAAAATATTAGGATTTTTATTTCCATAACGTTCTGAGTATTCAACAATAGTTTTATATCTGCCACTTTCTTTGTCGCTTTTTAAGTTTTCCCAACGGCCTTTTTTGTATTGCCTGTTCCAACGTTGTTTACGTTTCCAGTGTTTGAATTTCTCAATAATATTCATTTGTTTTTTTCTAGATATTGGTTTAAAAAAGTATCCAATTTAGGTAAAATTAATTCAGGCGTTAATTGCCTATACATAAAAGAAGGGTCTTCTTCAATTTTTCGTCTTTCGTCTCTTTCGGTTGAGAATAAATCGGGTTTTTCTTCTAATAAATGAATAGAAGTATGCTTTTTTCCATCTTCAAAACTTGCCCAATGTTCTTTTAAAACATAAGGAGAAAAAATAGTAAAAGTTGGTTTGTTTAAGGCTTTACTAATATGTATGGTACCACCTTCGTTTCCAACAAGTAGAGCACATTTATTCATGAGTTTAACAAAACCACGAATGCTGTCTTCATAAATATCTATTACAATCCTGTCTTTATCTGCACACAGCTCGTAAATAGATAACGCATCCTCTTTTTGATGTGGTGCATAGTTAAACAAAACATTTACATCGTAAGTTTTAGTAATGAAATTAATCAATTCAACAATATACTCGTAAGGCATCGATTTTTGTGGTGTGCTGCCTAAAACACCAAGCATTATAAACGGTTTGTTATAACTTTCAAGTTTGTTGTATTGTTGTTCTTTTTCGGTTAAGAAAATTTTTGGTTCATAATCGATTGCGATTTCATCAATATCAAAAACCGAAGTCACCATATTTATTCGATCTTCAATGGCTTTTCCACAATTTTTTGTTTTCGTTTTTAAAAACGGAATATTATGTGAGTAAAATGGTAAAGGCGGATTTTTATCACGCTTTTTAAATCCAATTCTTATGGGAGCATTAGACGATAAACATATTAATCTGCTCTGTAATTTTGCATAAGGATCGAAAATAATATCGTATTTCGTATTACGAAGTTTGTTTATAAGTGAGGTAAGGCTTCCAAATTTCTTTAGTTCTATATCATTTACAGCAATGATAGTGTCGATATTAGGATTATTTTTAATAACACCAACAGTATAATCATATACCAAATAATCTATTAAGCTATCTGGATATATTTTTTTCATGTTTTGAGCTATAACAGATGCTATAAGCACATCGCCAATACGTTTATTCTGTATAACTAAGATTTTTTTCATGTAGGCTTAACGCGTTTCAGTATCTGTTTTTAGATGGTATGCAAAATATTGTTTTTTCTCCTTTTATTAAAATTTAGATTAATATATCTTTGAGAAATAACCTTACTTGATGCAAAACGTACAATTAAATAAAAAGTTAGAGCCTTTAAAAACTGAGATTTTAGACTGTATTACGCATTTTAGTACTAAAGGAACTTACGTTACTAAAGGCGAAAGAAATGTAATTAAAAGTTTTAGGGTTGGAGCAGAAACCTTGAATATCAAGTCGTTTAAAACACCAAAGCTTATTAATAGTTTTGTATATAAACATTTAAGAAAGAGTAAAGCAAAGCGTTCTTTCGAGTATGCCGAAAAACTTATAGCGTGCAACATATTAACGCCTTTTCCTATTGGTTATGTTGAGAATTCTTTGGCTAGCGGATTAACTACTAGTTATTATATAAGTAAACATGTAGAATACGATTTCGATTTTAGAGTATTGATTCATAATCCGTTGTTTGATAATCGTGATGAAATTTTAAAGCAATTCACGCAGTTTACCTATAAATTACACGAGAATAATATTAACTTTTTAGACCATTCTCCAGGAAACACCTTAATTACAGAAAATGGTCCAAAGTACGATTTCTACCTTATAGATTTAAACCGTATGCAGTTTGAAACTATGGATTTAGCAAAACGTATGGACAATTTAAAGCGTCTTTGGCTCTCTAAAAAAATGATACGTATTATCGCAACAGAATATGCAGAAATTAGCAGCTATCCTTTTGAAGAAGTTTATAAATTGTTACTGCAATCTTCACAAGATTTTAAGCGTCGCATTATCCGTAAAAAGTATTTAAAACGCAAGTATTTAAAAAAGAAGTAGGCAGTCTTCACTGCGCAGTTTTCAGTCTTGAGTAAGAACTTTTCACTTTTAACTAATCACTAAAACATTAAACCGCTACATTATACTCACGCAAGGCATCGTTTAAAGATGTTTTTTTGTTTGTACTTTCTTTACGCTTTCCTATAATTAAAGCACAAGGCACATTAAAATCACCAGCAGGAAAGGATTTAGTGTAACTACCAGGAATAACCACAGATCTTGCAGGTACGCGACCTTTCATTTCAATAGGCTCATCAGCAGTAACATCTATAATTTTTGTACTCATTGTTAAAACAACATTAGCACCTAAAACCGCTTCTTTTTCAACATGTACACCTTCTACAACAATACAACGTGATCCTATAAAAGCGCCATCTTCTATAATAACAGGAGCAGCTTGTAAAGGTTCTAAAACGCCCCCAATGCCCACTCCGCCACTTAAGTGAACGTTTTTACC
>ENA-OUOG01001598-OUOG01001598.1-marine-metagenome-genome-assembly--contig:-NODE-1598-length-25758-cov-5.648962_pt1 | contig 25758 bp, 10 predicted proteins | sample MGYA00248635_ERZ508505 | MGnify/ENA primary metagenome ERZ508505 (study PRJEB26176, sample SAMN06267871) | marine metagenome | isolation source: Saanich Inlet, British Columbia, Canada | place: Pacific...
TCACTACATACATTGTGTAAAAAAGACACGTCGTCCACGACGACGCGCGCGCCTTTCTTTTGCTCATAAAAAGCGATAGTCATCACTCCGGCGGTAGGATTCGCGCGAGCGTCCAGATGAGCGCGACCCCCACGAGCGCGCCCGCGAGGTGCGCGACGTGGTTCACCCCCCCCGCGCCTATCCCCCCCGCCGCGGCTGCCATCTTCGCCTCGGACACGAACCGCTCGATCACGAACTGCCCCAAAATCACCGCCTCGAGCAGTTTTCGGAAATCCAACTTCGCGAGCTTGGTCAACACGGAGATGGCGAATAAACCGAACACGGCGCCTGAAGCGCCGAGCGAAACCGTCGCCGCGGCGCCCATTCCTAAAACGCCCCCCACGCCCTTCGGGAGCATTAAGTAAGACGCTGCGGCGGCGCCTACGCCCGTGAACAGGTAGGAGAACCACACACCGAACGCGCCCTCTTCTTGTTCGACGATGTTCCCGAACACGTAGAGAAAAAAGATGTTGCCGCTGAGGTGCGCGTAGTTGGCGTGACAGAAGATGCTCGTCACGAACTGCCACCACCGCGGCCGCATGTGGTTCAGGTACAGGTCCTTCACCACCGACACGTGCATGACCTGGTCCAGCACGAACAAAGTGACGTTCACGAGCAGAAGCAAAAACACGCCGTTGCCTGCGCTTGAGCCGTTACCGCCGCGTCCGCCGCGTCTTTGAGATGGACCTTTGTCGCCCAAACCCGAAGCTCTGCCGATGAACTGCCCGGTAGCGCGCGCGGTGTCGCCGTATTTCTTGAGCAGGTCGTCGGTGCCGTCGGGGAGGCCGCCGAACGCGCCGCCGGGCTTGCCCGCGCGCGCCAGCGAGCCGCGGCGCGCACGGGGTAAGGGGAGCGCGCGCGCCGCGTGCGGTGGCGCCGCCGGGGATACCGCCGGGGGACTCGCGCGGATGCGCGAGGAGGACGCGAAGCAGGAAACCCGCCGACGCGCGTCTCGATGACTCGGACGCGCGCGCGCGCCGGGGATGGCGCGCGCGGGGATGAGACTCCCCGGCGTGCGTTTCGCGAGGACCCCGGCGGGCCGCGAGGCCACGCCGGGAACGCGCGCGACGGGAAGGACGGACATCGCGAACCGCCGCCGCCTCGACGTCGCGAGGCGTTCTGACGGCGCCCGCGTTCCATCCGTCGAGGTCGATCGAACGCCAGCGAAAAAGCACACCACAGTCACCAACGGCACCTCGCGCGACTCGCGTTTGTTTCTTCAACCTACAAGCTACGTCTACTCACCGCCGACTCGGCGGGGGTGGGGGAGGTCGAGGCATCCCGGTGGGCGGCGGAGGAGGCGGAGGAGGTGCCCGAACACTCCCCGCGGGCCGCGCCGGCGGCGCCGGCGGCGCCGGCGCCGGCGCGTCCCGCGCCTCCTTCTTCGCCGCGACGCAAGACGCGCTCGCCTCTTCCCTTTCCCGCCGCTTCAGCTCGCCCTCCCGTTTCCAGAAGGGCGTCTCCATGACCGGCGGCGCCACCTTGCGCAGCGCCTGCTTCGCGTCCCCGCGCTTGATGTCCTCCAGGACGTCGTCCGCGCTGAACGTCTTTCGCGGAGGCGAGAAAGCGCGGACGCGGGTCAAAGCGCGCGTAGACGACTTCGCGGGTGACTCTTTTTCCTTCGCCGCGTCGCCTTTTTTCTTCGCGTCGCGTGTTTCGCTTTCGCCGCCGTCCGCGATCGTTTTTTTCCCCAACGTCGCCGTCTCGCCCTCCTTGGCCTTTTCATCTTTTTCTTTCCCCGCGACGAACAACGCAGCCTCCACCTTCCCGCGGTCCTTCCGCGCGCTGTCCAGCAGATCGGCGAAGTTCTTGATGACCCGCGCGAACCGCTCGGGCTCGAGCGGCGTGTTTTTTTGCGTCTTGGCGGCGTCCTCGCCGTAATATCGCGCGGCGTCGGCGAAGCGCTTCTTCGCGCTCGCCACCGACGCGGCGAGCGCGTCGAGCTCGGCTTTGGCGTCCGCGTGGAACCGCGCGACGGACTCGCGGAACGCGGTCTCTTCCGCGGCGTTTTTCCTCTCTCGCGCCTCCAGCTCCGCTTCTTTCAGACGCGTCGCGTCCTCCGCCGCCTCGACGTCCTCGTCGTCGCCGGCGATGTATCGCGCGTCGGCGCGCGCCGACCGCGCGTAGAAACGCGCGGCGCGGTCGCGGTCCTTCTCTTTTTGTTCCTTCGCTCGCCGCTCCGCCTCCTCGACGCGAGACGTCGCGAGAATGAGCTCGTGTTCGAGAGCCTTCAGACCGGAACGTAAAGGCGCGAGCTCCTCGTCCAGCATCGCGAACGTCAGACGCGACGCCGGAACCAGGCTCGGAAGCTCCTCCGCGAAGAGAAGGGGACAATCGTACGACGCGGAGATCTCCGCGGCGGAAGGTTCCGCGGAAGAGTCGCTCTTCTCTTTCGTTCGCGCCTCGCGCTCGCGCTCGAGGTGCGCCACCATGTAGTGCAGCAGCGTGGTGCTCCCATCGAACGACCGCGTGTCCAGCAGCTTGGGAAGCGAGGAGAGGGAGAACCCGGCGGCGGCGACGCCGCGCGTCGCGTGGAGCGCGTTCCCCAAATTAAGCACCAGCGCCACGAGGCGGCCGAGCCGAGTCGAGTTTTTCAGCTCCGCGCAAAACGCGTCCACGGTGTTTACCCACTCTTTTACGTCGCGCGTCGCGCTCCGGAAGCCCTGCTTGAACCGCAGCGCCTTCATCTTGCTGGCGTGTCCCGCGACGGACGCGAGCGCAGAGAAGTACCGCTCCGCCTTGCCCAGTCGCGCGCGGTCGCCCTCGAACGACGCCAACAACGCGAGCTCGTCCGACGTCGGCAAGTACCGGAGCATCATGTCCACGTGCTCGACGTCCAGCTTAGCGTCGTCCAGCGCGCGCACGGCGTCGGCAATCTCGGGCAGCGTCAGCGAAATCTGCGAGAGCATGATCTCGACGTTGGAGCCGCGTTTCAAGTCGAGCAAGGAAACGAAACCTTTGCCGTCGTCGGCGCCGAGCGATCCCGTCCGATCGCCGCCGAGCGATTTGCGACGCTTCGCCGAGGGGTCATCCGCCTTGGACTGCGCGAAAAGGTCCTTCAACGCGTCGTGGTCGATGAGCGACTCGATGCCGCGAAGAGCCTTCGCGTCGCCGCTCGGCGGCGACGCGCCCTCCGCCCCGCCACTGGATTCCACCCCCGCGCCCGCGTCGCGCATGCGCTCGAAAACCGTGCCCTGGATGCGCATCGCGGGAATCACCTCCCAGTGCAGCTGCCGCCAGCGAAGCGCCGCCGCGGCGGACTTCGCACCCGGGGGGGGCGGAGGCGCGCCGGGAGGAGGAGGGCCACCCGGACCCGCCACGGGAGGCGGCGGGGGGGGCGGGACGAACACCTTCGGCCCACCACCGGGAGGGGGCGGCGGCGGAGGAGGAGGAGGTCCTTTCAGCGAACCACCAGGCGGCGGCGGCGGCGGCGGCGGCGGAGGCGCCTTCAGCATGCCTCCCGGCGGTGGCGGCGGCGGCGGCGGCGGCGGCTTCAGCATGCCTCCCGGCGGTGGCGGCGGCGGCGGCGGAGGCGGCTTCGGCATACCGCTCGACGGAGGTGGTGGCGGCGGCGGCGGCGGCTTCGGCATACCGCTCGACGGCGGCGGTGGTGGTGGCGACGGCGGTCTCGGCATGCCACTTGACGACGGCGGCGGCGGCGGCGGCTTTTGCGACCCGCTCGCCGGCGCCGGCGCGGGCGTTCCTTTCCCCTCGTTTGGGTCGAACGTTCCCCGCGCCGAGGTCTCCGCCTCCGCCGCGACCGGCTCCTCTCGGACAGCCTCCTGTTCGATCGCGCGCGCGAACGCCTCCGCCGCGCCGCCTTCCAGCGCGAACGAAACCGAGGACGCCGACGCTAACGACGCGCCGGAAGCTTCGGACGACGCGTCGTCGTCGTCGTCGTCGGAATCGAAAAAAAAATCGAAATCGCGATCGCGATTTTCTTCCGGTTTTTTGATCGGGCTCGGAGGCTCGCTCCCGCTCGTCGGCGCGTCACCTTGCGCGGAGGACTCGTCTTTCACTTCGCCCACTCCGCGCTCGTGAGCCTCGCCTAGCCGGTTTTTCGGGCGAGGTTCGGACTCCCTCTCCTTCGCGAGCGCGGGTTCGACCCTCCCGCGAAGACCCTCCCGCGGACGAAACGGCGGACTCTCCGCGAACGCAGGCGACGACGGTCCCGACGCGCTTTTTCTCCTCGCGAACCGCCGACGCGCCTTTTTCTTCTCTTCTTTTCTCGTCCCGTCCTTTTCGTCCTCGGAGGACGACGCCTCCGAGCTGTCCTCCGTCCGCCGCCGCTCGAGCGAAGGCGCGGTCACCACCGCCATCGCGGTCGCGGTGGGCGTGAGCGGCTGATCGTCGCGGTGGCGCGCGCGCAGAGAGGCCACCTCGCCTTTGCCGCCGAACAGAGGCGTCAACGGTCCGCGGAAGCGAGAGGAGGAGAAGCGCTTGACGCGAGAAGCGTCGGAGGTCTCGTCGTCGGAGGTCTCGTCGCTCTCGGAAGTGAGCAGGAGGTTTCCGCCGAGCGAGGGGGTCGCGCCGCTCCGCGCGCGGTGCCAGTTGGGCGCGACCGCGCGCTTGTTGTGCACGACTGCGAGGGTCGGAACGAGTGTTATTTGTCAGGGCGAGCGCGTCGGCGACCGCTCCCACGCGTCGCGGATGGAAAAGAGACGACGACGAAGACGGGACGACGAAAAGCCGGTCGTTCGCCTCGAGGCGAAACCGGGGGAATCGGACGCACCTCTCGCGGCTTCCTGGCTGATGAGCCCGAAGGACGCCTGCCTGCGCCTCTGCCACACGGCGAGCTCGTCTTCGTCCATCGCGTTCGCGGTGTCCGCGTCGGCGGTGCCGCGAGGTTCGGCGGCGACTCGAACCGGACACGCCGGTTCTCGTTCGCTTCAACGCAGATCCGACGCCGAAGCACCGCGCGGTGGAGTGGATGCTCGACGTGCGCGAACCACCGGCGTGCTCTGCGCTTCGCCACCTTCGCGGGTACCGCTCAGACGAGAAGCGCGTAGCGCATGGCTGATCGTCGCGACCTCCGCTCGCGGACTCTCTTCCCGTCCCGCTTCTCGCAGCGGCGCCCGCTGGTATGCCAACTCGCCGGCGAACAACGGCGTGCGCGAGTGAAAGCGCGCGAGACGCGCGTGCGATTCGTCGAATTCGTCCGCATCTCGGGAGCGCCATCGTGATGATGTTCGTCTCGAAACGTGTCCAAAAAAACGCTCGCCTCGCGGCGCTACACGCGGTCGTCGCCCTCACCCCTCCTCTCCTGCGGGGACGCCGTCCCCGCGGACGTCCCCGGCGTCCCCGACGCGGCTCTCCCGCCGTCCCGGGACGCCATCAGGCGCGACCACGGCGAGGCCGCGCTCGGGGACGGGGACGGGGAGGGCCGGGGGGGCCGCCCGGCGAACAAACCGAAGTCGCGCGAAAAAAAAGCGCTCGTCGCGGCTCGGGTTCCTCCGCTCGCGCCCGCCGTCCCCGGAGCCCTTCTTCCCGAGCCCCCCCACATTTCCCGACCACCTCCCGTCGAACTCGGCGTCGACGGCGTGGCGGACCCGAAAAAATGGCCGGCCCGGGACCGGGACCCGACAGAGCTTTTGACCGAACCGATGGACTGCGGCGTCGGCGGCTGCATTTCAGGCGCCGCGGCGCGGCGCCGGGGCAGAGCGTCGCGCAGCGCCTTGGCTTCCGCCGCCGCCGCTCGCGCCTCCGCCGCCGCCGCCTCCGCCGCCGCCGCCGCCGCCGCGGCCTCCGCCTCGGCGGCCTCGGCCTCGGCGAGGGCCGTGCGCAGGTCCAGCGCCTCGCGCCTCGCGACGGACGCCGCGCGCGCGAGAGCCGCCGCCGCGGCGGCTTTGCGCCGGGAACTCTCGCGGCGCCACCCGAGCACGAGCTCGCGCTCGGTGCCGGCGGCGGATTGCCGGAAAAGAGACAAGCGCAACGCCGAGTCGCGCGTCTCCGCGTCTCTAGACTCGTCTCTGTCCCTCGGGTTTCTTCCGTCGCGAAAGTCGTTCTTCTTCGCGCCGACGCCCTCGGGAGACGCGCACGCGACCGGCGAAAGACTCGTCGCCTTCGAGAACGCGGGCGAACGAGTTGACTGGTTTTTTTCGTTGGTCACGTCGCCCAGCGGCTCGCGGCGCTTCGACGGAAGCGCGACGAGAGGGAAGAAACCGAAAGACTCGTCGCCCGGCTCTTCCGGCCCGGAAGAACGCGCCATCTCGATGTCGTCGCCGCGACAGGAAGGGTGCTCTTCGTCGTGGCCGTGACCGAGGGAGACGAGGTAGGTTTCCGGCAGCGCGTCCATCGCCGTCTCGCAACGGACGTCGACGCGTTCTTTGGCGCACCCGTTCGAGTCCACCGCCGCGCTGGGTTGCGGCGCGCAGCCGCACATTTTCTCGCCGCACACCGGGATTTTTTTCCAAAAACAATCCATCGTCTCTTCGTCGCTCAGCGCATCCACGCTGGTCTTCAGTAAAACTCGCCCGATTAACCACCGTGTCGTGATCGCGCACGGGTGGAACACTAACCAGGAGAACAGCTCGTAGATCCCGAACACGTACGAGTACGCTAAAAACGTGTTAACGCCGTCGCCGCACCCGCCGCCTTCGTCCATGACGTGCACGAAGACGATTGATGTCGCCAAGCAACACGACGCGAACAAACAACAAACCGCGATGTACGAAAGTTGGATGCGGCTCGCGTTTTTCGTATCACCCGCCGCGAGCGCTCGTTCGGAGACGCCCACCGCGGAGACCCTCAGCGCTATTCCGAGCACGATCTCAAACACGAAGAGCGCGCCGAAGACCCATATCTGTAGCATCCAGAAGTCGCCGGTGACTCTGCCGGATTCGAGATCCACGAGCCCCATGGAGAGCGACGCCGTGCACGCGACGCCCGCGATGAGGTGCGCGAGACGCGCGCGGAAGGTGATGAACTTCATGTCCCCGGTGAACAGGCTGAGGAGCTCGTGCCTTTCCCGGAAATACCGGAAATACGGCGTGAGCTTGCCCTCGCGCCAGTCGATGACGCCGTAACCCAGCATGCGCCCCATGCAGCACCACGGGATGACGCGCGCGACGGGCTTCTTCCGCGGGAAGACGCGGTCGGGGGGCGGCCAAACGGTGAGCATGAACACCAGCAGGAGCACCGCGGCCACCACGTACACGAGCCAGTACACCAGCCGCACCACCAGGGGATCCGCGTGCACGCCCGTCACCACCGGCTCCCAGTTAGTGCCCTCGTGCGCAGCCAGATCCGCGGCGGTGCCGTTGTCGTACGTGACCTCTTCGTGACCGCCGCCGAACTCGTCGAAGCAGTGGTCCAGGAGGCGCCGCCCGGGAAGGCGCGCGCCGCCGGCGCCCGCGCCGAAGCCGAACATCGCGGCGCCGCGGAGCGCACCTGCGCGCGCGCGCGAGCGACTGGCGGCCGTTGCGAGAAAGTCTGGGACGAAACGAAATATCAGCATCAGCATTCGCGCCAGCTGGGATTCCTCGATTCGAAAGCTCCGGTCGAGACTGCGTGAGACGCGGTCTGGACGATGACGAGATCGTCTTCGTCTTCTTCGAGACCACTGTCGTTTTTCCCGACGCTTTCCGCGTCGGCACAGCCATCCGCACGAACTTGATGCTCGCGCGCGCCGCCGTCGGGACGCGGTCGGGCTTCGCCCGATGCGGCCGCCGCTGCCGCTCCGCGCGTGCGGACGGCAAACCGCGTCGGTTCCGCGCCGCCGTCGTGTCCGCGAGCACCAGCTTCAGCGATGACATCCGCGGGTTCGACCGAACCGCGACGTCGTCGGGATCCCGCGCGGGGGTTGGGCGCGGCGGGTCCGGCGCGCCCGCGGGCGTGACCGTGAGCGTCCCGCACCTCACCGCGTTGCTCCTGGACCTGAACGCGGAGGGCCGGAGGATCATCCGCGGGGTGGTGGACAGGGGCGACCTCGGCTTGGTGAACAAAAACGACGTCGGCGGAGGAGATGCTTCGCGCGACGTGAAAAAACCGCGAACACCGCGAACGACGTCTTCGTTTCTTTACGAGTACGACCCCGAAATCGACGCGCAGACGGAGGCTGATCGCCGCGTCGAGGCGCACGTGTTGCGCGCGCTTCGCGCGTTCTGTCCCGAGCTTACCGTCGTGGCGGAGGAGTCGTACGAAAACCCGGACGCGGCGATTCCCGAATCGGACGACTTCGCCGATTTACCAAACGACGTCGCGGCGTCCGTCGCGCCGTTCCCCGCGTCGCCGAAAAAAGGGCACGCGGGCGCGCACAAACCGGTCACCAATGAGGCTAAAGAGGCGCTCGCGGGCGGTTTGGATTGGCCTCCGCACTTGCTCGAGCCCGTGGACGCGTCGCGGGTGACGGTGTTCGTGGACCCGCTGGACGGCACGAACGAGTTCGCCGCAGGCGCGCGCGAGTGCGTGACGTGTCTGATGGGCGTCGCCGTGGACGGCTCGCCGGTGGTGGGGATCATCGGCCAGCCGTTCTTCTGTTCGCGCGACGAGACAAACGCGAACGACGCGAACGCGAACGACGCTTTTTTTCAACGCGCGGGCCGCGTCGTGTGGGGCGGGCGCGGAATAGGCGTGATGGGCGCCGAGACGGAGGCGATGACCGAGTCTTTTCCCGAGTCTTTTCCCTCCGTCGAGGGACTCAACAAAACCCGAATGGTGTGCGCCGTGAACCGCGCGACGCGTGACGTCCGCGTCGATAAAGCGATCGCGCGCTTGAACCTGGACGCGCGGTTCAAGGTAAGCGCCACGGGGTTCCACTTCCTGACGCTTCTCGAGGGAAAAGCCGACTGCGCGTTGCTTTTGCGCGAAGGCACGAAGAAGTGGGACTCGTGCCCCGGCGAGGCGCTCCTGCGCGCGCGCGGCGGCTGCGTCACGGACGCCGCCGGGCGTCTGTACGACTACGGCGACAAAGAGATGGCGCTCAACCTCTCCGGCCTCGTCTCGTCCCGAGACGCGCGGACGCACGCGCGGCTCGTCGACGCCGCCGTGGCGGTGGCGCGCGAGACGGCGGCGGAGGAGGACCGTACTCCGCAGCCGACGCCTCCGCCTTCGCGTTCGCTTCATTTCCCCCTGAACGTGCGCGACCTCTCCGTGCGCCCGCCGGTGCTCCCCCCCGCGCCCGCGGGGGGCTGGCAGGCGCTCACGGTGGACGTCGGCGGGTGCCTGCTCACCCCGAAGGAGCGCGTCGTCGAGACGTACGTTCGCTTAGCGCGTTCGTTGGGTCTGGACGCGCGCCGCGCGAACGAAGATTCGGTGATGCGCGCGATTCGCGACGGGTTCTCTAAACCGATTCCCCCCGGGAACCCCCCCGGCGTGCGCTACGTCGGCGACGGCAAGGCGTTCTGGCGCCCGCTCGTGCGGCAAGCCATGCAGGGCGACATCGAAGTCACGAAACTGCCTCCTCTGGACGACGAGATCGTCGAAAACGCGCTGGACGCTCTGTACGCGCATTACGAGAAACCGTCATCGTGGCACGTCGCGCCGCGGTCCGTCGAATCGCTTCGTTTACTTCGCGAGAACGGCGTCGCCGTCGCGGTGGTTTCCAACTGGGACACGCGTTTACCGTCGTTGTTACGCGCCTGCGGGTTCGACGAAACCGTGCTGGACACCGTGGTGTGCTCCGCGGAGGTTTTGGCGGATAAGCCGGATCGCGGCATCTTCGACGTCGCGCTTCAACGTCTGCGGGCGAAAAACGCGTTTCACGACGATTCGCCGTCGCGCGTCGTGCACGTCGGGGACAGCTCCGTGAACGACGTGGACGGCGCGTCTATTGCGGGGTTCGGGGGGGCGATGCTGTGGAACAGCGCGCCCAGAAACGGGTGCGTCTTCGACTTCCAGGAGCTCGCCATGGAGATTCTCGAGAGCCGCCGCGCGAGATGACGTCGACGCGATGTATCGCGATACTGTAATAAAAGCCGACTGACTTGAAAAGGATGTGGTATCGAAAGTCGCGCGCTCATCGACACGAACACACGATTCAAAACGCGCCTTTTCCCGATGCGAAGACGAGTGCCAACTTTCGAGCGCGCGCGTGACGGCGCCACAACGCGCCGCGCTTGCACGGCACGTGTGTTGCGCGAGAGGCGCGCTTAGAGTCGAGGCGAGCGAGCGCACGGCGAGCGGCGGGGCTCTCTCGGCGCGGGCCTCGGGTGGGCGGAAGAACTCGGTTTCGGCTTTGCCCTCGATCGGCCGCGAACGCGCGCGATGGGTGCCCCGGGCGGCCAGCCCGCGTTCAGCGGGAACACCGGCGGGCGCTCCAAGGGGAACATGTACGGCGAGGCCGGCCGTGGTAAGGGGCACGCGCAGCGGCGCGGCAACGGCGGCGGCGACGGCGACTGGAAGAACCAGAAGAGCCGACTGCAGATGGCGCTCGAGGAGGATGCGCACGAGGCGACTCTCGGGTATGCCAACTTCACCGAGGGCGACGAGAGGCTGGGCTGGCTCATGAACGTCGCGGCGGTACGTACCACCCCCTCGATGGATATCCCGACGAACGATATCCGCGCTCGGCGTTCACGCCTGACATCGCGTTTCTCGCGCGCGCGCGCGCGCGACGCGATCGCGCCTAACGTCGACCGACCCGCGCCCCGACGGAAGCGGGACGCGCGGGACGCAGACGGAGATCTTGTTTTTCGCGTTTTTGAAATTCTCGGCGAAGGCGCGCGGTTCGACCGCCGCCGGACGCCGCGCGGGGCGACCCCCCAGAGGCGAGCCGCGCGCTTCCGCGTTCGGCCACGCGACGCGCGATTCGAGTCGCCGCGTCCCCCACGCCTGGCTCCGCTCGTCCTCCCCGCTCACCTCGCACCCTCCCCCCGCCACGCTCGCGTCCCGAAACGCGCTCGGCACGCTCGCCTTTTTTGTGGTTGGCGTCCTTCTCGAAACCACGAACGATCGACGAACGCTGATGAACGACGTTTCGCTTTCGAAACGAAAACCGAAATCGAAACGAAACGCGACCCGACCCGACTCTCTTGCCTCAAAACGCGTGTTGTTTTTCGCAGACCACCGTGCAAGACCCCGAGACGCAGAAGGAGTTCAGCGCGGTGAACTGCTACTTCATGCAGCAGGACGGCCAGACGTTCAAGGCGCAGGTGCGGTACGCGCCGTACTTCCTCCTGGCGACGAAGCCCGACTGCGAGCACGACGTCGAGGCGTTTCTCCGTCGGCGGCACGAGGGGAAGATCCACGACGTTCAGATGGTGGACAAGGAGGACCTCGACTTGAAGAACCACCTGTCCGGGCTTAAGCAGCGCTACCTGAAGGTGATCTTCGCCACCGTGCAGGACCTGATGGACGTGCGGCGAGAAGTTCTTCCGATGGTCAAGAAGAACCAGCAGAAGAACGAAGCCGCCGAGGCGTACGAAGCGCTGCACGCGATGGATGTCGGTACCGACGGCGGCGCCGGCCGCGCGCACCACCGCGAGACGGAACGAGGCGGCGTGAACGGCGGCGCGCACGACGGTCGTGTTAAAAGCAAAGGCAAAAGGGGCGTGGGCAACTACGCGGACGCCATCGTCGACATCCGCGAGTACGACGTGCCGTACCACATGCGATGGCTCATAGACACCGACGCGCGGTGCGGGTGGTGGTACGACGTTCGCGCGAGCGCGGGCGAGGTTTCGCTGCGCCACCGCGACGATTTACTGACGCGCGGTGAGGTGCGCGTGTGCGCGTTCGACATCGAGACCACGAAGCTGCCTCTGAAGTTTCCCGACGCCGAGTTCGACCAGGTGTTCATGATCTCGTACATGCTGGACGGGCAAGGCTACCTGATCATCAACCGCGAGGTGGTGGGCGCGGACGTCGACGACTTCGAGTACTCGCCCAAGCCGGAATACCCCGGCCCGTTCATCGTCTGGAACGAGCCGGACGAGACCGCGATGCTGCGCCGGTGGTTCGACCACATGCGCGAGACGCAGCCGTGCGTCTACGTCACGTACAACGGCGACTTTTTTGATTGGCCGTTTGTGGAGACGCGCGCGGAGAAGTGCGGCATGAGCCTGTACGACGAGCTCGGGTTCCGGTGCGACCGCAAGACGGGCGAGTGCCGCTCGCGCTCGGCGCTGCACTTGGACGCGTTCGCGTGGGTGAAGCGCGACTCGTACCTGCCCGCGGGATCGCACGGTCTGAAAGCCGTGACCAAGGCGAAGCTCAAGTACAACCCGGTGGAAGTGGACCCCGAGGACATGCTCCCGTTCGCGCAGACGCAGCCGCAGACGATGGCGGCGTACTCGGTGTCCGACGCGGTGTCCACGTACTACCTGTACATGAAGTACGTGCACCCGTTCATCTTCTCGCTGGCCACGATCATCCCCATGTCCCCCGACGAGGTTCTCAGAAAGGGCTCGGGGACGCTCTGCGAGGCGCTGCTGATGGTGCAGGCGTACCAGGGGAACATCGTGTGCCCGAACAAAACGCAGTCGGCGGGCGAGAAGCACTACAAGGGCCATTTGCTGGAGAGCGAGACGTACATCGGCGGGCACGTCGAGTGCCTCGAAGCCGGCGTGTTCCGCGCGGACATCCCCACTAAGTTCCGCCTCAACCCCAAGGGGTACCAGAAGCTGTTAGATTCGCTGGACGACGACCTGGCGTACGCGCTGCGCACGGAGGGCAAAGGGATGGTCCCGGGCGACTGCGCTAACTACGACGAGACGCGCGCGGCTATCGCGGCGAAGTTAGAGGCGCTTCGAGACGACCCCAATCAGTGCGCGACGCCTTTGATTTACCACCTGGACGTGGCGGCGATGTACCCGAACATCATCCTGACGAATCGGCTGCAGCCGCCCGCGATGGTCACCGAGGATACCTGCGCGGCGTGCGACTACAACCGCCCGGGCAAGACGTGCCTTCGGGAGATGGAGTGGCTGTGGCGCGGCGAGCACTACGCCGCGACGTCGTCGGACTACGTCGCCATCAAGGCGCAGCTCGAGGCGGAGAAGTTCCCGCCGCGCGCGGACGGATTCGGAGGGGACGGCCCGCGTTTCTGGGCGGACTTAAGTGCCGAGGAGCAGGCGGCGGCGAAGAAGGCTCGTCTGAAGATGTACTCGCAGAAGGTGTACAAGCGCGTTCTGGACAAGCCCGTGACGCAGGAGCGCGTGGCGGGGGTGTGCCAGCGCGAGAACGGCTTTTACGTGGACACGGTTTTGGGTTTCCGCGACCGCCGGTACGTGTACAAGGGCAAGAACAAGGAGTGGAAGAACAAGCTGGAGGAGGCGAAGAAGGGCGGGAACCCGATCGCGATCCAGGAGGCGAACGACATGGTGACGCTGTTCGACTCGCTGCAGCTCGCGCACAAGTGCATCTTGAACTCGTTCTACGGGTACGTCATGCGCAAAGGCGCGCGCTGGTACTCGATGGAGATGGCGGGCGTCGTGACGTACACCGGCGCGAAGATCATCCAGATGGCCAAGAAGCTGGTGGACGACATCGGTAAGCCGCTCGAGCTGGACACGGACGGCATCTGGTGTTGTTTACCAGGAACCTTCCCCGAGGAGTTTTCGCTGACGCCGCGCGCCGATTCGGGGTTCAAGAAGAGCCTCAAGATTTCCTACCCGTGCTCGATTCTGAACCGGCTCACCGCGGTGATGTGCACGAACGACCAGTACCAGGTGAAGAGCGAAGACGCGAACGGCGGGTACGTCACCAAGAGCGAGATGAGCATCGAGTTCGAGGTGGACGGGCCGTACAAGGCGATGATCCTGCCCGCGTCCAAGGAGGAGGGCAAGCTCATCAAGAAAAGATACGCCGTCTTCAACTTTGACGGGTCGCTCGAGGAGCTCAAGGGCTTCGAGGTGAAGCGCCGCGGCGAGCTCAAGCTCATCAAGATGTTCCAGACGGAGGTGTTCGAGAAGTTCCTGGAGGGGGACACGCTGGAGGGCGTGTACGAATCCGTGGGCGCGGTCGCCAACAAGTGGCTTGATATGCTCGAGACGAAGGGGAGAGACCTGACGGATGAGGACCTCGTCGAGTACATCTCCGAGGCGACCACGATGTCCAAGTCGCTCGAGGAGTACGGCGACCGCAAGAGTTGCGCCACGACGTGCGCCAAACGCCTCGGCGCGTTCATCGGCGGCGACGTTATGCGTGATAAAGGCTTGAAGGCGCAGTACATTATTACCTCAAAGCCCGCGGGCGCGCCTACGTCGCAGAGAGCCGTCCCGGTGACCATCTTCCAGGCGGAACCCGCGGTGGCGCGCGCCTTTTTGAAAGAGTGGACCAAGGAGGTTCCTTTGGGCGACCCGGACGAGACGCCTGATATGCGGACGCTCGTTGATTGGGACTACTACACGACGAGGTTGAGCAGCGCGGTGCAGAAGATCATCTCCATCCCGGCGGCGCTGCAGCACGTCCCCAACCCGTGCCCCAGAGTCGCGCACCCCGACTGGCTGCACAAGATGGTCCGCGACAAGGACGACACCTTCAAGCAGAAGAAGCTCAAGGACCTCTTCGCCAAGCACGCGCTGGCGGAGGCGGACGCCAACAAGAGTAACGCCCTCGGCGACGGCGCCGTCACGCCCGGCAAGCCGCCGCGCGTATCGAACGCCCTCCACGACATGGAGGACGCGCACGGCGGGAGCCTCATCGGCCGCACGCCGGGGACGGCGGGGCGGCCGCGCGTCAGACGCTTCTTCGCGAACGAAGCCGAGGACCGAGCCCCGGGCGCGGCGGACGGCGCGACGCCGACCACGCCGGAGGCGGGCGCCGGGTTGTCAGGCGCCGGCGCTCGCGCGCCCGGCTCGGGCCCGTCGCCCGCCGACGCGCGCGCGCAAACGCGCGCGCCGGACGCGGTGGCCCTGGCGAAGCGGCGGCTGGACGCGCTCGGTCCTGAGCCCGACCGGAAGGAGGACTACGGCTCGTGGCTGGCGTTCCAGAAGGCGAAGTGGGACGTGTTAAAGCAAAAGCGCAAGCGCAAGCGCGCCGAGGACGCCGAGGCGCTCGCTCGCGCGTCCGGCGCGACGCCCATAGGTGGCCGCGCGACGCGCCCGCGCGTGCTCGGCCCGGGCGGCCTGGGCGCCTTCGCGGAGAGCCGCGAGAAGGTTTTGGCGCGGAGCGCATGGCAGGTGATCGCGCTCGAGCCCGAGGCGGACGCGGACGGCGCCGTCAAGCCCGGCGCTTTCGCCGCCTGGATCCTGGCGGAGGGTTCCATGCACCGCGTGACGCTCCGCGTGCGCCGCGTCTTGGCGGTGGCGACGCGCGCGCCGGACCGCGAGGGCGACCTCGGCGCGGGGGGAAAGAGGCGCGTCGTGGCGACGCTCCCGCGCGGCGCGCGCGCCGCGCACGTGTACGAGGTGACGATGGACGAGCGCGATTTCGTCTCCGGTCTCGAGACGTTTGACCTGCTCGCCGACCCCAACGTGCTCGGCGTCTTCGAGAGGCACGTCCCGCTCGTGGAGGCGGCCATCCAGAAGCTTGGATGCGTCGCGCTCATGAACGAGGAGGCGAGGCAAAAGGCGAGACAAAAAAGCGGGATCCACGAAAGAGGCGCGAACGTCGGCGAGTACGACGCGCGCGACCTCGAGTCGCGCGCGGTCGCCGAGTTTGGGTACCTGCCTCTGGCGCCGCAAACGGAGGCGGGGACCCAAACAGGTCCAAAAGACGTGCACGAGGTGACGCTCCCGAAGGCGCCTCCCGGCGCGCTGCGCCACGTGGCGCTGTACCGCGCCGGCGCGCGGGACAAGGGCGTCTTCGTGCTGCACACGCCCGCCACGAACACCTCGCTGCTGGTGCTTGTGGCTCCCGGCGCGCTCACCGCCAACGGCCGGGTCAGGCGCTCCGCCGCCGAGGTGAGCGCCGGCGCGGCGGCGACGTTTTTCAAACGCGCCGTCTCCGGCGAAACCGACGAGTCTCTCGCGGGTGGTCTCTCGACGTCGCCGATGGAGAGTCACCGGCGCAATTCGATGTCCATGTCGGAGGATGGCGGCGACGCGTTCGTCGACGACGACGACGACGCGCTCCTTGATGCGAACGGCGCCGAAAAAGAAACGCGCGAGTCTCAAGAAACGCGCGAGTCTCGCCCGACGCGCGAGTGGCGCGTGGAGTACGCGAAGTCGGACGCCGACGCCGGCGCCGTCGTGTCGCGCTTCCTGTCGTCGTACCTGGAGCGCCACAACGGCCCCGCCGTGTGCTGCCTGGAGGACGCCGGGTCATCGTTTCCCCTTACTCTTGGCGGCGGCGAACACGCAGACGACCAAAGGACGTTCCTCGAGGACGCCGAGGACGACGCGACGTACGGTACCCGCGCCGGCGTGACCGCGCGTTCCGGCGCGGCGGGGAAGATGACGAAGTTGGTGCCCGCGCTTAATCGGCTTCCCGTCGTCTGCGTCCCCGCCGACCTTTCGGATTCGCGCGCGATGCCCGCGCTCGGGTGGCAGATCCCCGCCGCGAAGACCGCGCTCGCGCGCGTCGCCGCGCACAGCGAATGGCTCGCGCAGCGCGTCGCCGTCTGCCGCTACGCGCACATCCCGCTCGGGAACCTCGGCAAGGACTGGTGTCTGCACGTCGCCGACACGTTTTTCGCGCGCGCGCTGCGCGACGACGCGCAACTGCTGTGGACGGGCCCGGGCGGCGCGCCCGATCTCGGCGGCGGCGCGGCGGAGAGCGGGTCGTCCGATCTCGATACCGGAAGTGCACTGAATTCCCACGCGCGCGCGGAGGTTTGCGCGCCTGGCGCGTACCGCGCGGTGTGCGTCGAGTTCAAGACGCACCACCTCGCGGTGTGCGCCATCGCCAACGCGCATTTGCTCAACGATCTCGAAAGAGGCGCGTTACTCGGGTACCCGGAGGAGGCGCGGCGCGGACAAGGACAAGGCCGCGGCGGCCACGAAGCCTCCGCGGCGTTTGGCGTTTTACGCAAGCTCGTCAACGACTGGCTCGTGGACGCGACCGAGCGTTTCAACCCGCACGCGGACGCGCTGTTGGGGCAATTGAGAAGATGGCTTTTAAGCGACGACAGCGCGATGCGGGAACCCGCGTTGCGACGTTTAGTCGAGCTCTGCGTGGTGAAGACCTTCACGTTGCTCCTTGCGGAGATGAAGAAGCTCGGCGCGTTTGTGGTGTTCGCGGACGCGCAGAGAGTCATCGTGAACACCGGGAAACGGCGTTTGGCGAACGCGAGCGCGTTCGTGGAGGGTATGCGTTGTGCGTTACGCAAAAGAGAACTCTTCTCCTGGCTGGAGCTCGAGCCCGTCCGCCAATGGCACGCGTTGGTGTTCCGCGGGCCCTTCGACTACGGAGGGCTGGTGGCGTCGGCGCTGCCGACGTCTGCGCAGTGGGCGGGGCACGACACGCAGGGCCCGGACGACGACGAGCTCGACCCGGGCTTCTTCTCGGCCGGCCTGGACGGCGGCCTGAACGGCAACGCGGAGGCGCTGGACATGCACTGGAACGTCGCGTCGTTCCTGCCGGAGTCCCTGCGCGAGCACTTCGAGGTGATTGTCAGCGAGTTCATCTTCAAACCCTGGAAGCGCGAGCACGGGGGCGATTTGCGGGACGGCGCGGAGGAGACGCGCGCCGCCGCCGAGGCGGTGGCGCTGGAGGATGAGGGCGACGAGGCGCTCGAGGCTTCGAAAAGCGATGACCTGAAGAAGGAGGCACCGCCGCCGATCGGCCGCGAGGCGGCCGCCGCGGCGGAGGAGGAAAGAGCGGCGTGGCTCGCCGGCCAGGTGGAGGGGTACTTCTCGCAACGCGTCTTGCGTTTAGTTGGGGAGATCCAGAAGCACCTCGGCCCGGGAAGCGCTACGCGTTTGAACCCCGAGCACTTGTTCCCCGACCCCCCCGGCGCGCACCTCTCGGAGAGCGTCAGGGGCACGCCCGCGCTGGCGTTCGTCAAGACGCTCTGTGCGGTTCTCGGTTTAGATACCAGCGTCGCCGGCCCGGTGGCGCTTCTGCGCAAAAACGCCCTCAAACTGTTGCGCGTCCCGGAGTACTCCCCGGAGGCGACGTTTCGCGAGCCGTGCGTGACGTTGACGCTGCGCGACGTCGTGTGCGAGCACTGCGGCGATTGCAGGGACGTGGACTTGTGCCGCGACGAGCGGGTCGTGGAGGACGGCGCGTTCGAGTGTGCGGCGTGCGACCGCGCGTACGATATGAACTGGATCGAGTCGACGCTCGTGCGGCGGGTCAACGAGCGTCTGCGCAACACGCAGACGCAGGATTTGATCTGCGCGCGAGACGGCGCCGTGAAGGTGGGGCGTCTGGCGAGCCGGTGCGGTTGCGGCGGCTTGTTTACGTGCGTCGAGCGCAAGCGAAACGCGTCGGACGACTTACGGGTCATGCGCTCCATCGCGCGCAAGCACGGGTTCGAGGTGCTCGAGGAGGTGGTGGCATGGGTCGACGAGCGGTCGCCTAACCTCGAGCGATGAAGTGTGAGCTGCCTCATGATGAGAGAGAGGACTCTTTTGTGATTGCACAAATCTGAAAACAAAAACGCGTCAGTTGAACGGAACGTCGCGGGCGCAGTCGCGGCGCGTGCGAAAAGGCTCCGCCGCCCGGTTATCCGAATCCGTCCGAGGGCGGCGGCATTGCGCGGGACGCGGTCGCGGGGGCCTGGAGCGGTGCGTTCCTTGGGTCGCGGCGGGACGTCGGCGCGAGCGGGAGCGGCGCGGCGTCTCGATCGGTGTCTGCGGGGCACGGGGGGACAGCGGGGGAGACTGCCGGGGATCGGAGCGGAAAGGAAAGCGCCGACTCGACGCTGCCGGGGATAGGATGCGCGCGGGGACGGGGACACCGAGGGAAGACACGCGTGGGGAAAGGCGCGGTTTCGGACGAACGATGCCGCCAGACGAGGTTGCGTCCACCGCGTGCGCGTCGTCCGCAGATCACGCGAGCGCGTCGACGTGGACGCGTCGCGTCGCGACCGTCGCGCGCGACCGCGTTTCGGCGTCGCAGACATCGTCTTCGTCGTCGTCGACGACGTCGCCTCCGTCGTTTCGCGCGCACGCCCCCTCCGAGCGCCCCGCGTCGACACGCACGACGCGCGACTGGTTAGCTTCGTCGCGCGTCGTGCGCGACGCGGCGCGCGCGGTGACGGACCCGCAGGTGAGCAACGCGCTGGCGGGCGCCGGCGCGGGCGCGGTGGCGGCGACCATCGTGTGCCCTCTGGATGTGTTGAAGACGCGGCTGCAGGTGAGCACTACGCGCGCGGGCGGCGACGCGTACGTGAGCACGTTCCAGAGCCTGCGCTCGATCGTGCAGCTCGAGGGTTTCATCGGCCTGTACCGAGGCTTGACCCCGACCATCGCGGCGTTGCTCCCCAACTGGGCGGTGTACTTCACCGCGTACGAGTTTCTGAAGCGGTCCTCGTTTCAAAAGTCGCGGCGAGCAAAAGTCGCGAATGGAGACGACACAGAAAACGAAACCGAGTCGGAGCTCGCCGCGTCGCTGCGGCACATGACCAGCGCCGCCGGCGCGGGCGCGGCGACGGTATTCGTCACCAACCCGCTGTGGGTGGTGAAGACCAGGCTACAAGTGCAGCACAGTCGCGCGCTTCGAGGGTCGATGCCGACAAGAGCCGTGTACAAAGGCACGCTCGACGCGTTGCGTCGCGTCGCGACAGAAGAGGGCGCGCGCGGGTTATACAGCGGCCTAGCGCCGTCGCTGGCGGGCATCGCGCACGTCGTGATTCAGTTCCCCGTGTACGAGCGCCTGAAACTCCAACTCGCGCGCGGCGACTTTTCAGTCTTCGGCTTTGAAGACGGCCCAGACGGAAAAACGGGAAAACAAAGATGCGTCGGTGATTTGACCGGCGTCGAGCTGGCGTGCGCGAGCGCGGTGGCCAAGATGGTGGCTTCCTCCGTGACGTACCCGCACGAGGTGATCCGCAGCCACATGCACGTGCAGGGCCTCGGTCCGTTCGGGGGTGTCCTGGGGTTGATCGCCAAAATTCACGCCGAGGGAGGCGGGTGGCGAGCGTTCTACCGCGGCGTCGGGACCAACCTGGTCAGGACCACTCCCGCCGCCGCCATCACATTCACGTCGTACGAGCTGATCAGCAGGCAGTTCCAGGAGCTGGGACGCGCGGTGCGGGAGGAGGAGGACCGGTGAAGACTTAGGGCGAGACACGATCGTCTTCGCGAGGGCTTTGTTAGAGTGTTATTACTTTCGAAAGTATCATACAAAAAAGCTACAATATGTCTACGCGAAAATTGCAAATCCTCGGCGACGCGTACGCTCGTTCGCGTCACATGATGGCGCACTTGCACTGCGGCGCGTGCTCGTCTTCGCCGCCGGCAGCCTCGGCGAGGCTCCCCGACCCGCCGCTCCCCGTCTTGAGCGATCCCACCTTCGAGCCGCTGCTCCCCGACCGTATTTTTTTCTTGCTCGCGCTCGCGGACCGCGGCCTCTCGCTCCGCGAAATGCGCGCGATGCGCCTAAACTCGGAGCCGATCTTCATGAACGTCGGCCGCTCCTTCGCGTCGCCGTGCCAGCACTGCTCCAGCAGCTCGATGCACTCGGCGGTTCGGCGCGTGTCGTAGGCGGGCAGGAACATCCACGCCGGCCGCGTCTCGTCCGGCCCGGAGGCGCCGTGCGCCCAGGACACGGGGTCGCGCATCAGCATGATCCCCTCAAACACCTCGTACGCAATCATCGCGAACGAGTACACGTCGCACTTTAAACCGTACAACTCGTTCTTGAACACCTCGGGCGCCATGTACTTGTACGCGCCCGTCTCGCCCGTCATCAAAAACTCGTGATCGTACAGCTGCGAATACACCTGCTCGCCGTAGTCCGATCGACGCGTCTCCAGGAGCTCGTGCGCCGCGCGCTCCTCCGGGGTGGCGGCGCGCGCGGGGGTCCCGGCGGGGAAAATCGCCGGCGAAGGCGGCGGGAGTGGGGTCCTCGCCGGGCGCATCACCGCGTCCAAACAATCCGCGCCGCCCGCCAGAGACGCCCTCTCTCCCTTGGTTGTTTCGTCGTGCGCGCTGTCGTCGAAGGCGGTCGTTTCGTTTTCTTTTTCGCAATCCACACCTCGGGGGGTGTCGATGTCCAGCATCTTGGAGAGCCCGAAGTCCGCCACCTTCGCTTCGCCCGCGGCGTTGAGTAAGATGTTCGCCGGTTTCAAGTCACGGTGTATGACGGCGAACGGCCGCCGCGAGTGCATGTAGGTCATGGCGCTGGCGATGCCTTTGATCACCGCGAACCCCTGGTCGAACAGGAACTTCTTCCCGCTTGTGTTCATCTGCATCAGCTTCTGCTGTAACGATCCGCCCTCCATGAACTCGCAGAGCATCAGCCGGGGCGTGTCGTGCTTGTACCCGACGCCCAGGAACTGCACCACGTTCGGGTGCACGAGACGAGACCAGATGCTCATCTCGCGGTTGAATTCTTTCAGCGCGATGGCGTCGGACAAGCAATCGGCTTTCAGAGTCTTCACGGCGACGTCAACGCCGCGCCACGTCGCGCGCCGAATCTCCCCGAACGCGCCCTCGCCGACTTTACGGTCCACGCGCACGTCCCACGCCATGACTTCCCACTCGTCGTGCGCGTCGGGAGCCTCCGAAACGGTCGTGTGCATGCTCCTGTGCGTGTCCACATCGTACCTGGAAACCGCCTCAAACGCGACGCCGTCGCCGACGGCGTCGGACGCCGAAGAGTCCGCGAGCTGGCCGTCGAAGCCGTCGGGGGACGTCGGGGACGTCGGGGACGTCGGGGACAGAGCCGAATCCGTCGGGGACAGAGCCGCCTCGGTCGACGGCGCGTCGTATCCCGCAGTGGCGACGCGGATCGCCGCGTACGCCGCGTCTGCGGGCGAACGCAAGCCCTGTTCTTGGCGGAGGTTCTCCAGGCACAAGTCGCTGAGGCTGTTTCGCCGCCGGCGCATGCCGACGCGCCGCGGCTGTGCGCGCGGCGACTCCGCGCCTCCGTCCAGCAGCGCGAGGTTCGTGGACGAGTTCGTCCTGGTCACCTCCGCGGGCGAGTGGTTCAGCGCGAGGTACGCGATGTCACCGCCGTGCACGCTCCCGCCGCGGCTCCCGGCGGGCGACGCGCCGCTGATGTGCGTGCGCACGGCGACGGGTTGCTTGGAGAAGGCGTCCGAACGCGACCCCGAGTGCCCCCCCGCGGCGACCAGGAAACGACACATCTCCTCCTTCCCCGCGCGCTGCGCCTCGTCCAGCGGGGTGTTCCCCCAGTTATCCGTCGCGTTCACGTCCACGCACACCTTCGTCACGAGGTGCCGCGCGACGCGAAGCGCGCCTCCCGAGGCGGCGGCGTGCAGTGCGGATGAGCCGGACGCGTTGACGCACTGCACGGAGGTGAGTTCCAGGCCGTACTCCTCGACGCACCCCAGCACGGACTGCAGGTCGTCCGCCTTGGCCACCTCCAGCATGAGCGCGACGCCCTTCACCTTCTTCACGTCCACGCGAGTCACCTCCGCGCCGCCCTGCCCGGACCCGCGGTCCAGCAGCTCCTCCATCAGCGTACCGATGGAGGGGTTACTGGGCGACGCCGCGCGCTCGGGCGATTCCTCCGCGGCGTGCAGGGACTCGTACTCGCGCAGCGAGCGCGAGGGCGCGCGCTGCGTGCTCATCGGCGTCGCGGATGCCTCAGCTTCCTCTTCCTCCTCGAGTTGCGAGATGCTGACGCGCGCGCGGCGCTTCGTCACCGACTCCGCGCCGAAATCTCCGAAAGGGGGTTTCGCGCCATCGTCGGAGGAGTTCAGGCTCTCTATGTGTAATGTCAGGGCGCGAGGCGGTCGCGCATCCGTCGAGACGCTCGCCGCCGGCACGTCGACGACGACGCCGCCGACGCCGACGACTCCGTCGCTTCGTTTTTCCGTCCCTCGGATGACCTCGCCTCCGTCGTCCGAGTGGCTGCCCTCTTCGCTCCCCGGGGTCCCCGGCGTGCTCGACCCTTCCCCGCTCTTGAGTCTCAGGAACGTCGTCGCGATCCCGCCCGCGAGCTTATGCCGCACGGTGGACTGCCGCGTCGGCCCCGAGAGGGATTTATGAAGCGCGCGCCGCTGAGACGCAGACGCCTCCAAAGACGAATCAAACACGCCCTCGTCCGTGCGGTCCTTCGCGCTGCGGTGTTTCCTCGCCATGTGCGACCGCTGCATGTGGATCAGACGCTCCTCCTCTGCGCGATTTTCCGGTTTTTCGAAGGTGCGTGGAAGGTGAGGAGGTTTAGCCGGCGCGGAGACACGAAAGAGCGCGCGACGTTCGCGCGACGGCGACGGCGCGAACGCGAGAAAAAAAGCCGCCGAAAAAAAAAGAACGCTTCGCGCGATTTTTTCTCGTCGCGCCGACGGGACGGAAAGAAACGCCCGACAGCGCCAAAAAAGGAAAGGCGCTTTCCTCTTGCCAGTTGTCGTTTGTTGGCATCCATTGCTGGATCGTGCCTTGGACGAAAACGACGACCGACTTGTGCTTGGCGCGTGGCACCGTGCGAAAAGCTAACCGACCGACGAAAAGCGACGCGGGCGGCGCGGGCGGTTCGGGCGGCGGGGGCGTCGGGACGTACCCGTGAGCTTGGGCACGTCGTGGCGGGCCATCTCCTCGAACCTCCCAGCCTGCGCAGTTCGGGGTGCGGTGCGGTGGGGCGACGGGTCAGCACGGGCCGATCGCTCGGGCTCGTCGGTCGAACGCACATGGCTCACGAACGATTCGACCGACGCGCGCGCGCGCGCGAGCCGCGGAGCGGCTACGGCGCGCGCGAAGCCGTGCCTGCGCGCGCGTACGAGACGTGTGACCTCCCAGGCGAGGTTCCGTTCGCGTAGATCGTCCCGAGACTCCGACCGCGGGCCGCGCGAACGGCGGTGTCGGTCACGCGACTCTTCAGCGAGACGTGACGCACAGCCTGACATCGAGGAAACGCGCGCGGCGCGAGGGGGGACGCACGGGAAAGTCGGGGAGGCGGTCGAACGACCGCCGCGGCGACCGCCGCGGCGAGGGCGGTCTGGCGCCAGACTGGCGACGTACCGATACTCCCGGGGGGGCGTCACCCGCCATCGCGCCCGGGTCTGAGCGTCTCGCGTCGCGAACCCTCTCGTTCGGTCGGAAAGCCTGTCGAACAAGTTCGGCGCTGGATACGCAGTTGGAAAAAATCGCCACTCGCGAAAAAAATGCAGGAGTGTCGGAGGAAGCGAAATCTACCGCGGTCGCGCGGGGCGCGCGGCACCGCTTCGCCGACGCGCGCGCGCGTTCCGCTCGAGCCCCGCACACCGACAACGGGAGTCCTTTCCCGTCGCGCGCGCGTTCTCTCGGGAATCGCGCGTGTCCCGGGTCCGCGCGCGCCGCGTTATACTCGACGCCCGTGTTGATCGAGTTTGTTTGGGAGTTGATTTTCGTTGGGATTTTCGAAGCGTTGCCGTCGTCAAAAATCCTTCATACCTCCCGTTCGACTCTTTTTCGCGACTGGCGCGCGTTCGCGAAGAAACGCACCGAGGCGCCGAGAAGCAAACTCGCGACCTCTATTCCTGTCTGTGCGGCGAGGAGGGCGCGAAATCAGTCAGACGAACTTTCCAGTCAGCACTTCCAGCACTTCCGTGAAAGGTGGAGAAGAACGATTTCAAACGAGTCGGCAGCCACGACGAGCGCCCGCGCTGGTCCTGCTTCCTGTTCACAAGCGGGGTGCGCGTCGGGTCAGAGGCACGGCGATCGCGATGCCGACGCCGCGCGTCTCGCGGTCGGCCGGCGCGACGCCGTCGGGCGGCGCGGGTGCCGGTCGCGGCGAGACGCGCAGTCCCCCCGCGCGGCGCGTCTCGCCTCGCGACCGGCGTGCCGACAAAAAGGCGCGATCTCCCGCGCACGCGCGGTCGCCCCTGGCGGAGATCTTCGGGTCGCCCGAGGCGGGCGCGGCGCGGCGCGGGTCGTCCCTGGGCGGCGCGAGGGAGGACAAGGCGCTTCGCGCCCGCGCCCCCTCTCCGGAGGAGGAGGAGGAGGACGAGACGGAGGCCATCATGGCCACGCAGGCTGCGCCCTGCGAGGCGGTCGGCGGGGTTGCGCCCTCGTCTCGTCCGGGAGGGGACGTCTTCGATCGGGCTCCTTCCGGGGCGCCGGAGGAGACAACGCCGAGCGCTACGCCGCTGGCAGATCCGAGAAATCCGGGCGCGTCCGCGGAGACCGCGACGGAGGCGGCGACGCGTCGTCTCTCCGAGCGCGTGTACAGAGACACCGGCAAGCGGCTCGCGAAGGCGTGGACCGCGCGTTACGACGGCGACGGCTCGTCGCCGTCGGGCGCGTCGGGGGGTAAGCGGCGGCGGCTGTGGTTCGTGTCGCCCGGCGGCAAGAGGTTCGACGGGCCGGGAAAGGTGAGCGCGTTCGTGAGCACGCCGCGCGCGATGGAGGGGACGGACTTTCTAAACGAAGGCGAAGGCGAAGGCGAAGACGCGAAGAAAACGCGCGTCGGCGATGGCGATGGCGCCCGTCGTCGTCGCTCGCTCGCGGTCCGGGAGGACGCCCCACGAGAGCCGAGAGAGAGACGAGGCCACGAGCCGGACGGCGAGCCGGACGGCGGCGAAAGAAAAAGAAAAGAGAAGGAGACGACGAGAGAAGCGCGCGCGCCGACGGGGGCGACGCCGTCCGCGGACGCGACGACGCGAGACGCGGAGTCGCTCCACGAAAAAAAAAAGAAAGCCGCGACAGAGACGGAGACGACGGAGACGACTCCGTCTCACGACTGTCTTCTCGACGGCGTCGTCGTCGCGAAGACGTCGAGCCCGAAGCCCGTGTCGGTGCCGGAGCCCGAGCGTGTGACGGCGGGAGATCTGCCGCGTCGCGAAGA
>ENA-OUOG01001600-OUOG01001600.1-marine-metagenome-genome-assembly--contig:-NODE-1600-length-25747-cov-4.351149_pt1 | contig 25747 bp, 17 predicted proteins | sample MGYA00248635_ERZ508505 | MGnify/ENA primary metagenome ERZ508505 (study PRJEB26176, sample SAMN06267871) | marine metagenome | isolation source: Saanich Inlet, British Columbia, Canada | place: Pacific...
GTCGTCAGCGCATAAATTGGGGTATCAACCAGCAGTTCAATCCAAACGATCTTTTCAACCCCTTTAACCTCTTCGACATCGACTACGAAGAACGTCCCGGAGTCGACGCCATCCGTTACGAGCGCTACACCGGCATGTTGTCCAGCTGGGAAGTGGCTTTTGCACCGGCAGACAGCATCAAGCGTACAGTGCTGGCCTACCGCTACCGTACTAATCATAAGGGCTATGACTTCCAAGCCATCGCAGGGAAATGGAAGACGCGCATCGCTGTAGGTGGCGGGTGGTCCGGGAACTTGAAAAAGGCGGGTTTTAGCGGTGAATTCACCTATTTCTTGCCGTACAAAGACCTGCCGCAGATCAACCCGGCGCAAACAAATTTCGTACTGTCGACCTCTATCGATCACGCCTTTCTAGAGGGCCCCTTTGTCTCTTTGGGGTACCTCTACAACTACCGCGGAACGAGTGATCCGTCGCTGTTGAACCTGGTCGGAGGCACCTTCACCACGTCAAGCCCGTACGGACCTTTGCCGTTCCGTCACACCCTTACCACGTCGGTATTAGGTTCATTCACAGATCTTTGGGGCGGCAGTCTCACCGTGCTAACGACCCCTCAAGCCGAGGTATTTATCGCCATTCCCTCGATGAATTATAGCATCAAACAGGACCTCGAATTGACCGTTTTTGCCCAATTATATCTCACCGACAACCCCTTCGCTGATCAGTACAGCTGGTTCAGTAATGCACTTTTCGTGCGACTAAAACAGTCCTTTTAAGGGCATGCTCCGGGAATTGGGTTATTTTAGAGCATGAAGCACGATCAACCTACCCAGCGCTACGAACCTTTTCCTGCGACAGCCGCCGATGCTACTGCAGTCTTCGACACTTTCGAATCTGCACTTTCCACGCGCCGCAGCGTGCGGGAATACGACCCCACAAGACCGGTCGACCAGCACACCATTGAACGCGTACTCGCCCTTGCAAATTCTGCCCCAAGTGGTGCGAACAAACAGCCCTGGCATTTTGTGGCCGTCAGCGATCCTGCCATCAAAAAAAGCATTCGTGAAGCTGCAGAGGAAGAGGAGCGTGCCTTCTACGGCGGCCGTGCCAGTGATGCGTGGCTTGACGATCTCAAGCCCTTCGGTACCGATGCACAAAAGCCCTTTCTCGAACACGCGCCGTGGCTCATCGTGGCCTTCAAAAAGTCGTATGACCTTGATGATCAAGGCGAAAAATCCAAGAATTACTACGTCACTGAAAGCGCGGGTATTGCTGCCGGAATGCTCATCTCAGCCATTCACATGGCGGGTTTAGCCACGCTGACCCATACCCCTTCACCGATGGGGTTCTTAAGTGAGATTTTGCAACGTTCGCCAAACGAAAAGGCGTTTCTTCTGTTGCCGGTGGGATACCCAGCTCCAGAGGTACACGTGCCGGCGATTCAGAAAAAGGGTTTGGATGAAGTGGTGACGTTTTTGAAATAGTGCCCGAATGGTCCACGTTTTTACAGCGATGGGTGGGTGTATTCGCGTAGGATGTGCGAAATTTGCTGAAAACGAAAAAGGATGTTTGAAGGTACCTCAGTACAGTTTGTAGTCGATGCGGAAGAAGTTCGCGAAGAGTTGAAAGCTGGCGGATTGAATTGGCCGGTGATTAAAATTTTAGGCGGCGATGATGATGAGGACAAGGATCCTGAGGACCTTACGGTGACCAATACCGGTGTTGCGATCTACATCGACAGCATCGATCTCATTCTTAAAGAACGCGTTGAAAAAGCCAAGGAGATAGTGACGACCGTTGCTCGCATGATCCAGTATTTTCAGGAGCGTGATGAGACGGCAGTCCTATTTTTCCACAAGAGTTGGGAGACGTATTTGTTAGAAGACAAGTAGCCTTCGCTGTCCAAGGCGTTAGTCCTCCGCAAAGTGCTTTTGCAGCAGTTTTGCCTTATTGGCCCCTATAATCTCCTCCAATTGTTCGGGCGTTGCCTCCTTCACGCGTTTCACACTTTTAAACACGCGCAACAGCTCTTTCACCGTCTCCGGACCAATCCCTTTGATCCCTTCGAGCTCATTCGAAATAGCACTTTTCGAGCGTCTGTTCCTGTGATGGCGCAAGCTGAACCTGTGCGCCTCATCGCGTGCTTGCTGAATGATCTTCAACGTCTCACTGCGCTTATCGAGGTACAACGGGTACGGATCTCCCGGGAAATACAGCTCCTCGAGGCGTTTCGCAATCCCTAGTATGGTGATTTTTCCGCGCAACTCTAATTTCTCCAATGCTGAAAGCGCTGCGCCGAGCTGTCCCTTACCGCCATCGATCACGATGAGCTGTGGCAAATCTTCCCCCTCGTCCATCAGACGTTTGTAACGGCGGTAGACCACTTCTTCCATCGAAGCATAATCGTCCGGTCCCTCCACCGTTTTGATGTTGAACTGGCGGTAGTCCTTTTTCGAAGGCTTCCCATTTTTAAACACCACACACGCACTCGCCGGGTTGGTTCCCTGCATGTTCGAGTTGTCAAAACACTCTAAATGACGCGGTTCCACAGGCATGCGCAAATCTTCTTTCATCTGCGTCATGATGCGGTTCACGTGCCGTTCCGGATCTACGATTTGTATGTTTTTCAGCTTCTCTTGACGGAAGTACAGCGCATTTTTCAGGCTGAGCTCGATAAGCTTCTTTTTCTCGCCCTTTTGCGGAACGATAAATTCTACGCCTTCCAGCGCCAATTCTACCGCGTGCGAGGTAAATACCCGTCTGCAGTTTGAGCCAAACTTGTCCCGTATCTCAGGAATGGCCAAATGCAGAAAGTCTTCGGGATTTTCATCCAGCTTCTTCTTCATTTCCACCGTATAACTGCGCACGATCGCTCCTTCGACAATCTTCAGGTAGTTCACATACCCAAACTCAGCATCCGTACTCACGCTAAACACATCGATGTTTGTCAGACTAAAGCTCACCACGGTACTCTTCGCCGCATACGTTTCGAGCGCGACCAATTTTTCTTTGTAGCGTTGCGCCAGCTCAAACTCTAAAAGCCCAGCATGGGCATTCATCCGTTCTTTCAGGTGCTTTTTCACCTCACCGAGCTGACCCTTGATGATCTTTCGCGCGGCATCGATATCGGCATTGTAGTCTTCCTCGCTTTGCAAATCCTCACAAGGCCCCTTGCAGTTCCCGATGTGGTATTCGAGGCACGTCTTAAATTTCCCCTTCTCGATGTTTTCAGCACTCAGTACATACTTACACGTTCGTGTCGGGTACATCTGCTTGATGAGTTCAAGCACCGCCTTCATCGCCTTTACGTTCGGGTAGGGACCGTAGTACTCACTCCCGTCGCGGATAAGATTGCGGAGACCGTAAATCCTTGGAAATCGCTCATTTCGAATGGTAATGTAGGGGTAGCTCTTGTCGTCTTTGAGGTTGATGTTGTAGCGCGGCTGGTGCTCTTTGATCAGGTTGTTCTCTAGCAGCAATGCGTCGCCTTCACTGTCGGTAATGATGGTACGGATGTCGGCAACCTTGCGAACCATCACAGCGATGCGCGCACTGGTAACGGTTTTGGTAAAGTAGGAACTCACACGTTTCTTCAAGTTCTTTGCCTTACCGATGTACAAGATCTTACCGTCTTTATCGATGTGCTGGTACACTCCCGGTTTGTGCGGTAGTGTTTTCAGAAGATTCGTGATGTGTTCAGAGGTCGCCATAGCTACGCAAAGATAAAAAAGCCCGACTCCTTTTCGGGAGACGGGCTTATGTTCTCTTGTGTTCAGAGAGTGGGGACTAAAATAAGTTTATCGGGCGTCCATAATGGTCACCGTACCATTCACGGTGTACTCGAAGTTGTCCGAGGCGTTGACCAGCTCTATGGTGTAGAAGTATACACCGTCCGCTAGCTTAGTACCGTTTTGGTTGGTTCCTCTCCAAGGTGAAGAGTTGTCGTACAACGGTTCAGATTGCCATACGCGATCGCCCCATCTGTTGTAGATGGTTACCTGACTAAGATCCTGGTAGTCGTCTACGTTTTGAATGATGAACTCATCATTGATGTTATCTGCGTTTGGAGTAATGAAGTTTGGTACAACCACAGTATCCGGGAATGGAGGCGTAGTAATGATGATCGGCAAACAGTTGGAGTAGGCCGTGTACTGCGTATCGATCGGGTTGAGGGTACGAATACACACACGGTACTCACCTGGCAACAATTCCAAGTTCATTTTGTAGGTTGTATCCGGAGCAACCACCGGGTTTTGCGGCGAAGCTACGTGGTCGTGTACGAACTCTTGCATCCAGGTTCCGCTTACTTTTTCTTGAAGTACCACTGCATAACTATCTACAGCCCAACCGTTGTAGGTCGTCCAGTGCAGATTCACAGTAGTATCTGGATCTACGATAGGAACAATCATGTTGTCGCGCTCAAGCAGGATGCTACCTACGTCGTTCGAAGCGCCTTGCATGTCATCGTTGAGCTTCATGTCGATGCGGTAATCGTAACTGTCTTGATCGACTTTGATGAAGCCGATGCTGTTGTCTTTAAAGTCGTATTTGTACTGGTTAAACACTGTACCTACTTTATTGTAGACCGTCTGACCTGGATCCTTACGGAAGATTTGCCATTCTTGGAACAGGTAGTCTGGGTACGAAGTTGTATCCGCGCTCCATTCGATCACTGGATTTTTATCGTTCTCGATCGTTACATTTTCTACCGTGTAGTCTGCAACGAAACAGTCGGTCACGTTCAGCTGGATGGTGTCAAATTCACTCATCGGGAAACCACACTTGTTGTTCAAAGTATTTCCATCGTTCCCTACTTTAGAGTACAAGAAGTACTTACCGTTCTTAGAAAGTGGCTTGTAGAGTTTTACGAAAAGCTTTGTGGCTTCAAAGTTGGCGTCACAGTTCGCAGTAATAGATTTAATAGCGAGGGCTTGACCGTCTGGCTTCGTAAGACGGAAGTCAGTACCGTCTGGAGAGATAGAACTACAATCCAGTTTTACTTGGAATTTAAGCGTTACTGTAGAGTCTAGACAGTTGTAATCTACCGTTGGAAGGCCGTTGTCTGGATCTGGATACACGGAAGGATCACCGAAGTCAAGAACGACACCCGCTTGTGCTTGTGGCGTACATGCAGAGGCAATCGCGATTTGCATATCACGGTTGATCTCACCAATCTTTCTCCAAACAAATAGTGAGTTGTCCCAGCGGTACTCATCCACCGTTACTGCCATTACATCAATCTCAATATTCGAAGGCGTGAACGAAACCAAACCTGTGCTTGCGTTCATCGTCATAGAGTTTGCAGGTGAAGTAGTGATCGGCTGATCGTAGGTCCAACCTGCAGCATAAGCTAGATTGTTTGAACCGTTACAGCTCGCAGCGTTTCCACCTTTAACGTGGTCAAGACGGTAGAACAATGAGTCACCATCGTTTTCTACAGCACTTTGCTTCCAGTTGAACGTACGTCCAGTACAGAAGGCACGAACCGGCTCAGAAACGAAGAACGGTGAGGTGTTCTGACCGATCATGTTGTTGAGCTTGGCCGCGATGTACAAATCTTGACTTGAAGGGTTGTTGATGTTGTCGATCGAAGGGTTGCGACAACAGCTTGACCATGCGAAGGTCCAGTCTGGTGCGTTTCCAGGAAGGATGATTTCACCTTCGTAGATGTATACTTCGATAGTTACACCGGCATTGGTTGAGCTCACACAGTCGAACAGTGTAGGTGCTACAACACCTGAACCCGCTACCTGAGTACAAGACGTAGATACAGTAGGGTGGTTGGCCGAACACGCATATACGGTGGCTGAAGTAGGCATGGTGATACCACTTTGGTCGCGGTACAAGCGTAACTTTACTTTGTATTTGTGCGAATTACCAGTAGAACTGACGTATTCGTATTGGATGTCACCCCCCGCAAGGTGAGATGCGTTGGCGCTAAAAGTCAACCCGATCAGGGCGATGGCAAGGGTGAGTAGTCTAACTAATTTCTTCATGTCGAGAGTAGCTCTATAATTGGAAGTTAAATGTCCGAAAAAAAGTGGAGGAGCACAAGTGGAATGAGTGAACGAGGCTTCCTACTTAGAGAGTAAGATAAAGAGGACGGAAAACCCGATAATACTACCGGAAAGCAGCTCTCTAGGCGTGTGTCTTTTGAGACTCGTTCGGGCCCATGCGACCGCTCCGCAGAGGGCTATAAGGTACAACAACCCTTGGAGATTTCCACTGCCGTAACGCTCGTGCATGCCGATGTACAGCGCGACAAAGCCGGTGATGCCCGCCATGTGCGCACTGCTTTTGAAAAAGGGCAATACGATGGTGGAATACAACAAAACGATGGCAGCGGCAAGCACGCTAAAAATGATTTCAATAGGTGCACCTCCACGGCTGAGGTAGTTCGCTGTGGCGAGCATACAGGCGGCGGAAGTGATGTAGGGATAGATGCGGTCCTTGGGATCGATCAGGTGAATGCTCGAAATAACGCCAGTACGTCTTAGCAGCAGTGTTCCGATCAGTGGCGCGAGGTAGGTGCCCATAAATACCGTCCCGCAAAGTCTAAGAATAGAAGCGTAGTCGTACACGTCTGGAAGCACATATAGAACATAGAGTGTTCCCGCTGTGGGGAGGATGCCCGGGTGCAGAAAGTAGGAAAAGAACTGCGCTAGGATATGTTTTGGAGCGGTGCCCACTTAGAGTTCTTTGCGCATTCGAGCCACGGGGATGTCGAGCTGCTCACGGTATTTTGCGACGGTGCGACGTGCGATAGGGTAGCCCTTTTCTTTGAGCATCTTGGCGAGTGCTTCATCGGTGAGGGGCTTGCGCTTGTTCTCCTCGGAAATCACATCTTCAAGGATTTTTTTAATCTCACGTGTACTGACTTCTTCCCCGTTTGCATTTGTCATCGATTCAGAAAAGAACCGTTTGATCAAAAAGGTGCCGTACGGCGTTTGGATGTATTTGTTCGAAGCCACCCTGGAAACGGTACTGATGTCCATGCCTATTTCTTCCGCGATGTCCTTGAGAATCATGGGTTTGAGCTTTCGGTCGTCCCCGGTGAGGAAGTATTCTTCTTGGTAGTTCAGGATGGCCTGCATGGTCAGCATAAGGGTCTGCTGGCGTTGTACGATGGCATCTATAAACCATTTCGCACTGTCCAATTTCTGTTTGACAAAAAGCGCAGCTTCCTTATCCGATTTGTTTTTTGCCTGGCTCGCCTTGTAGTGCTCCAGCATTTCACGGTACCCAGGACTGAGGCTCAACTCCGGTGCATTCTTGCCGTTGAGTGTGAGCTCTAGTTTATCGTTAACGATGCTGAGGTTGTAGTCGGGGATCACATTTTCCGTGGGGCGCCCAAGGTTGGAGGAGCCGCCGGGTTTTGGGTTGAGTCGACCGATCTCTTCTATGGCATCTTTCAGCGCTTCTTCGTCCACGCCGGTGCGGTCCATCAACTTCTGGTAGTGGCGTTTCACGAACACCTCGAAGTACTGGTCGAGGATGGTGATGGCGAGGTTGACCTTTTCTGTGGGTGTGCGTCGTTCGAGCTGTAAGAGCAAACACTCCCGTAAATCCCGGCCGCCTACTCCTGCAGGATCCAGGCTTTGAATGACTTCGAGCAAGCGCTCTAGGGTGCTAGATTCGGTAAAGATGCCTTGGGAAAAGGCAAGGTCGTCCACAATGTCTTCAAGGTCGCGGCGTAGAATGCCGTCGTCGTCGATGGTGCCCACGAGGTAGGTGCACAGTTCGAGATCTTCCTCGCTGAGGTTGAGTAGGGAGAGCTGACTGATGAGACTTTCGTGGAAGCTTTCACGTACGACTACCGGTGCTTCGTAAAGCTCGTCGTCGGAGCTGAAGTTGTTTGTACGGGTTTTATAGTCGGGAACATCGTCGTCTCTGAGGTAGTCGTCCCAGTTGATTTCCTCCATGCTGTCGCGCACTTCGCGCTCCTCGTTCGGGTCGTTTTCAAAGGTGTCTTCTCCTGCTTCGCGTCCTTCCTGCAAAGCGGGGTTTTCTTCTAATTCTTGTTTGATCCGAGCCTCCAAGCTTTGCGTCGGCAACTGCACCAGTTTCATCAGCTGAATCTGTTGTGGACTCAGCTTTTGAGATAGTTTTTGTGCGAGGGTTTGCTTTAACATAGGTCAGAGGGGGGAGGAAAAATTGGCTTTAGAACTTCGCGTTTCCGGGAGTTCTTGGGAATGGAATCACATCGCGAATGTTCCCCATGCCGGTGGCGAAGAGGACGAGGCGCTCGAAACCTAGTCCGAAACCGCTGTGTACGCAGGTTCCGAATTTTCGCGTCTCGAGGTACCACCACAATTCGTCTTCAGGGATGCCCACGGTAGCGACTTTTTCTTTCAACACATCGTAACGTTCTTCACGCTGCGATCCACCGACGATCTCTCCGATGCCTGGGAACAAGATGTCCATGGCACGAACAGTTTTGCCGTCGTCGTTCAGGCGCATGTAGAAGGCCTTGATGTTTGCGGGGTAGTCGTAAAGGACCACTGGAGCTTTGAAATGTTTCTCTACCAGGAAGCGCTCGTGCTCGCTCTGCAAGTCGGCGCCCCAATCGTCGATGAGGTATTTGAATTTTTTCTTTTTGTTTGGCTTGCTATTGCGCAAGATCTCGATGGCTTCGGTGTAGGTGAGGCGTACGAAATCATTACTGGCAACAAACTCCAATTTTTCGATCAGGCCTTGTTCCGCTCTTTCGTTCGCCGGCTTTGATTTCTGCTCGTCGGCAAAGCGCTTGTCGAGGAATTCGAGGTCGGCACGGCAGTGTTCGAGCACATGACTGATGGTGTACTTTAAGAAGTCCTCCGCGAGGTCCATGTTCATCTCAAGATCGTGGAACGCCATTTCAGGTTCTACCATCCAGAATTCGGCCAAGTGACGCGTGGTGTTGGAATTTTCTGCACGGAAGGTCGGTCCGAAGGTGTAGATTTTTCCAAGTCCTAGTGCGCCCAATTCACCTTCGAGCTGGCCACTCACCGTGAGGTGGGTTTCTTTGCCGAAAAAGTCTTCGCTTTGGTCCTCGTTGGAGCCGTGGGGCTGGGTAGTTACGCGGAACATTTCACCGGCACCTTCTGCGTCGGATCCTGTAATGATCGGGCTGTGCCAATTAAAAAAGCCCTCCTTATTAAAGTAGTTATGGATGGCAAACGATAGGGCGTGGCGTATGCGGAATACTGCTCCAAAGGTGTTTGTGCGTGGACGTAAATGGGCAATCTCGCGCAAAAACTCGAGGCTGTGCTTTTTCGGTTGTAGGGGGTATTCGTCTACCGGAGCATCGCCGAGCACTTCGAAGCTATCTACGATGATTTCCACGCTCTGACCTTTCCCTTTACTCTCAGCTAGGATTCCCGTCACCGACAAACAGGCGCCAGTTGTGATGCGTGCTAGCTGCGCTTCGTCTTCCTTTTCAAAGTCGACGACACATTGCAGGGTAGCGATCGTGGAGCCGTCATTGAGTGCGATGAAACGGTTACTGCGGAACGAGCGGACCCATCCTTTAACGGTGATTTGAGTGCCGACTGTGGGTTGTTCCAGTAGGTTAAGAATGCTCATGTGCTGAATAGTTTGTAACAAATATGAGGCATTGTGATGAATTGAGGGGGCGGTTTGAACAAAAAAATATGAGATGATTTGGGAATTGGCAAGGAAATTGCTTGTTAGGCGAGGAACTTAAGAAACATTTTACATAGAAAACGTTTCCGTGTTACAACAAGGTGTACTTTTGCACCCCTATTTAACTGCAATGGACAAAGATTTACAACGTATTTACCACAAGACCTTGGAGCTGTGTACGCAGTTTGGAATCAAGGGGGTGACCATGGACCAGGTGGCCCAGGATTGTGGTATCTCCAAAAAGACGTTGTATAAATATGTTTCAAACAAGGAGGATCTGCTTCGTAAGATGTTCGACTTCCTTGCAGGCATGATGCAGCACGAGGTGAGTGAGGTGTTGCACAACACTCCTGGGAATGCGATCGACCGGTTGATGGCCTTGGAAGCTTTTGCTGAGCAGCACATGCGCGGCGAGGTGGAAGGTATGTTGATCCAGCTGGAGCGGTTTTATCCGGAATTGGCGATGCATATGAAGAAGCACCGCGAGCGTATTGTGTTTGGGTTTACGAAAGAAAATTTGACGCAAGGGATTCAAGAAGGCTTGTACCGCAAGGACTTGCATGTGGATCATATTACGCTGTTGTATTACGGACACATTTTAGCGGTTCATGAAAACATTTTAAGTGCGCACGACCTGGATACCATGGCGTTGCGTCAGACGAGTTTGAGATACCACATTCGAGGGATCGCTACGGCGAAGGGCCTTGATTATTTATATCAATTAATACCATCAGAATAATGAGAAAAATTGCATTGCTACTGGTTTCCGCTTGCATCGGCACCTCGGCATGGGCACAGCAAAAGTTTACGCTTGCAGAAGCGCAGACCTATGCGATGGATCATGCCTATGGCGTACAGATTGCGGAGTTGGAGATCGATCGAGCAAAACAGATCTACCGTCAGAATTTGGCGTACGGTTTGCCACAGGCGAGTGCCACTGGACAGTATGCTTACAACATTCAGCTTTCTGCGTTTGTCGCGGATATGAATGGTGATGGGGTTTTGGAAGAATTGGTTTTCGGTACAGCCTACCAGGCGCAAGCAGGTATCGCGGTGAATCAGCTCGTTTTTGACGGGTCGTACATCGTGGGTTTGATGGCAGCGAAGGTGTTGAAAGACGGCGCGGCGATCGGCGCGGAGCAGTCGAAGGCCGAGATGCAGCGCGAGGTTGCGAAGGCGTATCATCTAGCATTGCTCAGCGAGGCGAGTGTTTCGGTGCTCAAGGCGAATGAAGCGTACTTGGCGGAATTGGCTGCGGAAATGCAAAAAATGAATCAAGCCGGTTTGGTGTCAAAGGCTGATGCCGATCAGATGATGCTGAACTACAACAACATCAAAAATGCCCTACGTTACAGCGAAGGACAGGCGGGTGTGGCGAAAATGCTTTTGAAACTTCAGATGGGATTCCCGGTGGAGTCGGAGGTGCTTTTGGCCGATCAGTTGGAAGATTTAGTCGTGAAAGCGGCGGGTACTTCGGCGATGGCGGATGTGACTTTTGATCCTACCAAAACGTTGGACTACCGCGGGGTAGAAAATCAGGTTGCGGGCGCGAATCTTCAGGTGAAGAACCAGTACATGCAGTTCTTGCCTTCTGTGGGCGTGAGTTACCAGAACAATCTGCAATACATGAGCCCTGAAGCGAATATTTTTGGCGATCAAGCGGTGGATATTCCAAGCAGTTTGATCGGTGGTAATGTGAGCATTCCATTGTGGAGTTCAGGTCGCGGAGTTGCCGCAGTTCAAGAGGCAAAGGTGCAGCGCGATCAAGCGATGATCGGCTTGCAGCAGCTCGAACAAAGCTTGGTGATGCAGCATGCGTCTTTGGTGAATGAATTCCACCGTTCTGTAGCGGAGTATTTGGCGCAGAAGGAAAATGTGGAATTGGCCAAGCGTATTCGCGATCAGCGCCGTAAAGAATATGAGGAGGGATTGGCTTCTTCGACGGAATTGACCCAGAACGAAACGCAATACCAGGAGGCACTGCAAGGCCTGTTTTTAGCGGCACAAACTGCGCTAGACAAACAAGCAGAATTAGAGTATTTAATGAGAAAACAGACATCGAAATAAACGGATCATGAAAAAGACACTATCCATTCTTAGCCTAGCGGTTTTAGCAGCTTGTGGTACTTCGGAAACGCCTTCGGGAGATTTGGCGAAGCTGACGGCTGAAAAAGACAGTTTGGTACAAATGCGTTCGACCTTGAATGCACAGATTGCAACGCTGGATGCACAGATTTCAAAATTGGACACGACGGTGCGTTACGATGCAGTGACTGCGCTTGAGGTGGCTCCAAAAAACTTCGTTCACTACTTCGATGTCTTCGGTACGGTAGAAGCCGACAAAAGCATCAGTTTGTATCCGACCGCGAGCGGTAAAGTCGAAAAGATTTACGTGAAAAATGGTCAGAAAGTAAGCAAGGGACAGTTGTTAATGTCACTGGATACTGACCTTTTGCAGAGTTCATTAAAAGAAATAGAAAACGGTCTTGAGCTGTCAAAAACCTTGTTCGAAAAGCAAGAGCGTTTGTGGTTGAACGAGCAGATCGGTTCTGAGGTTCAGTACCTGCAGTCGAAGAACAACTACGAAGGTCTATTGCAGAAGGTGAAAACCTTGAAAGAGCAGATTGCCTTGAGTGAAATTCGTGCACCGTTTGCCGGAGCGATCGACAACATCTTCGCTAGAGAAGGGGAACTTGCTGGTCCACAAATGCCATCTATGCGTTTAGTGAATACTTCAGGTGTGTATGTGAAAGCGGACGTTCCAGAATCTTATGCTAACCGCGTTCGTGTGGGTACGCCTGCAAACATCGCCTTTACGTCGATGGATTACGAGGTGAGTGCTGAGGTGCTTCAGGTAGGTCAGTTCATCCAGGAAGGGAACCGTACGTTCTCGATCAACGTAAGCTTGCCCGTGAGTGAAGGTGTGAAGCCGAATCAAATGGTACACGTTGCGTTGCGAGATTACAGCAATGAAATGGCGCTTGTAGTTCCGGCAAGTCTTGTTCAGCAGGATGTTGAGGGCAATGACTTTGTCTACACGTTGGAAGCTGTGGCGGGAGCTGCCTACCAGAAGGTGGTAAAAACGTGGGTAACCACAGGTTTGTCTTTTGACGGCAAAACGGAAATTATTTCTGGGTTGGACAGCGGTTCGATCGTGATCGACAAGGGTTCGCGTAGCGTTCGCTCTGGCCAATTTGTTGTTGTAGGATAATCTGAAAATTGGGCCAGTACCATGGAAGAGAAAAACAATTTGATTAAAAAATTCGGTCCCTCCACCTTCTCGGTGAACAACAGGATGACCGTGTACGTGCTCACCGCGATTGTATTTATTGCGGGTTTCATGAGCTATACCTCGATGCCTTCGGAAGCTTTTCCGGAGATCGTTACCCCTGAAATTTACGTTGGAACTCCGTACCCCGGAAACTCTCCTGTAGATATTGAAAAGCTGATCACGCGTCCATTAGAGAAAGAAATCAATGGGATTTCAGGCGTGGATAAGATCAACTCTACTTCGGTAGAGGGCTATTCTACCATCCAAGTGAAATTTAACTTTGACGTGACGCCAGATGAGGCACTGCGTAAGGTGAAAGACAAGGTCGACGCAGCGATGGGTCAACCAGACTTCCCTTCAGATCTCCCGGTAGATCCGAACGTGTTCGAGCTGAACTTCTCGGAGCTTATGCCGATCGCCAACATCAACATGTCGGGTGAATTTTCACTGGACCAGTTGAAGGAATACGGCGAGTACCTCGAAGAAAAAATCGAAGACTTGACCGAAATTTCGAAAGTTGACATCCGCGGGATTGACGATAAGGAAGTTCGCGTGTTGGTGGACAACAAGAAATTGGAAAGCATGAAGCTGAGCTTCCGCGATATCGCAGGTGCCATCCAAAACGAAAACATGACCATCTCTGGGGGTAACCTGCTAGTAGATGGGTACCGCCGTAACGTTCGCGTAGTCGGTGAGATTCGCGAGCTCGATGAGTTGCGCAATGTCATTATTAAAAGTGAAAACATGCAGCTCGTTCGCCTCGGTGACGTTGCTGAGGTGGAGTTTGATGAGGTCGAGCGCGAGTCCTACGCACGTCAGTACGGAAGCTCTGTAGTGATGCTCGATGTCTTCAAGCGTTCGGGTGAAAACCAGATCATCGTTTCTGAAAAGATCACCAACCTTTTGGCTGCTGCTCGTGAAGAGTACTTCCCGGACAACTTGAATATTTCAGTAACGAACGATACTTCTGAGCAAACGAAAACTCAAGTAGCTGACCTTGAAAACTCCATCATCTTCGGGATGCTACTCGTGGTTGTAGTTTTGATGTTCTTCCTCGGTTTGCGTAACGCACTTTTTGTGGGTATTGCAATCCCGATGTCGATGCTGATGAGCTTCGTGATTTTGAACGCCTTGGGCGTTACGTTGAACACGATCGTACTGTTTGCACTGGTCCTCGCACTGGGGATGCTTGTGGATAACGGGATTGTGGTGGTCGAGAACATCTACCGATTCATGGATGAAGGTTACGACCGCTTGACTGCAGCGAAACTAGGTGCTGGTGAGGTGGCTTTGCCGATCATCGCGTCTACGGCGACTACGCTTGCTGCGTTCTTGCCACTCGCTTTCTGGCCGGGTCTTTTCGGTGAATTCATGAAGTATTTGCCGCTGACATTGATCACGGTATTGTCTTCTTCGCTGTTTGTCGCACTCGTGATTAACCCGGGTCTTACCGCTGCGTTTATGAAAGTGGAGGAAGAGCCAATTAATAAAAAACGACTCACCATCATTTCCCTTGCTGCCATTGCTCTAGGTGTCATCATCGGCTATGGAGCAGGTAAGCTCGCACTAGGTAACGTCTTTATCTACTCTGGAGGCTTCGCTCTGATCTATGCCTATCTCGTAGTCCCAGCAACTGCATGGTTCCAAGGCAAACTTCTTCCGGTATTGGAAAATGGTTTCAAAGGCGTCCTAGCGTTCGCGTTGAAAGGCCGCATGCCGATCGTGTTCTTCTCAGGTACGGTGCTGTTGCTCATCTTCTCGGGTATGCTCCTCGGCGCATTCCCTCCGAAAACGCTATTCTTCCCGGAAAACATGCCGAACCAGGCGATGGTGTACATCCAGATGCCGATCGGAACGGACATTGAGGAAACGAACTTGGTGACGTTGGAATTGGAAAAAGAAGTCATGGCGATTGTTGAAGAATTCAACTACACCGACGAAAACGGCGAAGTGCAGAACTACATGGTAGAATCTGTGATTGCTCAGGTCGGTGAGGGAACTTCAGATCCAAACGCTGGACCTTCGATGGCACAAACGCCAAACAAAGCCAAAATCACCGTACAGTTCCACAAATTTGCCGATCGTATCGATCCTCAAGGCAACCGCGTGAACAGTTCGGACATCTTGAATAAAATTCGCGCTACACTGAACGACTACCCGGGTGTGGTCATCTCTGTTGCGAAAGACAGCAATGGCCCACCTACAGGCCCGCCGGTGAACATCGAAATCTCTGGGGACAACTACTACGAACTCGTAGGGGTTGCTGAAGAGGTTCGTGCATTCATCAACAAGCAAGGCATCTCGGGCATCGAGGAGTTGAAGCTTGACGTGGAAACGGGTAAGCCAGAAATGCCGATCGAAGTAGATCGCGTGAAGGCACGTGCCCTAGGTCTGAGCTCTGCACAGATCGGTGATGCGATGCGTACGGCGCTGTTCGGTAAGGAGGTTTCGCGTTTCAAAGACGGCGAGGACGACTACCCGATCAACATTCGTATGAGCGATGCGTACCGCTACAACATGGAGGATCTGATGAATCAGAAAATCACTTTCCGTGATCAAGCGAGTGGTCGTATCAAGCAGGTGCCAATTTCGGCCGTAGCCAAAGCGAAAAAGACCTCTACCTTCTCTTCAGTGAAGCGTAAAGATCTTAAGCGTGTGATCTCACTCCAGTCGAACGTATTGGAAGGAGCCAATCCTACAGAAACCGTAAACGCAATCAAGGCCTCTTTCGAGGGGTACGAATTGCCAAAAGGCGTGAAAGTCGACTTTACGGGTGAGCAAGAAGAGCAAGCGAAAGAACTAAGCTTCCTCTCCGGCGCACTTTTGATGGCCGTCTTCCTGATCTTCTTGATCCTAGTAAGCCAATTCAACTCTGCATCCACTCCGTTCATCATCCTAGTAACCGTAGTGTTCTCCCTCATCGGAGTATTCCTCGGTCTAGTCATCTTCCGCATGGAATTTGTCATCATGATGACCATGATTGGTATCATCTCCCTTGCGGGGATTGTAGTAAACAATGCGATTGTACTGATCGACTTTATCAAGCAGCTGGGCGCTCGCAAGAAAGCGGAGCTCGGTTTGCAAGACACAGATGTGTTGCCGAAAGAGGAATTGGTTGGAACGATTGTGGAGGCAGGACGTACACGTCTTCGTCCAGTATTGCTCACGGCGATCACTACCATCCTTGGTTTGATTCCACTGGCAACGGGTATGAACATTAACTTCTACACGCTCTTTAGCGAGAACAATCCGCACATCTTCTTCGGTGGAGACAACGTAGTGTTCTGGGGTCCGATGTCGTGGACAGTAATTTTCGGTCTCACCTTCGCGACCTTCTTAACGCTTGTGATTGTACCGGTGATGTACTTCATCTTCGATCGCATCCAGCGCAGATTAGCGAACCTTTTCGCTTAAAAAATAACCTAAGCCAAGACCCTCGGGTCAAAAACCCGCAGTACGATGTATTGCGGGTTTTTATTTGCGCTAATATTGCACCATGGTAACGAAGCTACGCGCCCTAGATCCGAAGGAACTTACGGGCTTTTGCGAAACATTGAAAAAAGAGGTCATCTCAAGAGTGAGCGATAAAATCCCGCACTTAGAGTCCTCTTTAGCCGTGGCTGAACTTACCGTCGCCTTGCACTATGTTTTACGTACTCCAGAGGATGTTTTGATTTGGGATGTGGGCCATCAAGGCTACATCCACAAGGCACTCACGGGAAGATTGGACCAGCTGAAAAATCAGCGCACTACAGGCGGTATTTCTGGTTTTTTAAAACGCGATGAGAGTCCCTATGACTTCTTCGGCGCTGGACATGCCTCGACCAGTATTAGTGCATTAGCGGGTGTCTGTATTGCCGATGGAGCGAGCGGTCTTGCCCGTCATCGTGTTGCGGTGATCGGCGACGGTTCCCTCACAGGCGGTCAAAGCTTCGAGGCCTTGAACCACCTTTCCACGATCGATACAAATGCCTTAGTCGTCTTGAACGACAACGACGGTAGCATCGATCCTACGATCGGCGGATTACATGCCTCAGGCGACTACCAGCGCTACTTCGAAAGCTTGGGCTGGACCTACAGTGCTTACGACGACGGACACGACCTCTCGGTTGTGGTACCTGCACTACAGGAACGTTTAGCCGCCGGAGGTAAACAGGTGTTGCACGTTCGTACGAAACGACCCGATCTGTCTCCGCCTAAATCGTACAAGCCAGGTACTACATTTCAGTGGTGGGCAGCACAGGAAATGGAAACACTTTTGACGGCTTACCCGAAACTTCAGGTGATCAGCCCGGCGATGTTTGCAGGGAGCGGATTTGCTCCGTTACGTGAACAGTTTTCAGAGCGCTTGCACGACACCGGAATCACAGAGCCTCATGCGGTAACCTTAGCGGCTGGAATGGCTGCTGCCGGTGCCTCACCGTGGGTTCATATCTACAGCACCTTCTTGCAGCGCGCCATCGACCAAGTCATTCACGATGTGGCTTTGCAACGTTTACCAGTAGTCTTTTTGGTCGATCGGGCAGGCCTTGTCGGCTCAGACGGCGCTACCCATCACGGCGTTTTCGATGCGGGCATGCTGCACGATGTTCCAGGAGCAACAATCTGGCAACCCAAGGATGGAGATGAGCTCCAAGCGATGATGCGTGAAGCCGCGAAGCTTCAGTCTACGCTCACGGGGCCATTGTTCATTCGTTATCCAAAGTCGAAAACTATCTGTGAAACACGTGTGGAATTCTCGTCTTTTACCCAGGCAACTTCCTTAGGATCCAATGCGCTTTTGGTCAGCACCGGAGCTTTGAGCGTCCACGTGGATCAAGATCTCTTCGATCACATCCACCTCGCACAGACCAAGCCGCTTCCTGTCGCCTTTTGTGAGCTGCTTACGCGCTACGACAGCCTTGTGCTCTTGGAGGAGGCAAACGGCTTCGGAGGCATGTCCGGTTCGGTGACTTCGTTTGTGTCCAAACAGGATATAGATCTACAAGTGGTCGTTCGTAAAATCCCAGATGCCTTCACGGATCACGGGGTACGAAATGAACTTTTAAGGGGTTATGGCCTTATCTCTTAGTACTTAAACCCCGTTTTCATGCGATTTTTTATTTCCACTCTTGCCCTGCTTTGTGGGCTTCAGGGCTTTTCTCAAGAATTCACATTTGCACCGTCCTCTTCTACCACGTTTACTGTGGCGAATATGAAATGGTCTACGGTGGAAGGAACCCTAGATGGCGCTCACGGGACTGCGCGTTATGACGATGGTATTCTCGTGGCGATCGAAGGTTGCGTGGACGCGTCTACGATCGAAACGGGCAATGCTACCCGTGATAAACACTTGAAGACCAAGGACGCTTTTTTCCAAGTAGATCAATTTCCAGAGTTGTGCTTTGCAGCAGACAAAGTCACATTTGTGGGAAAATCCTCCACACAAACTACCTATAAACTAGATGGTTCGCTTACCTTGCGAGGAGTATCAAAACCACTGAGCCTCGAACTTGTCGAAGACACAAGTGGACATTTGATCGGCACCTTTACTGTCGATAGATCTTTGTGGGGCCTCGGAGAAGGCTATTCAAACTTTATTATTGCACAAAACATCGACGTTCGGGTGGAACTACACTTAAACGAATAGATGAAAAAATTTACAGACTTTGGGCTGAATGATACGTTGTTAGACGCACTGTTCTACATGAACTTTGAAGAGGCAACCGAGATTCAAGAAAAAGCAATACCTACCATTCTCAGCGGAAAAGACCTGATCGGTTGTGCGCAAACGGGAACCGGAAAAACCGCCGCCTTCGTATTACCTACATTGAATCAGCTCGCTGAAGAAGTGACTGAGGGGGTCCAAGTACTTATTTTATGTCCAACCCGAGAATTGGCGGTGCAGATTGACCAGCAGATTCAAGGGATTGCCTATTTCACAAACGCTTCATGTTTTGCCGTGTACGGTGGAGGTGACGGTGTGAGCTGGGAAGCGGAAGCAGATGCCTTGAAAGGTGGTGCGGATGTGATTGTAGCGACGCCAGGTCGTTTGTTAGCGCACATTGCACGCGGTTACGTGAAATTCGGTACCGTGAAGCACCTGATTTTGGATGAGGCGGATCGCATGCTCGACATCGGTTTCCACGACGACATTTTAAAGATCATCAAGGAACTTCCAGAGGAGCGTCAGAGCTTGATGTTTAGCGCGACTATGGCGCCGAAAATTCGCCAATTGGCCAAGCAGATTCTGAACGATCCGGATGAAATTTCAGTGGCTATTTCTAAGCCAGCAGAAGGCGTTACGCAGAAGGTGTATCTCGCTTATGAAGAGCAGAAAGTGGCACTTGTCCGTGATATTTTAGGGGATAAAGACGACTTTAAGAGCATTATTGTGTTCTGTTCGACGAAGAAGAAGGTGGAAAAATTGGCGCGTACGCTGCAGAAGAAAGGCTACGCATGTCAAGGGATCAGCTCGGATTATGAGCAAGAGGCGCGTGAGGAAGCGTTGCGTGATTTCAGATCTGGAAAGACCCGCATCATGGTGGCTACCGACGTGATGTCGCGTGGGATTGATATTAAAGGGATTGACCTTGTGATCAATTTTGACGTACCCGGTGATGCCGAAGATTACGTACACCGTATTGGACGTACTGCTCGTGCAAAAACAGAAGGTATGGCCGTGACTTTGGTCAGTCCTGATGACATGTTCAAATTTTCACGCATCGAACAGCTGATCGACCGTGAACTCGATAAACTACAACCCCCTTCGGAGCTCGGTGAAGGCCCACAGTGGCGCAGTTCAGGCAAAGGCGGTGGCCGCTCACGCGGACCCAAGCCAGCGAAGAATGAAGGCCGTAAGGAACGTCCAGCGAAAGCCAAACAAGACGGCGGTGAGCGCAAGCCGAAAGGTGAAAAGAAGCCTCGCAAAGAGAAGGCGCCTTCGCAGCACCGTTTGATGTATGACGCATTGCCGAATCCGAAAAAGGGCAAGCCTGCCGGAGCGGTTGCTCCTGCTGCTACGGCACCTACGGAGGCTCCTGCAACTTCGGTTGCCGCTGAGGTAAAGGAATAAGCGCCGCTGATGATCAACAATGATATTTACAGACGCCTTCGCTATTTGTTTGGGTACCAGTATGAGGATGTCGTTGCGCTCTTTGCGTCGACGGGGTTTGAAGTAACTGAAGCTGAATATAAAGGCTGGGCAGGTACGGAGGAAGAGGAGCGCTTTGTGCTGATGACCGATCGTGAATTGGCTATATTTCTAAATGGGATCATTATTGAAAGACGGGGTGCGCAGGACGGACCACCGCCGGTTCCGGAAGAGGAGATCAGTAACAATACAATTCTTCGCAAGCTGAAGATTGCCTTTAACATGCGTTCTGAAGATATGATGGAAGTGTTTGCTTTGGTCGATCGGAAATTGAGCCCGCATGAGCTTAGTGCGTTTTTTAGAAAACCGACGCACAAGTCGTTTCGCTACGTGAAAGGACAGTACCTACGTAATTTCTTAATGGGGCTTCAGCTCAAGTACAAGTCCACGCTGAGCCATCCTAAAAAATAGAACATACATTCGCTCGGAGCACAGTAAATCACTGCTCCGAGGGAACGTATTTCTTCAATATTTCAAATAAATCTTTCGGATTGAAAGGCTTGCTGATGTGGCCGTTTAGTGTAATGCTTCGTGGCCGCGTGAAAGACTTAGACGACTGTAAGCTTTCTCGGATTTAAGATTGAAACAATTCCCTCGAGATTTCAGCCACAACACTCGCATATTCCTGCTGTGTACCGTCTTCAATTTTTGATTTGATCTTCGTTCTAAGGTTGTTAACGTGCTGCGGGGTAACTCCTAGTAGTACAGCGATTTCCTTCGACCTAAAATCCAGTAAGCTCAATTTCAAAACGAGCGCCTCTTTTTCATTCAGATGAGCACCCAATTCATCGAGTTGCTTGGATTGTAGCCCTTCGGCGATCTCCTTGATTTTGAATCGGAGCATTCCTTCCTCATGGATAGCAATGACATTCAGATCGTTCGGTAGTTCAAGATGCACATTTGCGGTGTCCAATTCCTCCACGGCTTTGCGCAGTTTACGTACTTGATCCAAACTGTTCTTAGCGACCTCTTCTATGGTGCTGCGAATTTGTGTGACCTCTAGCTGCATGGCTGTGTTTTCCTGTATCAACGCAGCATTATTTTCCGCCAAACGAATGCTTTCTCTCGCTCGGCGTAGACTAATCGCCTGTACAACACTGAGGGCGATAAAAGTTAAGGCGAGCAAAATGAGACCTATAAACAAGGCCTTCTTGTACTTGTAGTTTTTTTGTTCAAGCGTCGTCTTAAACGCGTTAGACACATAACGTAGTTTCTGACCGTTGGTGATTTGAATCTCGTCAAGCTTTGCTTCGAGCACCCGAGCAAAATGTGCTCTCTCCTTAGCCGGTAATTTTGCCATCAATAGGCCGATGTAGGCGCTATTCGTGTCACTCGTTTTCTCGCTAAGGGTGCTCAGAACCTCTGCCGTAAACGTTTCCGATCCTATGGCATTTGAGGTTAAAAGTGCATTAAACGCCTGGTTGTAAAAGGAGTTTCCCGTTCGTTCAAGAAGCACGTCGCTGAGTGAGTCGAGCTTCCATCCTTTTCTTATAAATAGGGGCAATAGGGGTTCTGGCACATCGTTTAGGAACGTGTATTTTTCTTGGATGAATACCTGTATAGAGTCCAATTCCGACCTTTCCTGTGCGTCATAAAATGAATGAAGGTTGACCAAAAAATAGGGCGATGACTCGTCTTCTGTTTCCTCTGATATCTTCAGAATTTGCTGTTGGGCCAAGGCCGTATCTTCTAAAACATTCGCGATCGCCAAAATATTGATCTCGAGCATTTCATTGTGCCAATAGGTGTAGTCTTTTGCTTTATGGAAATAGCTTAATGCACTGTCCAGTTCGTTCAAATACCAATAGGCGGCGCCAATATTATTGTAGCAGCTTGCGATGTATATGGTGTCGGAATAGTAGGTGAACAGCTCAGCAGCTTCTTGATTCAACTGAATAGTTCGAGCCGTATTGCCTTCGTAGAAATGGGCATTGCCCTGATAGAACTTTATGAATGGATTTCCATTTGCTGGTAGATCAAGTAACGAGTCAGTGGAGCCTTTCGAAAAATAACGACGCGCCGTATACGCGTCAAGAACTAGCGCGTTATGCGTGTTTAGCTCGCTGTAATCTAGTTTATTGCGAAATGTTTGAAAGGCATTGGGGCCTGAGTGTATCAGTGTTCGTACAGCCCTTTCTAATTCCTTTAAACGCTCGATGTCGTTTTCAGTGGTATTGACCTGCTGTGCGAGGCTATCGGAAATACTTTGGTTAAAGCTATATCCGCTGAGCGTTGTGAGCGCTAGCGTTACTGCTAGAAGTAGGCGGGTAAACATGGTCTGGGTTATTGGATATGACTGTGCTAAGATAAGTCATATTAGATAATCACCCTTCTGCTTTGCCTTGTAATCCTTGGGTCATCTCGAAGACCAAATTTTGATAGTCATAGCCTTGTGATTCTATAGCTGTTCGTGATTTATGGCGAATGTTGTTGACATATTGTGCGGATACGTCGAGTAATAAACCGATCTCCTTTGCTTTGAAATCTAGCAACGTTAATTTAAATACCTGCATCTCCATAGCGTTCAAAACTCCATCTAGCTTTTCAGTGCCGTTCATTCTAAATTCACCTAATAGTGATTTCAGTTTGAAGCGGTTGACTCCCTTTTGATGCGTGTTGATGAGTTGCAGATCTTTAATTAGATTGGTTTTATGTTCGGCTCCAGGTTCCGCCAATTCTAGAAGAGATTTCTCGAACTTAATTTGGCTCGATAGAATTTTCTCTAGTGCAGCGTGTACGTTCGTCTTTTGAGTGTCGAAGGCTAGCTGTTGTTTGAGCAACCGTGTATTTTCCTTAGCCAATTCCCCCTGAGTTTTAGCGATTTTAAGGTTCCTCCTAAGAATGAATATCAAGATGCTTAACAAAAGGATAGCGACACCAAAAAACATCTTAGTGGCTTGCTCTAATCGTAGATTCATTTGCTTGTCCCGCGATGCGTACAATCTTTGTAATTCAATTTGTTCAGCCTCAGTGTTTTGCTGCTCCTCTTTGTAGAGTTCGCCCAATGCCTGCGATAACTCGAGTCGCTGAGTGCTGTCTAGATAGGCGAAGGCATGTATTAGTGTTCCGTAGGAGTCCTCGCCAAGTTTTTTCCGAATGGCATGAATTGTTGCACTATCAAAAGCATTGGACGCAATACGATCAGACACGAGAAGCGATTGAATACCCTCTCTTAAGAAACTGATGTTTGTAGCATCTGCAAAACTTCTCGCTAGTTGTTTGGGCGGTGCGATGTTTACAAAGGATCGAAGTAGCGCTTCCGGTATAAGACTATCCGCTGGATATTGCTCTAAAAGGTATGACCGCATACTGTCTACTCTAGAGGTATCGAATTCTTCATAGTAATAAAGCGCATTCGTTAGGAAGACAGGATCATAAGGCCGATTGGCGTGGGAGTGAATTTTTCGAATTTGATCAAGACTTAAGGCACTATCGTTCATACTGTTTGAAATCGCGAGAATATTCATTTCAAGCATCTCATTGAACCACAACGTATATTCTTTCGCTTTTAGAAAATACTGCAATGCACTGTCTTTGTGTTCTTTGTGCCAATAAATGGCTCCTATATTGGTAAGGTTGCTAGACACATAGAAGCTGTCCTCGAGTTGAATGAATGGATCTACACACGATTTGAATATATCAGAAGCTTGCTCGAGATCTCCTAAAACGAAAGAGGCTATTCCAGAGTTAAAGCGTTTGTAAGGATTAGAATCATCCTTGTAGACGGAGAGCGAGTCCCACTCCGCGAAAAAAGCAGCTTTTTTTGCATCGATCGCATCAGTTATCAAAAAGAGGCGTTTGTTGAATTGGTTTTTATCGAGACGGTCGATGAATTCTTCCGTATCTCCACCGGTACTCATCAAGTAGATGAGACTTTTTTCTAATGACTTCCCCTTCAGAAATGGGCCCTTTGCTGACTCAAATGTTACCACTAAAGAGTCGATAGTGCTGTGTCCAAGCACCAGTTGTGGTAGGAAAAAGTATAGAGTCAGAATCAAGCAGATTAACGTCTGCTTCCTATTTGTGTAAGTATTTTGTCTATAACAATTCATTATAAATCGATAATGCTCATGAGTAATTGGTGCGACGAAAATAAACGCAATTAGTTGAAAATCCGAATATTTCTCCCGGTTTTCATGTGTTGTCAAGCCCCTGTTTTCTAAAAAAACGATACTCTTTGCACCGCATAAGATCTTAGGGTTCTGTAAGTGAAAATGAGTTCGAGTTGTTAGCGAATGTTATAAATAGCTCATTCTAAGGAATCGGTGTTTAGAGCTGAAAGCGAATGCGTTAAATGAAATTTATCCTACGAATTCAACAGCAGCTTAACTATGATTTCAACACAGCGATTTTTCAAGATCAGCCCTTCTGCAATGATGCTCGGACTGCTTCTAATTTTTACTACGGCGATGTACGGTCAGTCGGTTCCTACGATAACTGGTTTTTCGCCGGTTTCGGGAGAAGTAGGCGACGTGATAACAATAACCGGTACGGGCTTTTCAACGACCGCGTCTAGTAATATTGTTTTTATTGGTAACACGAAGGCAACAGTATCTTCATCAACAACAACCACGTTAACCATTACGGCTCCAGCTGGTTCAACCACAGGTGAAATTAGAGTTGTTACTAATAGCCTATCAGCGAAATCTTCTTCTCCTTTTATATATACGAACAGCGTACTTGCCGCGAAGTCCTTCGACGCCACAAATTTCATTGACGATAGTCCTGTTTCACTAACCGCAAACTATGGTAATAACAGTTTACAAGACATTAAAGTAGCAGATTTTAATGGTGATGGTTATCCTGACGTATTCAAGCCAAACGGTAAGTTTGGTAATAGGGGGCAGTGGTTCCATTTTTATCAAAACTCTAGTAGCAATAGTTCTTTGTCTTCGGGTTCATTTAGTACTCCATACATTCTGGATGTTCAGAATGTTGCACGATACTGTCCGTTAAATCACTCGGTAGTAACAGATTTGAATAACGATGGAAAACTTGATGTAGTTGTAGGCGAATATGGATATGGCGGCGTATTCTATGCTGAAAATAATTCATCTACTTCTGCCATACAATTCAATAATGCAGTCGAGATAAATATGAACGGTTATATGACCGTAGGTGATTTTAATAATGACGGATTAGATGACATCATGAGCTTTGGCTTCTCAAGTGGTCCAACTAAAATTGCATTAAATAACTCGTCGGGGACCATTTCATTTTCTAATCCTGTAAATACAACAGCTCTTCCTTCCTTTGGAGGGACAGAGTATGCTAAAACTGCTGATATTGATGGAGATGGATATATCGATATATTGGTGTCCGCAGGTTCAAGTGGTTTATATTTGTTAAAACATAACGGTACTATTTCCTCGATAGGTTCGGGTACGTTTACTTCTTCGACAATGTCGATAACCAATTCAACCATAGAAGAATTTGAAATGATTGATTTGAATGGAGATGGTAAGCATGAAGTAGTGTTTTACGATAACATTTCAAATGAGCTTAAAATCCTTGTAAATACAAGCTCTCAAGGCTCAGTTAGTTTCAACTCCCCAATTACAATAAGTTCGGGACAGTCGTTGTCAACAACAGGTTACATAGGTTATACTGATTTCAATGGTGATGGGCTTATAGATGTTTTTGTTCCAAGCTTATCTAAAATCGTGGCATTCGTATCAGACGGAACAAATTTTTCATCATTAGATCCTTACGTTTTTACAGTT
>ENA-OUOG01001601-OUOG01001601.1-marine-metagenome-genome-assembly--contig:-NODE-1601-length-25742-cov-7.698929_pt1 | contig 25742 bp, 21 predicted proteins | sample MGYA00248635_ERZ508505 | MGnify/ENA primary metagenome ERZ508505 (study PRJEB26176, sample SAMN06267871) | marine metagenome | isolation source: Saanich Inlet, British Columbia, Canada | place: Pacific...
ACTTGTATTGAAGATTAGATATAGAATTAAACCAATGAGAGGAATGTGTAGGCCTACAAAGGCAATGGCCAAAAACTTGGTAGAGTATTTTTTGAGAACACCAATTTTAGATAGATTTGAATATAGCTTCATCGTTGATGGATTGTATTTTTTTTGGTACTGTTAACATACTGACTAATGCGTTTTATAGGTCTCCCAAAATTAATACTTCCAAGTGATGAATTGGGAATATCTATACGGTGACATTTGACCGTTTATATGTTATACGAGAAAAAGGATAAATGCAGCGAAGACTCAGAGCGAAGTTTACCAACGGTCTAACTAGGTGTCTGCATGTAGAACCTACTCCACTTCCAAACTCACATCCTCATCACCTTCCTGATACGGCAGCCATGTGATGATAAATTGGAGCATTTCGTCCGTGGTGCGCATCCCTGCACCTCCAAACTCGTACCGCTCTCGAATTTCTTGTGGCGGGTTGTATGGATTGTTTTGGTTCTCAGCAGTGTTGTCAAATTCAGCCTCTACATAGATCACGCTTCCAGCAGGAATCTTCAACATCTTAGGGAAGGTGTAAAAGTACTGCCACCTAAAGTCCCACTTCGGAATGCTGATCAAGCGGATGCTATCTTGACTAGGTGTGAGAGCGTACGCCTTAAAACTCTTGCCAAGCAGATGCATATGTGGATTTATAGTCAGTATACTGATGTCTTCAGGTATTTTGAGAAAGCTAGCGTGCTTGGTGATTTTGCCTGGAGGTATCACGAGTGGCGGTATGATTTTACTGGCTCCATTGGTTCCGAGCATCACTTCATTGATAGGGCGCTTGGGAGGTGTGTTTGAGAAAAAAATGTTAACTCTACTGTGGTCCCACTTGTCTTGCGGTATCGGCCCAAAGTGTATGTCATCGGCTATCAGTATGGACTTTTTATTCATCGTAAATCCACCGATGCCTTCTGGATAGAGCTGTGCTTGAACTCCAGGCAGGTAATTTGCCGCTGAATTTATTTGCGAAGGACGAGTGCCGTCATCATTAGTAAGCTGTAGTGCGTTAAATTGCGCTACATATTCTGATTCTGCTACTTCTAAGTTTAGGATCCGTTGCCCATTAAGGATATTTGCTTTTTTATCAGGTTCGTAGTTGAGCAGCCTGCCATTCATATGGTGGACGAGATTATTCTCATTGGGTAAAAATTCCATAGCCCTTACATATTTCTTCTCACTTAGTGTGATTGGCAGTGTAGCTATGAAAAACTTATCTCTACTGTTACCCGAAATTAGAATACTATCAAACCACACCGTAGTATCTGGCTTGCCAATATAACTGTATGTATCATACTGAGGAAGCTCAGGTAGCAGAGAAGTGTCTCCCTCCGGAGCGCCACCTTCTATCCAGTCTTTTATTTTTTGTTTGGCAGCATCTGTAAGGTAGCGTTCACCGATGAAATGGCTATAGTTTCGGTCTGCTGGCCAAGGAGGCATTAGACCACTTTGGGTAACTCCGAGTATGGTGTTTTTTTTTCTGTTGACCTGTGCGTAAGTGGTTAGCGAAAAAGGTGCAGCACCACCGCTTCTGTGACAAGAGGTACAGTTTTTATACAGAATTGGAGCGATGTCCTCAGTATAGGTAAGGTCAGTACTTTGGTTACATGCTATTACTGCTAAGGTTATTAAGAAAACGATTACGGCCTTTTTCACTTTGTACAAAGGTAGGGGAGTGGTTTTAACTTTATCAAACGAATGGTAGAAGTTTCACTGGCTTGACTATTTTCGCGTACTTAATGGCAGCTAAGTTTATAGATATAGAGAAGATAATAGCGGATAAGAATCCGAAACTGCTGAAATACCTCCCAAAATTCTTATTAAACTACCTCAAAAAAATCCTCTGGCAGGATGAGGTAAACCGCATTATAGCGGATAATGAGGGGGTAAGTGGTGTGCAGTTTTGCCGAAATGTAATCGCTGAATTTAATATAACAGCGGTTATTGAGGGGATCGAGAATGCACCTAAGACAGGTGGAGTCACTTTTGCTAGTAACCATCCGTTAGGAGGCTTGGATGCCTTAGCATTCATAGATCAGTTTAGCCATTACCGTGAAGATATTAAGTTTATAGCAAATGATATCCTGCTTAACCTGAAGCCCATGCAAGATATTTTTGTAGGGGTTAATAAAATGGGCACTACAGCAGTACCTTCACTAAAAAATTTAGATGCAGTGCTGGCCAATGATGAGAGTGTAGTCATATTCCCAGCTGGTCTAGTAAGCAGGAGAAAAAATGGAGTAATAAAAGACTTGGAGTGGAAGAAAACCTTCGTCACTAGAGCACGCAAGCACAATGTACCTATCGTACCTGTAATTATAGAAGGTAAACTGTCTAATTTCTTCTATAATTTTAGCAATCTTAGAGAGAAATTAGGCATCAAAGCCAATATTGAAATGCTATATTTGGTAAATGAGCTTTTCAAACAAAAAAATACAACAATTAAAATTATTTTTGGTAAGCCGATAAGTCCGGAGTCATTGGATCAGAATCTAAAGAAGGATAGGGCTTGGGCACAAGATATTAAAGAAAAAGCGTACGCCCTTAAGGAACAATAAATGCCAAAAGACTTAAGTTATATAGCGTCACCTATACCCTTGGAAGTGCTCAAAAAAGAGCTCAATAAAGACCGTTTTATCCGTTTCACTAACAAAGGGGACAACGAGATCTATATTGTCAATCATCACAATAGTCCAAATGTGATGAAGGAGATAGGGCGACTGAGAGAGGTCACCTTTGCCTCAGCAGGCGGTGGCACGGGAAAAGCGTATGACATAGACGAGTTTGATGTAAGTGAAAACTGCTATGAGCAGCTCATCGTATGGGCTCCAGAAGCACAAGAAATTATCGGAGGCTATAGATTTATAGACTGCGTTAAGATTATAGATACACGACCGTTAGAGCTTTCTACGGAGCATTATTTCCATTATTCAGATGTATTTATAAATGATTACTTGCCTACTACCGTAGAGCTGGGTAGAAGCTGGGTTCAGCCTAATTTTCAGCCAAGAGCAGGTTCACGTAGAGGGATTTTTGCCTTGGATAATCTGTGGGACGGTTTGGGTGCTATAGTGGTAGATACACCACACATCGAGTACTACAGTGGTAAGGTCACACTGTACACCAATTACCATAAAGAAGCCCGGGATGCTCTAATGTACTTTATGGACTACTTCTTTGAGGATAAGGAAAATCTAATTAGTCCGGTTCATTCACAAGGTATTACTACGGATATTTCAGATTTTAAAATGGCGATAAAAGGCTTAAACTATAAGCAAGCCCATAAAGTGCTCAACGGATATGTGCGAGAACGAGGAGAAAATATACCTCCCTTGATCAATAGCTACATGAGTCTTTCTCCTACAATGAAAACATTTGGTACAGCTATCAATCCCGATTTTGGGGATGTAGAAGAAACGATGATATTGGTGCGCATCGCGGATATCTACGATGAGAAAAAAGCGCGTCACGTAGATACCTACGTGAAAACCTCGTAGTAAATCGCCGCGGAATCGAGTATACATTCTGATAAACATTCCTTCATCCAATAAATAAATCCATTTGTAGCTTTTCATATTTCTGATGTACTAATCACGGCAATTTATAGTTTAACCAAGCAACAAGTGAACTATAACCCAAATGATTTTACAACTCAAACAAGTTAAACGGCTCAATTAAACCGTGCTACTTTTTTTCTTCAGTACCTTATGCCTAGTACTTTCTATCGTACGTGTTTCTGCTTCCTCTACACCTACATTCCTGTTTTTAAACTGGAATTTATTTTGGGCTTTTATCCCTTGGGCACTGAGTAGTCTATTGGTGGTCTATCCTAAGCTGCAGGAGAAAAAACTAGCTGTAATTGCAATGTTGGGCACGTGACTACTTTTCTTTCCCAATGCCCCGTATATCTTAACCGACCTGTTTCATCTGAAACATGTCGTCAGTATGCCGATGTGGTTTGATCTGTTGTTGATTCTTTCCTTCGCATGGGTGGGACTACTTTTTGGATTTATGAGCTTGTGGGACATAGAGAAAATTCTTAAACGTTACTTGATGAAGTCACGGCTCAAAGAACTGCTAAGGTATCGACTATCTATTCCTATATTTTCATCGGTACTACTGTTTATTGGCAGTTTTGGTATCTATCTGGGAAGGTATCTTAGGTGGAACAGTCGGGATATCATTGCCAAGCCATTTGCTCTTATCTATGATATCGGAGATCGATTTGTCAATCCATTTGAGCATTCACGCACGTGGGGAGTTACCCTGTTTATGGGCTTATTTCTTAATCTGGCTTATTGGTCGTTGCGGTTAATAAAATTTAGAAAACATTGATCATCGTAAGAACTACCCTCGAGGGCAGTTCTTACGAATTCCACGCTTTGCTCTGAATCTTGCTAAAATGTTGCTTTAATTTTCATTAACTTGCCACCAATGCAAATCGACTACCTAAACAGTGCCAAACAGCAGTTTCAGTACTACAAACAGCTCGGCGATAAAACGATGGCTCAGCTCAGTGATGAGCAGCTCTACTGGCAATACAATGAAGCGAGCAATAGTATCGCTATAATGGTAAAGCATCTCTGGGGTAATATGATGAGTCGCTGGACAGATTTCTTAACCACCGACGGTGAAAAGGATTTTAGGAAACGAGACCAAGAATTTGAATTATCTGTAGGTATTGCCATAGAGGGCAGTACCTACAGACGGAAAGACCTGCAGATTAAATGGGAAGAAGGGTGGGCGTGTTTGTTTATGGCGCTAGAATCTATCAACGAAGAATACTTTGATACAGTAGTCTACATCCGAAACCAAGGGCACAGTATCCCAGAAGCTGTAAACCGGCAGATGATGCACTATGCGTATCACGTGGGACAGATGGTATACCTAGGCAAAATGATAAAAGGAGACGACTGGCAGAGTCTCTCCATTCCTAAAGGAAATGGCAAAGCGTACAATGCAGAGAAGTTCGCCCAAGAAAAAGGCAAGCGACATTTTACGAATGAGTACTTGAAGTAATTGGATTGCTAGTTAAAAATGATTTTATGAGTGATACCTCCCATAATTCCGCAAGGTGATTTTTAATTAAATGTGAGCATTAGTCTCGAAATCTCCCATCTCAATACTCAGTATTCCAAATCTCACTACTCTATACTCAAAATCTCCGATCTCACTATAAGAAACCTCACTACTCAGTACAAGAAATCTCACTACTCTAAAAACCTAATACTCCAAAACACACCCAACTGGCTCAGTCTTCTTCACAGTGACTTCGTTACCCGCAAGTGTCTCTTCTATGGCGTCTATTAAATAATGCTTGTCCCATTGCTGCTTGTAGCTGCCTAACTCTAGGATGCGATCATCCATAGAACCCTGGTAGAGGATAGTGGCAGAGCTGTCTAGTAAGAAAAATTCTGGTGTCACAGATGCCCCCAAATGGTGAGCTACCTCATACTCATAGTCTCTGAATATACGGGGCTTTAGCTTGGTCTCTGTAGCAAACATATTGATCTCCATTGGCTCGTAGTGCTTCCCACTATATACCGCTAAAAATTGAATGTCTGTATACTTTTCTGAGAGTTTAGAGAAGGGCGTACTGAGGGTCATACACATTGGGCAGTCTGGTGCGATGAACATAAGTACGGTATGTTCTTTTGCTTTAATGAGCTTGCTGAAGTTTTCATTCATAGGCTTTTTGCCGCAGGCAAACAGACCCAAAAGGAGTATAAGACTAAGCTTTTTCACTACGAGGTAACGTTACTATAAATGTGGTTCCTTGATCTATTTTAGAGGTAAACGAAATTTTACCCTTCGCTGTTTCTACTATCTTACGGCAGATGGCTAGTCCAAGTCCCATTCCTGAATTTTTAGTACTAAAGTTAGGAACGAACACCTTCTTGTAATTTTCTTCTAGGATGCCTTTGCCATTGTCTGCTATGGTGATTTGCACTGTAGATTTTAGTGCTTTTAGTGTTATCTCAATCTTGCCGCTGCGTTCTTCGGGGATTGCTTGTATAGCATTCTTTATCAGGTTATTAAATACTCTGCGTACTTGCTCTGGATCTGCGTTTACGAAGACATTTGGAGCTACCTTGGCTTTTATAGCTACATTTTCAGATTGTTTAAATAGGTCCGTGGTCCCGAGTAATATGTTGGAGATATTAAACTCCTCAAATTTATCCTCAGGCATCTGAGCAAAATTGCTAAACTCACTGGCCATAGTACTCAAGCTCTCTATCTGCTCTATGATAAGTTTACTTGTTTTGGCAAAGAGTGCGTCTAGTTTTTCACTTGGGCCACTGGTGTAAGCACGCTGCAGGTGCTGTACACTTAGTTTCATAGGAGTAAGCGGATTCTTAATCTCGTGGGCTACTTGCTTTGCCATCTCTCTCCATGCTCCTTCACGCTCACTCTCTGCCATTTGGTTGGCACTTTCCTCCAGTTCCATCACCATATTATTGTATTGTTTTACTAGGAGACCGATCTCGTCATCGCGATTATATACAATAAGTTCATTGGATCCGCGAAGTTCGGTTTTGGCTATTTTCTCGCGAATAAGTAGAAGCGGTTTACTTATTTGTCTAGAGATGATGTATGCCAAAAATACACCTCCGAGTAAAAGCAGAAAGTAGATGTTGAGTATATTGACTACGAGGTTGGATATTTGCTTATTGAGTTCTTCATTCTTGGCAAAAAAGGGTGTATTAACATAGCCCAATATGGTGTTGTTCCCATCAAAAAGGGGGATGTAAGCACTCAAGTAATCTGAGCCTTCGAGTTCCTCTTGAATGAGCAGTTGGGAAGTTTTATCTTGTGTGAGTTCTACAAACGCCTTGGGATTCATTTGTTCTCCAATTATTTGCTGATTAGTAAGGTACGGTTTAGTACTACTGAGTAATATTCCGTTCGGACTGTAGAGATTGATGTCTACATTGTAAGTGCTGCTCTCTTCGTTGAGGATAAGCGTCCTTTGCTCTTCGTCTTTTAGCTTCAGGGACAAATCCACTTTATTCTGTAGTGTAGCACTTATATTTTTGACCTTATTGAGCAGTTGGTCTTCCAGATTCTGATTGTAGTTTGCCTGAATAAATCCGATAATAATGTAGACGGATAGAAGCAGTCCTGTGAGCAGTATGATGGTCAGGGAGGTCTGTATTCGGGTGCTAAGAAATCTATTTGCAAAGGGTAAAAATGCACGTGACAAGGGGTGCTCTTTACCCAATAAAAAATAGCTAACCACTGAGCTCAGTACCCCCAGTAGTAGAAGGGTGACTATGGTAAACGTAAGTGTAGATAGCCGTGCGCGTGCCGTATTCTCTCGTTTACTCAGTACCACCTTATATTGACCTAGAGTATATATGTAGTGATGTATAGCGGAAAGCGAAAAGAAGGAAGACTTTGTCTTTGGCAAAGCATCTAATCGATACGAGAAGCTCCCTCGCTGACTGACCAATTTATCATGAAAGTATAGCCCAAAAGAATAATCATTGAGTGATGCTAGCGGCTTTTCTTCTTGATTTTTGAATACCTCCGGATAGAGAAATTCTGACTGCACCACACGTGGCTGTAATAGAATGTAGGTGCTCCCGTAATGTCCGTGTATATCGCAGTTTTCATACTCTGCGATATAACCATTGAGTCCAGATGAATTGTCTAAACGGTAGAAGTAGGCACTTTCTGTGCGGTTAGAGTGATGGTTAAATATGCTGTCTAGGTAGTCTAAGCTATATAAACTACTTCCGTTTATAGTGCTCCCCTCTGGACTGAAACTAAGCAGCTTTAGTTCATATTTTTCTAAGTAATTACTAAAGTATAGGTGCTTTAGTCGACTTTCTATGATTTCCTTCCTGGCTACGAAATTTTCATAATCTTCCGGCACTAGAAATTCTTGCGCCAGTTGATTTTCAAAGGTTTGTAAAATAGTCTCAGCTCTAGGATCTTCATTATTGACTAAACGGACAGCATATTTGCGCGCCGTTTCTTCATTGCGCTCTTCATGGTTTTCGGCTATAATGCTAGCGGTGAGTAGTGCAGTGAGTATAAAATACGCATAGATTCTCCACCGTGGCCGTTTTACGCTCGTATTAATGAATAGATATAGCCCAATGAGTAGTGTAGGCGGGAATAAACTAACTAAAGATCTACTTGCATCCCAGTACTGAAATAGAGTGAAAGTAAATATGCCTGCAATTACTGCCAGCCAAGTGCCCTCTTTGAGCAGGTGGGCTATTTGGGTATAGTGAACAAGTAATGAAAGGGCTATGAAGGTGAGGCAAATGAACCCTAAGGCTGCAAAAGAAGTGCTGCTTAAATTGAAAAGTTTCTCAAAATCAAACGGAATAGCTGACCTGCGAACGATGTGAGCACTGAGATCCAGAAAAAAATCTGCTAAAAAGAGCAGACTGATACTGAGTAGGAATGCGTGCAGTGTCTTAGGCAGTAATTCTATAAGGGAAAATAAAAGGAGGCCACTCGCCACAATGCTTGCTAAATGGACGTATAGCGTCACATTCAGCTGCAGTGCGTTCATGTATTCTACACTTTCTGCAGCTATGAGAAAGTAGTCACTCAGCGAAAGATGAACGTAGAAGTACGTTAAAATATTAACGCTAATAACGGCAGCAGATGCCACATACCTCAGCAGGCTTCGCTCCCAAGCATGCCATAGTGCCAGGAACAGAAAGGCGAAACTAGCAAGCAATGCTAGATTTAGAAAGGCGCGTTGAGTTCTTTTCTTGGTTTGGAATGGGAGTATGAAGCTAGTTAATTCCGCGGGGAGCTCTTCTTGCGCTAGCTGTTTATTACTGAATGCACTAGAATATTTCCGCAATCTTGGATGTAATTGACCATCATTGGCTAGGCGAAAAGCAAAGTAGGTAGTTGAGCTCTTTTTAAATATGGTGTAGATATCATCGCCAAAGCGGAACAATGCGGGATAATGCTTTGAAGACAAGACTTGGCTATCTATACCCACCTTATTGCTATTCCAATACGTGAGCGTATTGTTAGTTAATCCGAGGATATACCACCGATCCTTGCGAAGAGCAAGTGCTTCGGTATGCGAGGTTTGGTCAAAACCTATAGGGGATAGGTCTACAAAAAGTTGATCAGATTCTTGCTTTAGTTCTTCGATGAATGGAGCAATGTCTAGGAGTTCTGCTGTTGATTCTTCGGTAGTATTAATAGCCAGTTTAATCGTGAGTATAGCTGCTAGAGTTATACCTGTTACCCATGCTATTTGCAGTACTCTTTTCAATAGGTAGCGTCTGGAGTCAAGTAATTTTGGACATAATCAGCTACGGCATCCTCGAGCTTATAAAACGATTTAGTATAACCCGCGTTTCGGGTTTTCCCCATTTTGGCTTCAGTGAAGTACTGATACTTATCACGGATGTCTTCAGGAGTGGGGATGTAGTTTATTTTAGGGGGGTGATGTAAAGCAGCGAATATGGCGTTGGCTAGATCATTAAAGGTGCGAGCTGTTCCTGTACCTGCATTGTAAATACCGCTAGCAGTGCGTTTCTGGTACCAAAACCACATGAGTGAAAGAAGGTCTTTCACATAAATAAAATCGCGTATTTGTCCGCCATCGGTATAGTCTGGATGGTGGCTTTGAAATAGTTTCAGGCTACCATTTTCTTTTATTTGGTTAAACGCATGCATGACTACGCTGGCCATTCTGCCTTTGTGGTATTCATTTGGCCCAAAGACATTGAAGAATTTTAGACCTACCCAAAAAGGCGGTTTATCTTCTTGTGCCAGAGCCCATACATCAAAATCTTGTTTACTCTGACCATAGGGATTAAGAGGTCGGAGAGGAGTGATGTCCGCAGTGTCATCAAAGCCGTGCTCGCCTCCGCCATAAGTAGCAGCAGAGGATGCGTAGAGAAAGGGAATGTCATTTTCCGTGCAGTGATTCCAGAGCTTTTGGGAATAGTCCATATTTAGCTCGTCGAAGATACTCGTGTCAAATTCTGTAGTGTCCGTTCGGGCTCCTATGTGAAAGACAAATTCTATAACGTAACGGTGTATATCATGCAAAAAAATGGATCGATCGATCTTAGCTGTAAATATTTTGCCATCTAGATTCCTAGCTTTTTGTGCGTTGCTAAAATCATCTACGAGGATGAGATCTGTTAGCCCTTTTTCATTGAGAAAAGAGACCAAACAACTGCCTATAAATCCTGCTGCACCGGTTACGAGAATTGCCATGAGGCACAAATTTAAGTTTAAGTCTCTATAAGTTTAAGTTTAAGCCTAATTTTAAGTTTGAAAGGAGAGATTTATCTTCTATGATAAGGGGATAACAAAAGTTAAGTATAGTTGTGATTTGAGAGCAGCTTAGAGAATTTTCAAATATGTCGGGGTAGTCTTAGATTTAAACGTAGACTTAATCTTATTTTTGCAGTGGAATATGGTTTACGTAACGCGAAAAGTGCACTTCAATGGAGCTCATAAGCTCTTTAACCCAAACTGGACAGTGGAGCAGAACGATGCTGTTTTTGGTAAGTGTGCCAACTCAAACTGGCATGGACATAATTTTGATATGTACGTTACCGTGAAGGGGATGCCAAATCCAGATACAGGATTCGTGATGGATCTTAAAAAGTTAAAGATTATCTTAGAAGATAAAGTCGTTTCTAAACTGGATCACAAGAACTTTAATCTTGACGTAGATTTCCTGAAGGATGTAATGCCTAGCATTGAAAACATTGTAATGAAAATCTGGGAGCAGATAGAAAGTGAAATGCCCGCAGGAGCTGTACTACATTGCATTAAACTGTACGAAACGGAGAATCAGTACGTAGAGTATTATGGGGAGTGAGAGCAAGCTCTAGTTTTAAGTTAATTTTCTTTTTTTAGTCTGCAGACCGGGTGCTTTGATCCACCACTGCACTCTATCTAACCATATTACAAGATTTTCTTGGGAATTATTTTTCTAGTCCAGGTTTTTATTCGCTTATAGTTGTCGACTTTAGAATCAGGGTTAGACGCTAAGGTTGTTTCCCAAGAATTTTCAGGATTAAACTCTATTTCCATGCCTTTTAAAACGCTTTGATCCTTCTAAATCAAATGGTCTTATTATGTCAGTTATGGCCTGAAGGTGCTCCGCCATTTGCTAATACTGTACATGTGGTATTCCTACTCAGTAGCTTAGTTTTCTTTGTCATGAGTTTACTAAATAAGACCAAGTAGCATTTACGAGGATGTTCTGAACGTCTAGCTTTCTTGTGAAAATAACGGGATAGTTTAATGAGCGAAAAAGGACTGGTTCCCTTTATTCTTATGAAGGAAAGGCCGCACATTGTTTAAAACAATCATACCCTACAGCCATAAAATCACCTACACCTAAGACGCTTCATTGTTTATTTTTAGTATTATTCGATAATTATACATATAGTATAAATTAAAAATTATGTTTTAATATGTTAGTTGAATTTTATTGTATTGTTTATTGTGTAATATTTAATACTTCAGTATTCTTAACAGTATGAAATACATATTATTTAATTTATTAAAAATATGCATTCATTTTAAAATTATTTACTGGATGCTTTACCCCCTTAGTTTGCAGTATCAAAAAATATAAAAAATGAAAAAAATAACTTTAACATTCGCACTCGTATTATCCGCTTTCCTAACTTTCGCACAGCTACCTAAGCTTGCTATTATAAGTTTTGACGTCAATGACCAATCGCTCAACGGCCAAGAACTGCTTGAGATACTTCGCTTAGAAATTAGCAAAGAATCAAAGTACTCTACCATTGATAAATATGAAGTAAATGAAAACCTGAAAAAAAATGAAATTGATGCTAGTACTTGTTTTAGCCTCAGCTGCCTTAAAAGTGCAGGTAAATTACTTGGAGCAGACTACTTGCTTACGGGTAGTGCAAACAAACTTGGAGACCGTATCTTTATTTCTCTTCGTATGATAGATATGAAGACCAATGAACAAGTAGAAACGTCCAAAGAGTTTAGCTTCATACCAAAAAAAGCTAGCGTAATGGTTAAGATGACGGTAAGTAAGATGCTAGGGAAGCCTGCGGATATTGAATTGGAAAAATCATTATCAGATAATGAAAGCTTTGACAATGCTATGAATAATCCAGATGAGTATCAATTAAATTTAAGTGGGCCACGTATGGGGTATACATTTTTTACCGGAGAGGGCATCGATGTCATAAGAGCTAAAAAAAGTGAAGGAGGGTACGATCGGAACCCTGCGTTTTTTCAAATGGGTTATCAATTTGAAAAACAATATCTGAATGAAGGAAACGTACAAGCCTTGTTTGAGTTTATACCAATGATTACAGGACTAGACCAAGGATTATTTATCCCAAGTATGACCATTCTTAATGGAATACGAAATAATAAAAATGGGCTAGAATTTGCTGTAGGACCGAGTGTTAATATCTCCAGAGAACTTAATAAGTATGTCTATGAGGATGAATATTATACCCGCCAAGAGCTAAATGAAAAAGATCCTACTCTTGATGCTAATGACTTAGATACAGAGTATAAGGCAGACAGTAGAGGCAGCTTTAGACTAAAGAGCTACATCGTATTAGCTGCAGGCTATTCGTTTAAATCCGGTAAATTAAACATCCCTGTAAATGCCTATGTTGTTCCATCTAAAGACGATCTAAGATTTGGTTTGTCTATAGGATTTAATACTAGGAATTAAGCCCCACCCCGTCTCCATTTTTTTTTTTTGAATATTCTAGGCTTATTGAATTGTAACAATTCAATCCCCATTAAAATAAGCCTAGTTTTTCTTAAAACACCACTAGGTAATATCTTGATAAATGAACTTCAACTTTAAGGGAATAATCAAGTATAAAATCGAAAGTGTAACCAAAAATCACCACGTTAAATAAAACAAGAAATAGAAATGACAAAATATATATACTCATTCATTGCGATTTTGGGCTTCAGCATAAACAGCTATTCTCAAGATGTAATAACCCCAACAATAGGTGAAGACATTGAAGCTAAAATTATAGAAGTAGATAAAACAGACATAACGTATAGGGAATATGATAGCCAAGATGGCCCAATATTAACGATATCAAAATCTGATGTACTAATTATAAGCTATGAAAATGGGACCAAGGATGTATTGTTTAAGCAAGTGCAGTTAGCCGAGGAAACAATGGAAACTAAAGCCTTAGAAGATACTGTGGAAATAGAAGAAGAAAGTAAAGGTTTAGCCAATATAACATTAACATCAGGCGAGGATATTCAAGCAAAAGTTTTGGAAGTAAACAAGATTGAAATAGTATATAAAAGGAGTGACGATATAAGTGGTCTCACCTTAACTATACCAAGGTCTAATGTGCTAATTATTAGTTATACTGATGGAACAAAAGACTTAATTTACAAGCAACTAACACCTAGCAGTGAGGTTAAGGAAACAGAAGGGAAGAATGTTCAATCTAATAGCGAACCTAAACCCGCAGAAACAGTTAAGCTATCCAAAGCTGAATTAAGAAAAGAAGGTATTCAAGATTCGAAAATGAACTACACTGGACGGAGATCTGGAGCAGTGTGGACAGCAGCTACATCTATTGTGTTCAGTCCTATAGCCGGACTAATTCCTGCAGTGGCGTGTGCATCATCAAGGCCTAGAGAACGAAATCTAAACTACAGTGATACTGAACTAAAAAAAGATCCAGAGTATAAAAAAGCATACGAGAAGCAAGCTCATAAAACGAAAGCAATAAAAGTGGTAGCTGGATACGTGATTGGTTCTGCAGCATGGATTTTGCTGATTTTTGGCCTGTAACTGGTGTTATGAGTAATGCGGGAAATCGGTCTCAGCAGGTCTAGTTTAGATGAGATTATTCTCAATTAGGCGTTTGTGTTTTATTAAATAGTTTAATCTGTTCTTCAAAGAGGAACCCAATAAAAGAGAAATGAAAAAATCAACTTTGACATTTGTACTAATCACGTGCACCTTATGGACCGTTGCACAGCTTCCGAAGCTAGCTGTAGTGAGTTTTGATGTAAACTCCCCATCGCTGAACAGGCAAGAACTAGTTGAAGTTTTACGCATGGAGCTAAGCAAAGACGCAAAGTACTTTACCATAGACAAATACGAAGTTGCTGAAAAGCTTCAAAACAATGGAATTGAAGCCACTACCTGCTTTAGCCTTAGTTGCGTAAAAAGTGCCGGCAAAATACTGGGTGCAGATTACGTACTTATAGGAAGCGCAAACAAAATTGGAGACCGTATCTATGTTTCGCTAAGATTGACTGATATGAAAACCAATGAACAAATAGAAATAGCAAATGAATTTAGCTTTATCCCACAACAAGCTAGTTTAATGGTTAAAATGACCGTGGGGAAGATGCTTGGAAGGCCAGCAGATGTTGAATTGGAAAAATCCTTATCGGATAAGCAAGGCTTTGAAAGTGCCATGAATAATCCGGATGAATATCAGCTAAACTTAAGTGGGCCAAGAATGGGCTACACATTTTTAACGGGAGAAGGAGCAGATGTAATACGAAAACCAAAAAGCGAAGGAGGCTATGATAGATTTCCTACGTTTTTTCAAATGGGTTGCCAATTTGAAAAACAGTATTTGAATGAAGGAAACGTACAAGCCTTGTTCGAGTTTATACCGATGATAACTGGACTAGACCAAGGATTGTTAGTTCCTAGTCTTACTGTATTCAATGGAACATGAGATAATAAAACGGGGCTTGAGTTTGCTGTCGGACCCAGCATTAACATAGCTAACGCATTATACAAGTACCAATATGAAGATGATTATTATACATACGCTGAGTTAAAAGAACAACACCCTAGTGTAGAGCCCGATGACCTAGAAAAAGAATACAAAGCAGACAGCAGAGGGAATCCGCGATTTAAAAGTTATATCGTACTCGCTGCAGGATATTCATTCAAATCTGGAAAGCTTAATATCCCTGTCAACGTTTATGTGGTTCCTGCTAAGGATAATCTTCGTTTCGGCGTATCATTTGGGTTTAGTACCAGAAGATAAACACCCGTAAATAGGATTCTTGACTCTAACTATTCTCGGGAACTTAAATATGTGAAACTAGAAAAGATGCCATCTTCGACACTACATCCTTGAAGTGGATTAGGTGAGTGCTATGTATCTATTAAAGGTTGTCTATTATTTATCTGTAAACTTGCCTCACCGGAGAATAAATAATAGGAAGGACTTACAATCAATGAAATAAAAAAAACTCTCGGTATTGGCATCTACCGCTATTTGTGGGAACTATATTTGTATGAGTGTCCGCATTGGCCAAAGCTTTTGCAGAGCGAAACTATACTATAATGGTCCAGTTAAAAAGTAACCTTGATTTGAGGAATACCATTTGACGTAAGAAACCATGGGCAGTGGGCTACTTTTAGCCTAAATCATAGATTTCTTGAATGTTGTGAAGGATTTCAGGGAAGTCCAATTTTAGATCTATCAATTTCCCGCTTTGGATATCAAATACCCAGCCATGGACCTGAAGGCCTCTTTCTTTGTATGCCGTTTGTATAGCAGCAGTTTTAGTGAGGTTAACGCACTGTTCTTGCACATTAAGTTCTACCAGTCTATTGTACCTTTCGTCACCCTCAGGGAGGGCATTAAGCTCTTCTTTATGGATTCTGTATACATCTCGTATATTTCTCAGCCAAGGATTCAAAATCCCTAAATCTTGAGCAGTCATAGCTGCTTTTACTCCGCCACAAAAGTAGTGACCACATACCACCACGTGCTTTACCTTAAGTTGATTTACCGCATAGTTGAGCACAGACATGACATTGAGATCTATACTTATGACCATGTTGGCAATGTTTCTATGCACGAATACTTCCCCGGGTTCAGCTCCCATTATCTCTTCAGCGGTAGCTCTACTGTCGGAACATCCGATGTATAATATTTCAGGAGATTGACCTTTTGATAGCTTTTCAAAATAGTTTGTATCTAACGCTAGTTTCCCTTTTATCCAATTTTGATTGTTCTCAAATACTTTGTCTAAATCCATGGTGTAATGATGCTGCTAATATACGTAAAAAGCCCACTCCAAGTCATTGGAGTGGGCTTCTAATAGACATATTTGTCTTTTATTCTTTGATCAGCTTCGTAGAAATCATTCCTTGATCTGTTTGTACATTTACAAAGTAGTATCCTGCCTGTAGCCCGTTGAGGTCTAGTACAGCAGTGTTGCTAGCTGTAGCAGTCAGTACTGCTCTGCCAGCGATATCGATAATGCTGATATTTGTAACCTTGTATCTTGCATCTACATTTACTGTTACTTCAGTGGAGGCTGGATTAGGATAAACACTTGCAGCAGTAGAAGATAAAGTTTCATTTACTGATAGAGACTCTAAGGTGATATCTCCATTGATAAGTGCTATTCTAGGACACATATAACCCATTATTGTATCGATGTATGTTCTTCCTTTTTCTGGAGACATGTCCGGATTAGACTGCAGGCTATTCATATGCGCTGTGAATCCAGAACCTGCTGGACCAACCTCACGAGTTGCCAATGCAGATGTAGGACTCCACCATTGCCACGGACTTGCTTGGTTATTTAGCACCTCATCAGCTACTGGAAGAAGTACAGGGAATAATCCCTTTACCTCTGTATTAATAGTGATTTCATCTGCAGGTGCGTCATATATATAGGCTACAGTTTTTCCGTAGTTAGCTTCTGCAGCTACGGTGTAAGGGTCGTTTGCTTTTATATCTTTAATGGCATCATTATTCCCTACGGTATTGGCTTTTTGTATGTACAAGTTTGCACCTTGCACGTCTACCACAGGTTGATTTGTAGTCGGTACGATTACTGTTCCTTCTGCAAATGGTGCAAAAGCATCTCTTACCGAATGAAAAGATATCATAGGAGCGTCACCAGCTTCTAGCCAAGAGGTGTCTGCAAGTGCACCACCAGCAGTTACTACAGCAGCTACTTCTGTAGATGTTGTAGATGGGCCATACAGGTTAAAAATACCTCCACTTCCGTTTATTTCTCCTACTTGTGCTCTATCAATGTATGATGGACCTATACCGCCTACTCTAAATTTAGGCAATTCCATTTCCTCATTTTTATCTAGCGTTTCGTATGCCAATGCTACGTATGCACCAGTACCTTCTCCGTACAATACTACCTTGTCAGGATCTATACCGTAAGTAGCAGCATCATCTTTTAGTGTTCTTACAGTTTTCTTTGCGTCATGTATCGCTCTGTATACTGCATTTAATAACTGACCTCTTCTTATTTCTACGTTTGTAGCAAGAGGGTTCCAGCCAAGTCTGTAGTTCATAGACACAGCTACATATCCTCTTTTTGCCCATTCTGTACAAAGTACGATAGCAGAACTATCCACTTTGTGGCCATTAGGTGAACCGTTAATTCCTGGAGGTAAGAAGTTTCCTGTGTGTAAATAAACGATTACGGGTCTATCCGTGCTAGCATCGACAGATGCTTTTGGTTGGTAAATGTCCATTTTTAGATCAGTTACCTTCACCTTAGTCGTATTGGTGTCTAGTGGGTTATAGTGATTTGGAGGTATGGCTTGTCCTGTAGCCAATGCGGTGCCTATAGCCACTAGGTCTGCTTGAATTTGGGCAGCGTTAGATGAGTGCAGCTTAGATGTTAGGAAATCAATATTGGTTCCATAAGTTACATCTGAAGTTACTTCAATGTCCGCATTGGTGTAGATAGGATCTACATACCTTGTTTGAGCAGTTACAGCTGTAGCTGTAAACGCACAAATGATAGATAAAATTAAGTACTTTTTTTTCATTGTTCTATTCTTTGTTTGTTTGTTGTGACGTGCAATATACTAATTGGGAGTGTTTTATTGTTATTTTTTGAAGACTAAATTATGCTGTGCAGAGAAGTAAACCATGCGGCCTACAAACGGGCCTCCATATACTTGGTAGTTTAAGTTATTGAATACACTACGTTGCGTGTTTTCAATTCCAGCGTCAAAGAGTGGCATTATCCCCAGTATATTACTGCCACCGAGTTTGAAGGTAATGTCCCACTTCGGCACCTCGTAGTTGATCTGCGCATCGACCATATCGTAGGTAGGTACAGTGCCAGTAAATTGTGGTGAACCCTCAAAGACGAAACCTTGAATCCACTTATAATTTATACCAAAACCAAAGTTCTCATTTTCAATGAATGGTAGTTTGAGTTTTGTGCCAGAAAAGCTTATGTTAAACTTATGCTCAGGAGTATTAAAAGCAGGTATGATTGGGTCATCAGCCCCTTTTTTATTGAGGACATTCCACGAGTAATTTCCTCCTAGATTATATTTTTTGAAAAAATAGTTGAGTCCTATAGCCACCCCTTGGGTCGTAACGGTTTCTCGTGCATTTGCAGCTACTCTAAATACTTCTATACCTTGAGGTAATCCTGTCTGCTGATCGAATCGTGCATCTATGCCAATGTTATATCCTATGAAATCTTTGTAGGTGGTGAAATAGTATCCCGCGTCTATAAACAGCGATTGGTCGGCGATGTTCCCTTTATAGCCGACTTCAAAGGTTCTCGCTTGCTCAGGACGTATAGGGTCCACGTTGAAATAGGATAGGTTGGATAAATTTATACTAGTAGCAAAGGCGCTTCTAAATGATTCAATAGTGATAAGAGAATCAAAGCCATTGAGGTTACCAAGAAGTGTTGCTCGACCGACATCATACAGCAAATACTGGTCTGCTAATGTTGGATTTCGTATGGCAGAAGAGAACGATGTTCTAAATACATGATTTGGTCTGTGCTTGTAGATGAATGAAGTTGCGGGAGAAGCTAATAAATTAAAATTCTGATTTTTGTCCAGTCTGGAAGTAATGTTGAGGATGAGTCTGTCAGACATCCATCTCTTATCTATACCTGCATATATCCCCGCTTCATAGTTACGAATAACAACGTCTCCGGTGTCGTTTAGAATGGTTCCCTTAGACTCAGGCGCAAACAGCCTGCTGCTCATCCCTACCGTGATAAGACCAAACGTTGGGTTAGGGTCAAATTTATATTCTCCTTGCAGGTGGTATAGTGCAGATTTGTCATAAAAACGTGTCCCGTTTTCGGTAAACAGTCTACCTCTTATGTCGTTAAAAGTACTGTCAAAATCTGCAGTGCCGGGTGTTAGTCTATTTCTGTCAGTTATAGCCCTTGCCTTATCGTGGATAGCTGCAACGGCATCTGAGTTATTTTCTATGAATGATTTGTAAAAGGTATTGTACCAGTTTTCTCGAGATCCATGTAAATTTTCATCGTAGGTTGGGTAACCGGGAAGAGCTTCTACGTCTCTATAAAACCCCCCAAAGTTGTTGATTCGCCAGTTGCGGGTATACGCATTATACCATTGGTCTTCAGCAATATGTGCCTCGTTAAGTCTGAATGCTGTAGTCACAATATCATAGGTAGATCCGGCATTTTCATTGGTACTGTAGAGCCGTACAAAGTATTTGTCTTTCTTTTTTAGTTCTAAGTGGTTTTGCCAAAAACGGATGCCTTCAAGTCTATATCTGTTGTCGCCTTGGTATACTGTGTTTCCTGTGCTAAAATTAAACGAGTAGTCTAACTGGACACTATCTGTAAATCGATAGCTTAGTGTTGTGTTTAGTTTTAGGTTGTTAGTAGTGTAGTCTACTAAGTCTTTTTCTTGATATCCTGTCCTGTAAAAGGTACCTAACCCTGTTGCGTTTTCTACAGGATTCACCACGGATGATTGATTGTCGTATTCACTATTCCCGTTGGCGAGTACTTCGTCACCGTATACATTCACTTTATCAAAACCTCCGGGATTATTTCTGCCGTGTTCACTATCTTGGGTAGGATTGTAGTTTTCTGCCTCCCAGTCGTACGCTTGCATATAAAATGCATTCACTTTGTACCCAAAAGTCTTGCGTCCTTTATCATTGGTAAAATAATCAGCATATCTTACAGCGACTTGTTTTAGGTCTCGCTCACCTACTTTTACTTCACTAAGAATACCAGGGAAGTCATAGGATTCTTTGGTTTCCATTGAGATGACGCCATTGAAAGCATTGGGTCCGTAGAATGCACTACTTGCTCCGGCTATCACATTGACTCTTCGGATATCTAGATCACTTGCACCTAGGAAGTTCCCCAAGGCAAAGTTCAGTCCAGGACTTTGGTTATCTACACCATCTATGAGTTGCAGTGATCGTACAGGACTCGTGCTGTTAAATCCACGGGTGTTTACCACTCTAAATCCAAGACTAGCTGCTGTGACATCCACTCCCTTTAGATTACCGAGGCTCTCATAAAATGAAGCCGCAGGAGCATCTTTTATAGCTTCTATGCCTATGGACTCCACAGTGAGGGGCGCTTCTTTTTGTTTCTCAGTCACCCTGCTGGCTTTTACTACAGCACCCGTGAGTACGTTTTCTGAGCCTTCTCGCATGGTCACTTTTATTTTATTTGCGGCTGAGGTTACTTGTACTTCTTGGTCCTCATAGCCCAAGTAAGATATGAGTAGAGTAATCGGTAGGCGAGGGACTTTTATCGCAAATGCTCCATCTTCATCCGTAATGGCGCCTATCCCTTTTTCTGCAGGAGCAGTTATGTATGCGCCTATGAGTGCGTCACCATCCTTATTTTGAACCTTTCCCGTAAGTGTCTGTGCACTTGAAGAGTAGGTTGCTGCCATTGAAAGTATTAGAAATAGATAAAATGTTTTGTGCCTTTTTATTCTCATTTGTGAATGTTTTCTGAAAATCGAAAATAGCAATTATTCCATAGAGTATTGCCATTTTGGTAGAATCCATAAAAAAAACTAATATAGACCCAATGAAAAAAGCAATGAATGCGATAAAGATAGCAGTAGTAGTCTTGGTGGCAGGATATTTCCTAGGACCTAAGCCCGAACCTCTGATACTAGATGCTGCGGCTAATCCACTAATGGACCGTACGGCGTTCAATCCGAGCTATGTGGAAGAGTCCGTAACTGAAAGAGAAAGCACTTTGTCGATTCGTGAGGGTAATCAGTCAAAAATCTATTGGGCAGATAGCGCGGGTAAAAAAACTAAATACGTTCTTTTGTACTTGCACGGTTTTTCTGCAAGCCCGGAGGAAGGGGCTCCCCTTCACCAAGAGTTTGCTAAAAAATACGGGATGAATATGTACGCACCGCTGCTTCAGGGGCACGGACTCGTGGAGGAAGAACCTATGTTAGGCTTTACCGCCACTGGATTTATTAGTTCAGCTAAGAATGCGCTTAGACTCGCTAGGCTAATGGGGGACAGCGTTATTATTATGGCTACGAGTACGGGGTGTACTGCAGCGCTATTTTTGGCGTCGGATTCTACGAACCGATTACACAGCCTTATTTGTTACTCGCCAAATATTCGTGTCTTTGACAAGAGGGCATCTCTACTCACTGGTCCATGGGGACTTCAGATAGCTCGATTTGCCAAAGGTGGGAACTATAACCTCTGGGAAGCACCGGCAGGAGCAGAGAACTTCTGGCACTTGAAGTATCGTTTAGAAGCTGCAATAGAAATGCAACGACTGCTGGAAGCAACGATGCGCAAGGAGACTTTTGAAAAAATCAAAGTGCCTACATTTATAGGGTATTACTATAAAAATGAAGAGGACCAGGATCAGGTGGTTTCAGTGCCTCATATCCTAAACATGTATGATCAGCTAGGTACTGAGCAAAAGCGTAAAGTAGCTTTTGCCGAAGCAGGTGCGCATTGTATGCCGAGTAGATACTTTGGCCGTGATATCGATGGACTGCTAGGAAGCACATCGCAATGGGCCCGCGAGGTACTCCAGATTCATCCGAAGTGAATATTTGTGTTAATAATCTAAAACTGCCTTTGGAAATAGGCTTTCTATAATTTGTTGTGTTACTTCAGATTCAGTCGTTTCAGCGTGTAGGACATTAGTTAAGTTTTTCGTTGTTAAAAAAAACATACTATGGGTAATAAATTGAGAATATAACTCTGAATCTTGTATGGTTTCTGGAAGCAGATACTGCTTAGAGTCTAATATTTTCTGATAGTACTTAGGCATTTCGAGTTTGGCTTGGGTTAGTACTTGACAAGCTGTACGCCCAAGAGTAGCCTTGGACCCTACTGCTAATATGAAGTTATTAATGTTGTTGATAATAGCCGTATCGTGTGCTAATAGATTTTGAAGTGGATGGGGATTTTGAAGAATATGTTGCGATTGCTGGTAGTGCAGTTCCCATCTCATCGCTATGACCATGTCTAACGTAGAGGCTATATCACCAGAAGTAGCTAAGATTTCTTCTTCAGAAAGTCCCGAGCTTTGACTCAATAACTCAATCGTAAGCTCTTCCACCTTTTGATCCCTAATAAGCTGAAGTGCTGCGTTGTAAATTGTGGTTTTTTTATCCAATGGTCTCGGCTTTAGATGTTAAGTTAAATAGGCTGTTAATTAGGTTTCGTGTTTTAAACTTTAGCTCATTTTCGTCTAGGACCTGGAGTTTTTCTGGGTACATACCTATAAAAAAGAGACTGTGAACAATGAAGTTTGAATAAATCCGAATGTCTATATTATTTTTTGGCAATAATTCAGTGTTAAATCGTAAGATGTCAAAATAGTATGAGGCCATACGGTTATGGAAGTATTCTTCGGCAATGATAGCCGCACTTTTTACCGGGTGCTGCTGATTGATAAGTGGAGTGTCTCGTAAATAAAAGTAGAGACTATTGAGGTCATGTCTTATCAAAGTTTCCAGTGCATAAGCACCTTTGACTTGTGCTATTTTCTTTGATTTAACCTCATGAGTTTTCCAATACTCAATGGAAAGATTATAATAGAAGTCGTCCAGGTCTTTAAATTCTTGTTTAACTCTATATACCGGGATGTTCGCTTTTTTCGCAAGCCATTCAAAATCGATTTTTTCCAATGATTCACTTTTTCCGTGCTCCATCATTGCATTGAAAATTTCTTTACGGTAGGTTTTACTCACTGCTTATATGTCTTGTTCTAATTAAAATACAGACAATACTAGCATCGAGTTTGATGACTTGTTTGTCAAAAAAAAATGACACAGTCTTTGAATTTTATTTGACTGTTTTTTGTCAAAATATTTAAGTCGCGAGTATGCCACTTTATGCTATACGGAAGTGTACTATTTTTAACTTCATACGTATATACTAGATTAGGCTGTTTTCGCTACTTAATAATTTTTTAAACGAAATTATTAGTCTGTTATTGTGATACAGGAACTATTTATTATTTGTAGAGAATGCGGGATCTAAAATAATAATTAAACTCAGGATTTATGGAAGGAGTCTACTCATATCTTTGTATTCGTAATGTTTGTAAAAAAGAATTTTGGATTTAAGGAGGTAATGAGATTCAGTGGAGGTCATTTGATTTGGCTGACACTATGGGCCATAGTGGTGCCCTCGTTTATAGAAACATTACATTATTATAAGATAGAGGCGTTTAAGGTGCCTTGGCTACCAGTGAGTTTAGTAGGTACTGCTGTAGCCTTTTATGTTGGATTTAAAAACAATTCATCCTACGACAGACTTTGGAAGGCTAGAAAAATCTGGGGAGCCATCGTCAATAGCAGTAGGATGTGGGGCTCTAACGTGAAAGGATACGTGAGTAACCAGTTTAGTGAGAAGGACATTAGTGAGGTAGAGTTACGAGAATTACATAAAAAAATTTATAGACATATAGGGTGGTTGTATTCGTTGAGAAGTCAACTTTTGATGTCTACACCATGGGAACACATACGGCAAGGAGGAATGATGCAGCGGCAAACGGAAAAGACGATGAAGGGTTTCGGTGTGGGACTTTTTGAGGACTATGTGACGAAAGAAGAGCTTCCTCAGTTTTTGCCCGATGATGAAATAGATCGACTTATCAATGCACAGAATACAGCCACACAGATTGTAGATCAGCAGGCACAAGACCTTAAAGTGCTTCGAAGTAGAAACCTGATAGATGACTTCAGGCACATGGAGCTTCAGAAAGTGCTCAATGACTTCTACACTCATCAAGGGATGGCCGAGCCTAGACTAAAAAGTGAGCATTAAAGAATTCCTCTGGCCTTAATCTCAAGATACTTATTGATAGAATCTACAGTAAGTCTCTGAGGGTCAGTTAATACAGATTGTATTCCATGTTTATTGAGTTCTTTTACCATCTGTTTCTTTTGATATGACAGTTTTTCCGATACTGATTTATAGTAGTAGTCCATCTGATGTTCACTCGGGGAGTGTATTACTTCTTCTATTTCGCTATTTTGAAAGAAAATGACCACTAAGACATTGTTTTTGGCGAGCCCTTTAAGGTAGGGTAGTTGTCGTTTCATAGCGTTCATATCTTCAAAATTGGTGTACAAGAGCAGCAGACTTCTATGATTAATTTTAAACTTGACTTGTGCATAGAGTTTTTCGAAGTTGCTCTCATAAAAGTCCGTCTTCAAATTGTACAGCACATTAAGTATACGGGGCATTTGGCTAGTAGCCTTATCCGCAGGTAGGATTTTCTCTACTTTTTTATTGAAGTAAAGTACTCCAGCTTTATCGTGATTTTTGATAATTACTTGGCTAATCGCTAAGGAACTGTTGATGGCATAATCTAGCAAACTCAGCCCCTCAAATGGCATTTCCATCGCCCGTCCGCTATCTATAAGACAGAATACCTGCTGCGCTCGCTCATCGATATACTGATTTACCATCAGTTGGTTTTTCTTAGCACTCGCTTTCCAGTTTATGTAACGGATATCATCTCCTTTTACATAATCCTTAATTTGTTCAAACTCTGTGCTATGCCCTATTTTTCGTGTTTTCTTGTTTCCTACTTGACTGGTGAAGTATTTGAAATTTTTTAGGTTATACTTGTTCAGGTGAATGTACGATGGATAAACCGCTACCTGAGTGGCTGTCTGCAGTTCATAACGTCGAACTACTAAACTGAGCGGTGAACGCACCATTAATATGGTATTGCCAAAATCATATTCTCCACGCTCTTTGGGCTCCAGATTATAGGCTATTTTTTCTTTGCTATTGGGTTTTACTTTTACGGCGAAACGAAGTTCTCGAAGTCCTAGCTGATAGGGTAGTTCTTCGTAAATATGTGAGTGTATAGGGAAACTGTAAGTATTGATTATGGATAGGGAGCATTCATTTATATCTCCATTGGAGAGTATAGGATTAACTTTTCGACTGCCACTCACTTTAGTTCCCCTAAAAAGAAAAAAAGTGTCGACTACAGTGCCTAATCCTAATAGACCAAGCAATAGGAGTCCCACGGTGTAATAAAGGGGGTAAAAATGCCCAAACGCTAAAAGAAATCCTGCGGAAATCAGTACAATAAAAAACGTACGATGTAAAAATATGTTATTCCAAAATTGCTTCATTTACCTAGCGAGGCACTTCTATACTTTCTATCATTTCCTTCACTACGAAGTCTGGAGTAAGTCCTTCCATTTCTTTTTCAGGAGATACGATTACTCGGTGTCTAAGAGCGGGTAGTGCTACGAATTTGACATCCTCAGGGATTACAAAATCACGACCTACCATGGCAGCTCTAGCTTTTGCGGCATCTAGTATGGAGATAGATGCTCTGGGAGATGCTCCTAGGAATAGGAGAGGGTTATTGCGCGTTTGATTCACTATTTTGGCGATATATTCTACTACAGAATCCTCAATGGTCACTTCTTTAGCTAAGCGCTGCATTTCTAAAATATCGTTGGCTGT
>ENA-OUOG01001602-OUOG01001602.1-marine-metagenome-genome-assembly--contig:-NODE-1602-length-25736-cov-5.931759_pt1 | contig 25736 bp, 25 predicted proteins | sample MGYA00248635_ERZ508505 | MGnify/ENA primary metagenome ERZ508505 (study PRJEB26176, sample SAMN06267871) | marine metagenome | isolation source: Saanich Inlet, British Columbia, Canada | place: Pacific...
TTATTTAATACTATATTTAGTTTGTAACTTTCTAGTCGTTCCACCGTTGGCAAAACATTTTGGTAGAGAACAGCTACCAATTTTAAATAAAAATCTAAAACCTAGAAACTTTTGTTATCCTTTGCTATTTAGAAATTACGTGACTCCAGAATTAAAAAATATATTGATTAATTCTTCCGAAGTATTAAAAAAAGATAATATTAAAATCACTTATTTAGATGCTAACTTTCCATTCTATAATGGGTTTCCTTTATTACCGCACAGAAGCCATAATGACGGTAAGAAAATAGATATTTCCTTTATTTACAAAACGAAAAATGGACAAATAACAGATAAGAAACCATCTCTTTCTGGTTATGGTATTTATGTTCAAGACAAAAATATGACAACTAATAATTGTATAGAAAAAGGCTATTGGCAATACAATTTTCCTAGATATTTAAGCTTTGGAAAAGTTAATAATTTAGAGTTTGATGCCGAAAGCACAAAAAAAGTAATCCGTACCTTTTTAAATTAACACGAGTAAAATTCCACTTGAAGATAACACTGTTGATGTCATTTTTTTACTTTCGGCCGCACATGAAATAAGATCAGATAAAGAAAAAATAACTTTTTTAAGAGAGTGTTATCGTATTTGCAAACCAAACGGAAAAGTAATATTGGTAGAACATTTAAGAGATTTACCAAATTTTTTCGCCTTTTCTGTTGGCTTTACTCATTTTTTCTCTAAAAAAACGTGGAATACTGTTTTCAAAAAAGCAGGATTTAGTAATAGTCCTGAAACTAAATTCACGCCTTTTATGTCCATTTTCAATTTTAAAAAATAATTAAAAGTCATGCTTACACATTTAAAAATAATTGGATTAATACTTATTTTTTTAGCTTTAGTACATATAATATTCCCAAAATATTTTAAGTGGAGATTAGAATTAAAATCTTTAAGTTTAATTAATAGACAAATGATGACTGTACACACCTTCTTTATCGCTTTAACCGTATTTTTAATGGGTTTACTTTGTTTTACTTCAGCTAAAGAAATTATAGAAACAGAACTTGGAAATAAAATTGCTTTTGGTTTAGGTGTTTTTTGGAGTATTAGATTATTTGTACAATTCTTTGTGTATTCTGTAAAACTATGGAAAGGTAAAACTTTCGAAACTATAGTTCATGTCTTCTTTTCTGGGCTTTGGTTATATTTTTCTATTGTTTTTTTTACCCTATATTTTAAAAAGTTCTAAAACAATTCTTTTTCTTTACTTTTGATAAAAAAAAATTGTCAATTATGCCAGATCACAAAATAGATCCAAACCAATGGATTTATTTGTATTCAGACTATCTTTTTAACTACACCATTTCACGTGTTAGCGACAGAGATATCGCTCAAGATTTAGTGTCTGAAACTTTTTTAGCTGGTTTAAAATCTATGAAGAACTTTAAAGGTGAAGCAAGCGAACGTACATGGCTTATTTCAATTTTAAAAAGAAAAATTATAGACTACTATCGCAAAATAAACTCTAATAAAGGCAAAGCCAAAGTTAGAATGAATTATAATAGTGACACAGAAAGCGAAGGTGAATGGCTAGAAGAACGTGTTGCAGATCCTTTCGACAAAACAGCTGAAGACACTATAGAAAACAAAGAGCTAGGTATCGCAATACACGATTGCCTCGATAAATTACCAGCAAAACAAGCTCAAGTTTTCGAAATGAAAACCATCTTAAATTACGAAACTGAAGATATTTGTAATGAATTAAATATTACAGCGTCTAATCTATGGGTAATTATACACAGAGCACGAACTGCTATGGCTGGTTGTCTAGAAAAAAATTGGTTTTAAAAAATGAGTAATAAAATATTTCTAAGCTGTGAAGAGGCAAACCATACTTGCGATAAAACGCAGTATAACGATGCTACACTGTGGGAAAAAATTAAGCTTACACTACATTTAGCATACTGTGTCGCTTGTAGAAAATATACAAAAAACAACACAAAACTTACTCATTTAATTAAGCAGAAATCTGTAAAATTAGATATTAAAGAAAAAACTAAAATGCAATCTGTTTTAGATAAAGAATTAGCAAAGCAGAACAATAATTAACCAAAATATTGGAATACTTTCTACCCAAAAGGAACTGTAGTAACGGTTCCTTTTTTTATTCGTAAAGACCAGAAATATAGCAGTAATAAATGTAATAATTGATGAACTAGTAATATTACAGTTGCTTAATTCATCTTTAAAAAATTCAGCAAAAAAGAAAACCATTAAAAATATTAATCCAAATAGCTTTGTAAGCTTTACTCCTATTTTTTGTGGTATTGTAGCTAATTTTAAACTATCGTACTTTAAGTCTCTAATCTCAAAAGGCAACATTAATACTATTACAAAAATAAAATATTGAAATGCAGTAATAAAAACATCTGCATTAAAGGTAAACTCGTTGTTAATTAGAGGTAAAAAAACAGTAACTCCTGTCCAAACAAAAGCAATAATATACACTTTAATTCCACTAACATCACGCAAGTTTTGCTGGTTATCTAAATAAAAATCTTTTGGGATAAATGGAAAGGCGTATAAAAAAGTAATTACTCCAAAAGCTAGAATATATATTAAAGATTTAAAGGGTAGTTGTAATGCATAATAACATAAAAACGCAAAACAAATAAAAGAGAATATTTGTATGGCCTTTAATGATTGTGTTAAACTTCTGTGATGAAATTTTGCAATCCCAAAATATTTCACAAAATTATAAGCAGTAATGGTAGCGTAAAAAATAAAATACAAGATGTTTTCATCGTATAAAATGTTGAATCTTTTTAACGTAATAAAACTCATAGCATACACGGCTAAAGCAACATGAACACTACTATTTAAATAAAAATCAAAAAACTGTTTAATTACTCGCATTAAACAAAGTTAAGCAAACTGTTAATAAAGGTGTTAAATGGTTAAAAACTTTCATTTATTTAAGAAATAATACCTTATGTTTTCATTATTTTTGCATCACTAAATTTACACACAATTATAATGGATACAAACGCTTTTGCACTTCGCCATATTGGACCAAGAGAAGACGATCAAAAATTAATGCTTGACGCTATTGGTGTTGAGACTATAGAACAACTCATATCAGAAACCATTCCTAATGACATTCGTTTAAAAGACGATTTAGACTTAGAATCAGCTATGAGTGAATTTGAGTATTCATCACATATTAATGAGCTTTCAAAACTTAACAAAGTATATAAAACATACATAGGCTTAGGGTATCACCCAACTATTTTACCAGCAGTTATTCAGCGTAACATTTTAGAAAATCCAGGTTGGTATACAGCCTACACTCCATATCAAGCAGAAATTGCACAAGGCCGTTTAGAAGCATTGTTAAATTTTCAAACTATGATTATTGATTTAACAGGAATGGAAATTGCAAACGCATCGCTTTTAGACGAAAGTACTGCTGCTGCAGAAGCCATGGGACTTCTGTTTTCTGTTAGAGAACGTCACCAAAAGAAAGCTAATGTAAATAAGTTTTTTGTTTCAGATTTAGTATTACCTCAAACAATAGATTTATTAGAAACCAGAGCAAACCCAATTGGAATAGAATTGGTTATTGGTAATGAGTCTGAATACAACCTTTCTAATGAATATTTTGGTGCATTATTACAGTATCCAGGTAAAAATGGACAAATTACAGATATAAAATCTTTTATAGAAAAGGCAAATGCTGAAGAGATTAAAGTCGCTATTGCAGCAGATATTTTAAGTTTAGTAAAATTAGAAGCACCAGGTCATTTTGGAGCAGATGTTGTTGTAGGTACTACACAACGTTTTGGTATACCAATGGGCTTTGGTGGACCTCATGCCGCTTTTTTTGCAACAAAAGAAGCTTATAAACGTGATATTCCTGGTAGAATAATTGGTGTAACAAAAGATGTTGATGGCAACAGAGCCTTACGTATGGCCTTACAAACCAGAGAACAACATATAAAACGTGATAAAGCAACATCTAATATTTGCACAGCACAAGTGCTTTTAGCAGTAATGGCTGGCATGTATAGCGTTTACCATGGACCAAAAGGATTAACTTTTATCGCAGATAAAATTAAAAACTCAACTTCTACTTTAGCTAAAGCTTTAGAAAAACTAGATTTAGAACAAGCTAACTCTCATTATTTTGATACTATTCAAATTAAAGCTGATGCTGTAAAAACTAAATATGAAGCTGAAAAAAGAGAGGTAAACTTTCATTATCCTGATACAAATACTGTAACAATATCTATTAATGAAACAACTTCTATTTCAGATTTAAATGAAATTATTTCAATTTTTGAAAGCGTTACAGAACTTACTACAGACAAAATCAAATCGATTGAAATTAGCAATACCATTCCAGATCATTTAAAACGTCAATCAAGTTTTATGACCTTTGATGTTTTTAATTCGCACCATTCAGAAACAGAATTAATGCGATACATCAAAGGATTGGAGCGTAAAGATTTAGCACTAAATCACTCCATGATTTCTTTAGGATCATGTACAATGAAATTAAATGCAGCAGCTGAAATGCTTCCGTTGAGTTCTACAAATTGGGGAAGTGTACATCCATTTGTACCAGTAGATCAACCAATAGGTTATAAACTAATGCTTAATGCTTTAGAAAACCAATTAACTGAAATTACAGGTTTTGCTGCCACTTCATTACAACCAAATTCTGGAGCACAAGGAGAATTTGCTGGTTTAATGGTTATTAAGGCCTATCACGAATCTCGTGGTGATCACCACAGAAACATTTGTTTAATTCCATCGTCTGCTCATGGCACAAATCCAGCAAGTGCAGTTATGGCTGGAATGAAAGTAGTGGTTACCAAAGCATCAGAAAACGGAAATATAGATGTAGAAGATTTGCGTGAAAAAGCAGAATTACATAAAGATAATTTATCTGCTTTAATGGTTACTTATCCCTCTACTCATGGTGTTTACGAATCTGCTATCAAAGATATTACTAAAATTATTCATGATAATGGAGGTCAAGTGTATATGGATGGCGCAAATATGAACGCTCAAGTTGGCTTAACTAATCCAGGAAATATTGGTGCAGATGTTTGTCATCTTAACTTACACAAGACCTTTGCAATTCCTCATGGTGGTGGTGGTCCTGGCGTAGGACCAATTTGTGTTGCAGAGCAATTGGTTCCTTTTTTACCTGGAAATCCAATTATTAAAACAGGTGGACATCAGTCTATCTCTGCAATTTCTGCTGCACCTTATGGCTCTGCATTAGCTTGCTTAATATCTTATGGTTACATAAAAATGTTAGGCTATAGAGGCTTAAAGAAAGCTACAGAAGTAGCCATATTAAATGCAAATTATATTAAAGAACGCTTAAAAGACCATTATCCTACATTATATTCTGGTGAAAAAGGAAGAGCTGCTCATGAAATGATTATTGATTGTCGTGATTTTAAAGCTAATGGCATTGAAGTTGTTGATATTGCAAAGCGTCTAATGGATTATGGATTTCATGCTCCAACAGTATCATTTCCAGTTGCTGGAACCATGATGATTGAGCCTACAGAAAGTGAAAGTAAAGCTGAAATGGATCGTTTTTGTGACGCCATGATTTCTATAAGAAAAGAAATTGCCGAAGCAAACAAAGACGACGACAATAATCCTTTAAAAAATGCACCTCATACCATGGATATGGTGACAAGTGACGAATGGCTTCTGCCTTACTCACGCCAAAAAGCAGCTTTTCCACTAGATTATGTGCATAACACCAAGTTTTGGCCAAGTGTAAGACGTGTAGATGATGCTTATGGAGACCGAAATTTAATTTGTACTTGTGCTCCAATCGAAGCCTATATGGAAGTGTAGTGGTTTTAAATACTTTAAAAAAAAGTATTTACCTCTTTTTTAGTAAAGACTTTTGTTTTTTGTTATTTTTAAGTATCATATTTTAAGAAATAATCAAAAAAAGACAATTAATTTAAAAACACTCATTACTCTATTTTTATTTAATTAGATTAGTAAAATAATAATGACTAATAGCTTTGCATTATGCCTACAAAAATTACAGGAACAGGAAGTTTCATTCCAACTCAAATTGAAAAAAACGAGAGTTTCTTTAATCATGAATTTATAAATTCAGATGGTTCTACAATAAACAATACCAACGAGGTTATAGTTGAAAAATTTAAAGCTATTACTGGAATTGAAGAAAGACGATATATAAAACCCTCATTATTAAATTCTGACATCGCCTTTTTCGCATCAGAGAAAGCAATAAAGGATGCAAGAATTGATAAAGAAACTTTAGACTATATTATTGTTGCTCATAATTATGGTGATGTAAAACATGATTCTGAACAAAGCGATACCGTACCAAGTATAGCATCACGTGTAAAACATTTATTAGGAATAAAAAATCCTAAATGTGTTGGTTACGATATTTTATTTGGTTGTCCTGGTTGGATAGAAGGTGTCATTCAAGCCAAAGCCTTTATTGCTTCTGGAATAGCTAAAAAATGTTTAGTGGTAGGCTCCGAAACTTTATCTCGCGTAGTAGACAAACATGATCGGGATTCAATGATTTATAGTGATGGTGCAGGAGCGGTAATTGTTGAAGCTACTGATGAAGAAGGCGGAATAAATGCTCATGAAACAGCAACTTTTGCATTAGACGAAGCACACTTTATTTACTTTGGAGAAACAAATAAGCCAGAAATTAAAGATAAGCGTCGTTACATTAAAATGTATGGCCGTAAAATTTACGAGTTTGCCTTAACAAATGTACCACTAGCTTTAAAAGCTTGTCTAGAAAAAAGCGATTATAAAATTGAAGATGTAAAAAAAATATTGATACATCAGGCTAACGAGAAAATGGACGAGGCCATTGTAAAACGTTTTTATAAGCTACATAAAATGGAAATGCCAGAAGGTATAATGCCAATGAGCATTAATACACTAGGAAACTCTAGTGTTGCAACTGTACCAACTCTTTACGATTTAATATTAAAAGGACAACTTAAAGGTCATAAAATAAATAAAGGAGACGTTATTATTTTTGCTAGTGTAGGTGCAGGAATGAATATTAATGCCATAGTTTACAAACATTAATTAGTATTATATTTAACACGTATGCGTTGAGTATAAAACTTAAAAAAACAAAGCCTTGTACGAAGGAAAATTTCCACATAAAAGATACAAACTCACCTTTCAGTTTTTAAATAAACATATACCTAAAGAAGAAAAAATCTTAGATTTAGGCGTATCGAATCCGTTTACAAAAGTAATGGAAAAAGGCGGCTTTACAGTTAAAAACACAATTGGTGAAGATTTAGATGAAGACACCTCAGCTATTGTAAAATCTGATGCTACAGTTGTAACAGCTTTCGAGATTTTTGAACATTTATTATCACCATACACTGTTTTAAAGTCTATAAAAGCCGACAAGCTAGTTGCAAGTATTCCATTACGATTATGGTTTGCTTCAGCTTATAGAAGTAAAACTGACAAATGGGACAGGCATTACCATGAATTTGAAGATTGGCAATTTGACTGGCTTTTAGAAAAAGCAGGTTGGAAAATTATTGATCGAAGAAAATGGACTAACCCAACGAAAAAATTAGGCATACGCACTATTTTACGCTATTTTACCAAAAGGTATTACATTGTTTATGCTGAAAAAATAAAATAACTAAGTACCTTTATTTAACTTCAAGGCATGGCTGTTTCATTATAATTTCGGAAATTTAACACAGAAAAACACAAATATAAACCTTGAATATTTATATTGTCATTCCTGCCCATAACGAAGAAAACTACATTGCATTAATGTTGGAGTCTTTAACAACACAGACATTGTTACCAAAAAAAGTTGTAGTTGTTAATGATAATTCTACAGACAAGACACAAGAATTAGTCGATGATTTTTCAACTAAAAACAATTGGATTGAAAGCATTACAATTCAATCTTCTAAAGAGCACATTCCAGGTAGTAAAGTAATAAATGCATTCTATAAAGGTTTAGAAACATTAGACAGTAACTACGATATTATTTGTAAATTTGACGCAGATATTATTCTACCTAATAATTACCTAGAATGTATAGTAAATCTTTTTAAAAGCAGTGAAAAAATTGGCATTGCAGGTGGTTTGGCCTATATTAAAAAAAACAATAAATGGATTTACGAAACCATCTCATCAAAAAATCATGTTAGAGGTCCATTTAAAGCCTACAGAAAAGACTGTTTTAAAGCCATTGGTGGTTTAAAACAAAGTATTGGTTGGGACACTGTAGATGTTTTATTAGCACAATATTATGGTTGGAAAATAAAAACAGATACGACTCTAAAAGTTAAGCATTTAAAACCAACTGGAAAATACTACAATCCAAAAAGTCGCTTTTTACAAGGAGAAGCATTTTACAAAATGCGTTATGGTTTTACAATTACACTAATTGCAGCAATAAAAAAAGGACTAACGAACTTAAGTTTTATATCTTTTGTAAACGATTTAAAAGGATTTTTTAAGGCTAAAACTAATAAAACCGAATATCTAGTTTCTGAAGCCGAAGGTAAATTTATTAGAAAATTACGTTGGAAAGGTATTAAAAGTAATATTTTAGGTTAATTTTATTCAGAACTCTTATTTTTTTGAAATTCTATATTGTTATACCTGCACACAATGAAGCATCCTATATTGGGCTAACGCTTCAGTCTCTAGCTTCGCAAACATTATTACCTAAAAAGGTTATAGTAGTTAACGATAATTCTACTGATGAGACTAAAAACATTATTGATGAATTTGAGAAAAAACACCAATGGTTAACCGTATTAACTATTACATCTTCAAACAAACATTTACCAGGTTCTAAAATTATTAATGCTTTTTATAAAGGTTTTAATAGTTTAGATGACGATTATGATGTGATTTGTAAGTTTGATGCCGATTTAATATTTCCAGATAACTATCTAGAAACATTAGCTAAACATTTTAACAAGGATAAAAAAATTGGTATGGCTTCTGGCTATTGTTATGTTGAAAAAAACAATAAATGGGAAAGAGAAAAAATTACAGGAAAAAAACACATTAGAGGCGCATTAAAGGCTTATAGAAAAGATTGTTTTATAGAGATTGGTAAACTTAAAAACGATATGGGTTGGGATACAATTGATGAGTTATTAGCTAAATTTTACAATTGGGAGATTGTGCTTGATGATAATTTAATAGTAAAACACTTAAAACCAACTGGACAAAACTATGGAAAACAAGCAAGGTTTATGCATGGTGAAGCCATGTATAAAATGCGCTATGGTATTATACTTACTTTTATAATAGGTGTTTTTAATGGTTTTAAAAGAAAGAGCTTTGCTACTTTTAACAATTTTGTTTATGGATATTTTAAAGCAAAAAGAGCAAAATTAGAACCTTTTATCACAGAAAAACAAGGTCGTTTTGTAAGACAGGAACGCTGGAAAGATTTTAGAGACAAGATAGGTTTGTAAATGTTGAATTGATGAGGTTTCGCCTTCAATGAATTAGAAAAATAATTAATTAAAACTCCAATTTTTATAATTGCTTGAAGCCTCTAATCTATTTTCTACTTCGTCGTCTAATTCATGAAAAAAATCGATTCCTGTTAGTGCTTCAACCTCATCTACAGATACTACAAATTTATAAAGTGGCTTGTTAGAATCTTCATGATCCATTAAAAAAGCCAACATTTTTGTGTCTCCAGAATTGTTATCGATTATTACCTTATAAAACTGATTTGGGACGGCTACTTTTTCGGTTCCAATGGTTTTCATCGTGCCTTTTAAAACACCACCAGAAACCACAAAAACACCATCATACTTGCTTGCCCAATAGCGTGTTTTTTGTTCTAATCTATTCCAAACACCTGCATTGAAATCGTGTTTTTGAGGCGAAATATTACTTGTTAAAAAAGTTTCATCATGTGCAGTTTGACTGTACTTTCTGTCTCCAGCAGGACATAAATGACCTTTATCATACCCAGATTTTTTGTAATTTCTCCAATGGGCAGCTTTCGTTTTTACAGCTTCATCTATTTCAAAATACGGTCGCTTAAAATTGGTATTAGATAAATGCGATTTCTTAAGTTCATAAGCGACCCATTCTGCTTGTTCATGTGGTTCGCTATAACTTAAACTATAGCCTTGATGATGTATAGTTTGTCCTGTAGTACTTGTAGGCAAAAAATATTCGTTGGTATTTGCTTTTACAGTAACACCGCCTGAAACAACTTTTATTTGCTCTTGATTACTTATGTAATCCTTAATTACTAAGGTTGCAATAATTACTATTGCTGTCAATATGGAATATTTTGTTTTACTGTTCAATTTAAATTGTTTTTTTATTAATTAAACTAAACTCACAGAATTTAAGAAAAATAAAACCTCGCAATTGCGAGGTTTTAACACTATGTTCTTAAGTTTTATTTTAAACTTTCTAAGCTACTTTTTAATGTTTCAATCTTGGCCAAAGCATCTGCTTCTTTTTTCTTTTCACTTGCAACAACTTGCTCTGGTGCTCCTGCAACAAAACGCTCGTTGGAAAGTTTCTTTTGTACAGATTTAAGAAAACCTTCTGTGTAGTTTAATTCTTCTGTTAGTTTTGCAATTTCTGCTTCTACATCTATTGCGCCTTCCATTGGTATAAAGTACTCGTTAGATTTTACTCTGTAGGTTAAAGCACCTTCTACAGGTTCTTTAACGTATTCTATAGCTTCTAAATTTCCTAATTTTGAAATAACATCGTCAAAAGTAGTATCAGAATTTTCGTTATTAATAACCGATAAACTTATAGCGTCTTTAAATGCTATATTCTTTTCTTTTCTTACCGTTCTTATTCCAGAAATGACTTCTGAAGCAAATTCGAATTGAGAAATAATCTCACTATTAATTGGTTTTGCTTCTGGCCATTTGGCAATGATTAATGCTTCTTCTGGTGAACGCTCTGCAATATATTGCCATATATCTTCCGTTAAAAATGGCATAAAGGGATGTAATATTTTTAAATTATCTTCAAAAATGGCGATAATCGCCTTATAGGTAAGACTATCTATAGGCTTACCATAGGCAGGTTTTACTATCTCTAAAAGCCAACCACAAAAATCATCATAAATTAATTTGTAGATTGCCATTAAAGCATCACTTAGTCTGTATTTACTAAAATGGTCTTCTATCTCTACTAAGGCTGTTTGAAACTTTGCTTCGTACCAATCTAAAGCTATTTTACTAGAATTTGGTTGTAGTATATTATCACTAACATCCCAAATATTAGTTAAGTTAAAAGCATTCCATATTTTATTTCCAAAGGCTTTTCCTTGTTGGCAAAGTGCTTCGTCGAACATTAAATCGTTTCCTGCAGCACTACTTAGCAGTAAACCTACACGAACACCTCCTGCTCCATAATCTTCAATTAATTTTAATGCGTCTGGAGAGTTACCTAGAGATTTTGACATTTTACGACGTTGCTTATCGCGAACAAGACCTGTTAAATAGACATTGTTAAATGGTTTTTGGTCTTTATACTCGTAGCCAGCAATTATCATTCGTGCTACCCAAAAGAACAAAATATCTGGTCCTGTTACTAAATCGTTTGTAGGATAATAGTATTTTATTTCTTCGTTTTCTGGATTACGAATACCATCGAACACACTCATTGGCCATAACCAAGAGGAAAACCATGTGTCTAAAGCATCTGTATCTTGTTTTAAATCTGAAGCTTTTAAATCTGCGTCTCCTGTTACTTTTCGAGCTTTCTCAACTGCTGACTCTATATTCTCTGCAACCACAAAATGGTCTTTTCCGTCGCCATAGAAATAAGCAGGAATTTGTTGTCCCCAAAGTAATTGACGTGAGATATTCCAATCGCGAATGTTCTCCATCCAGTGACGATAAGTGTTTTCAAATTTCTTAGGAAATAATTTAATCTCTGCATCTTCACCTAAAACAGCTTCAATAGCAGGTTTTACTAATTCTTCCATTTTTAAAAACCATTGGTCGCTTAACCTTGGTTCTATTACAGCTTTGGTACGTTCAGATGTTCCTACTTTATTAATATGTGTTTCAGTTTTTATTAAAACACCAGTTTCGTCTAATAGTTTCGCTACATTTTTTCTTGCAACAAAACGATCTTGACCTTCAAATTGTAATCCAAAGCTATTTAACGAAGCATCTTCATTAAAAATATCAATGACTTCTAAATTATGCTTATCTCCTAAAACTTTATCATTTTCGTCGTGAGCAGGAGTTACTTTTAAACAACCAGTTCCAAACTCTATATCAACATATTCGTCTTCAATAATAGGAATCACTCTTCCGCAAATAGGCACAACTGCCTTTTTTCCTTTTAAATGTGTAAAACGTTCATCTTCTGGGTTAATACAAATTGCAGTATCACCAAAAATAGTTTCTGGTCTTGTGGTTGCAATGGTTAATGTATCATTACTTCCTTCAATTTTATAATTTAGATAATACAGATTTCCTTGACGTTCTTCATGTATTACTTCTTCATCAGACAACGTTGTTTTTGCTTCAGGATCCCAATTTACCATTCGGTAACCTCTATAAATTAATCCTTTTTCATGCAAATCAACAAAAACTTTAATTACAGCTTCAGACATGTCGTCGTCCATTGTGAATTTTGTACGTTCCCAATCGCAAGAGCAGCCTAACTTTTTAAGTTGCTCTAAAATTACACCTCCATATTCTTCGGTCCAATCCCAAGCATGCTTTAAAAAGGCTTCTCTTGTTAAGTCGTTTTTATCTATTCCTTGCTCTTTTAAACGTGCTACCACCTTAGCTTCTGTTGCAATAGAAGCGTGATCTGTACCAGGAACCCAACAAGCATTTTTCCCTTGTAAACGTGCACGACGAATAAGTACATCTTGAATTGTATTGTTTAGCATGTGTCCCATATGCAGTATTCCAGTAACGTTTGGAGGTGGAATTACAATGGTGTAAGGTTCTCTCTCGTCTGGTGTAGAATGAAAATAATCATGCTTCATCCAGTAACTGTACCATTTATTTTCTACTGCTTTTGCATCATATTTTGATGGAATGTTCATACTTTGGAATAGTTTTTGAATATTGAATAGCAAAAATACTTATATTTCTGTTTCTGCGAAATATTAACTTGTATTAATGTATAGATAAATATGCTGAATGTACATGAAAGATTGTATTATATCTAATAATTTTGCAGAACGCATAAAAAGGAGTTAAATTTACAAACACTTAAAATAAATATGATGAAAAAATTAATAACATTATTATTTGTCGGATTAATTAGTTTCTCAATTAATGCCCAAGATAAAGTAGCAAAAATTGAGTTTAAAGAAACAACGATTGATTATGGTACGATTGAAAAAGGAGCAAATGGCTTAAGAACTTTTGAGTTTACAAACACAGGTGATGCGCCATTAATTGTATCTAAAGTGAGTTCAAGTTGTGGATGTACTGTGCCTAAAAAACCTGAAGCTCCTATAATGCCAGGGAAAACTGGTGAAATTGAGGTTAAATATGATACCAACCGTGTTATGCCAATTAGAAAAACAATTACAGTATTATCTAATGCCAATACACCAACTGTTACACTTAAAATTAAAGGAGAGGTTATTGATCCTTCTAAAGCAAGTGTTCTTGAAAAAACAAAAGGTAAAAGTGTAATGGAACAGTAGTACACATTTTTATATTTACACAAAAAGCCTAAAACATATGTTTTAGGCTTTTTAGTTTATTAGGGACTCAAGACTAAAAGTAACTTTTATTCTTTTTCCAAATCTTTCAACTTCCATAGTTATACGCTTTCCTTCTTTATCATAAAACTTATAAATTAACTCTTGTAAAGTGTACTTTATGGTATCATTACCGTTAATTTTTAATATAACATCTCCTTTTTGAAGCCCAACACGAGCTGCTGGAGAATTAGGTCTCACAAAAGAAATAGTATAGGCTTTCTTAACTACAAATTTTCTAGTATTGGTATAAACAGCTTGAACATTTATTGTATTCGAACTCTTATTATCTTTACTTGTATTTGACATAGTATTAGGTTCATATTCTGTAACCAATCTTATACCTTCATTCTCTACTTCTAGCCCACTTTTATTATAACTAAATTTGTTTTTAAAATTAGAGTTCCGTTTTAAAATAATTCTTGCGTTAGTGTAATCCATAATGATATTAAACCGTTTTAATATTTCGCCTCCAATACTACCATTTCTACCTTTAATTTTTCTTAAAACAGATGTATATGTTGAGTCTGGATAAGCAACCAAAGGCTTTCGTAAAACAAAAGACTTTAAACTAAAAGCTTTTATTTTAGAACGTTTACCATGAACACTACCACTTAAACCATAGCCTAAAAAATCGTCGAAATAATTATCTTTTATTACTATGCCTAAACTATCATTTTCAAAAAGCCATAGTGCATCACTACTACTAGAATCTATTAATAATTTTACAGGAATGTTTTTATCTTTAATAGCAACTGAAACATTAAAATAAGGCTTATTATTATAAAACTCTAGCGCAAAAGTCTCACAAGCTTTACATGTTTTGTATTTATACTTTTCTGGAGAGATTAGTTTTATTTGCTTACTATTATAGTTAATATCTACCACTAAATCTCTAAATAAATCAAAACCTATAATACCATGAATTGGGATTCCTAATTTAGGTGCAAATTTATTGTAGAATCAAAAATCACGTAAAAATCTTGATTATAATTTGTAACATCTCCTATTTTAAAAGTATTTCCAGAAGATTTTAATGCAGGAACCTTCCCATTATTACCTAGCCCTTTTAAATAAATAGTTTCAGCATTTAAAATCTCTAAAGAATCTGATGCCTTTAGAAAGTTAAACACAATTGGCTTACTAACTCCAGAATCTAGTAGAAAAGAAAGAGCGACACCATTAACTTCAACTGGAATGACTATAACATTATTAAGCAGTTTAAAACTAATTTTATCGACTCCTTTTTTATTATTTACAATATACTTGCCTTGTGTAACAGAAAGCAAAGACAAAAAGAGAAAAAATAATGTGATTTTTATTTTCATTGTTCATGAAGTTAAGAAATTTAATAACACAGATTAGACTTTTTTTTTGCAACTTTGTTATCTAAAATATATTTTATGCCATCGATTTCTAAAAAAGGGCAATCTATGCCTCAATCGCCAATAAGAAAGCTAGTTCCGTTTGCTGAAAAAGCTTATAAACAAGGTAAAACAGTTTATCATTTAAACATTGGACAGCCAGATATAAAAACACCTCAAATAGCCTTAGATGCTGTAAAAATTCACTCTCTAGATATTTTAGCCTATACAAGATCTGAGGGTTCTGAACAATACAGACAAAAAATTGCTAAATATTATGCTAAAAATGACATCCATGTTAAGCATGACGATATAATAGTAACTACAGGAGGAAGCGAAGCTTTATTATTTGCTTTTGGTAGTATTATGGATGTTGATGATGAGATTATTATTCCTGAGCCTTTTTACGCAAATTATAATGGTTTTTCAACTGCATCTGGTGTAAAAGTTGTACCAGTTATTTCTAAAATTGAAGATAATTTTGCATTACCTCCAATTGAAGAATTTGAAAAGTTAATTACACCAAAAACAAAAGGTATTTTAATATGTAATCCTGGAAACCCAACAGGTTATCTGTATTCAAAAGAAGAAATAAAAAAATTAGCTGCCATTGTAAAAAAACACAATTTATTTTTAATTGCAGACGAAGTTTATAGAGAGTTTGCATACGATGGCGCCAAACATTACTCTATTTTACAAGAAGAAGGGTTAGAAGATTATGCTATTGTAATAGACTCTGTTTCTAAACGTTACAGCATGTGTGGCGCAAGAATTGGTTGTCTAGTTTCTAAAAATAAAGAAGTAATACAAACCGCTTTAAAGTTTGCTCAAGCAAGATTAAGTCCACCAACACTAGCTCAAATTGCAAGTGAAGCAGCTTTAGATACACCGCAAAGTTATTTTGAAGACGTTATAGAGGAATATGTAGAACGAAGAAATACTTTAATTTCAGAATTAAATAAAATAGAAGGCTTAAAAGTTGCAAATCCAAAGGGTGCCTTTTATTGTATAGCCGAACTACCAGTTAAAAACAGTGATGCTTTTGCACAATGGCTTTTAGAAGATTTTGACGTCGATGGAGAAACAGTAATGGTTGCTCCAGCAGCAGGATTTTACTCAACTCCTGGAGTAGGTTTAAATCAAATTAGAATTGCTTACGTACTAAACAAACAAAGTTTAATAAAATCTGTAAACATACTTAAAGAAGCTTTAAAAGTATATAAAGATTAGTGCTTATTCAACATAACATATCTCTAAAAAGCCACAATACTTTTGGTATCGATGTAAAAGCAAAACATTTTATTTCGGTTACCACTTTAGACCAGTTAATAGAAGTCTTAAAGCTTAAAGACTATCCAAACAAATTAATTCTTGGAGGAGGAAGCAATATGCTTTTAACCAAGGATATTCAAGCACTAGTAATACATATTAACTTAAAAGGCGTTTCATTAATTAAAGCCAACGATAAAAACGTTATAGTTAAAGCAAATGCTGGAGAAAACTGGCACGAATTTGTACTTTGGTGTATAGAAAACAACTATGGTGGCTTAGAAAACATGTCTTTAATACCTGGAAATGTTGGCACTTCTCCAATACAAAATATAGGAGCTTATGGTGTAGAGCTAAAAGACCACTTTGAGTCTTGTGAAGCATTAAATTTAGAGACTCTAAAGATTGAGGTTTTTAAAAATAAAGATTGTAATTTTGGATACAGACATTCCGTTTTTAAAAATGAATTAAAAGGCAAATACATAATTACAAGTGTTTCTTTTAAACTCTCAAAAACCAAGCATCAATTACACACCAATTATGGAGCTATTGCTGCACAGCTTGAAACCATGGCCATAAGCGAACCTACTATTAAAGATGTTTTTCAAGCAGTTATAACCATAAGACAAAGTAAACTTCCAGACCCAAAAGAAATTGGTAATAGTGGGAGTTTCTTTAAAAATCCAGTAATTTCAATAGAAGCTTTCGAAAAATTAAAATTAAATTTTCCTGAAGCACCTAGCTATCTTGTGTCTCAAAAAGAAGTTAAAGTTCCTGCAGGCTGGCTTATTGAAACCGCAGGTTTTAAAGGTAAAACCTTTGGTAATTATGGTGTGCATAAGAAGCAAGCCCTTGTTTTAGTAAATTATGGTGGTGCTAAAGGTGAGGACATCTTGGCGCTTTCAAAATTAATTCAAAAAACAATTTATCGTATCTTTAATATTGAAATTGAAGCCGAAGTAAATATTCTTTAATACAATAAGTTTACATTCCAAAAGTTAACCTAACAAAAGACAATAACAAAACTTGAGCACTTCAACAGAACAAGACATAATAACGTTACTACAAAATGGAGATAAAAAAGCCATTTCGCTTTTATACGAGCATTATTCTGGTGCGCTTTTAAGTGTCATTAAAAAAGTAATAAAAGATAACGATGTTGCACATGATGTGCTACAGGAAAGTTTTATAAAAGTCTGGAAAAAAGGAAAAACATACGACCCTTCTAAAGCCAAACTATTTACATGGTTGTATCGTATTTTTTATAATTCTGCAATAGACAAAGTACGCGCTTTAAAGAACAAAACTACTAAAAAAGTCCAAATTGAAGATTCTAACGTATATAAACTAACAACCAATAGTTTAAATCAAGACACTTTAGACATAAAAAAGCACTTGAGTAGTTTAGAATTAAAATATCAGGTAGTTTTAAATGCGCTGTTTTTTGAAGGTATGACTCAACAGGAAGCTTGCGAAGCGTTAAATATTCCTTTAGGAACCATTAAATCTAGATTAAAAATAGGGTTGCGTGAACTAAAAAAAATTTACAATCCTTAACAACTAATGTGATGACTGTTAATAAAGACACATTTTTAAAATCTGATTTGTTAGAAAGATATCTAACAGGTCTAACCAATTCTCAAGAAAACCTTGAGGTAGAACACTATATTAATACTTTTCCTGAAGTAAAAGAAGCCTACCATACACTTGAAAATAAATTAGAATTAGTTGCTTTTGCAAATGCAGAAGAGGCTCCTATACATTTACTAGGTTCAATTTTAGAAACATTGGATAATAAACCAGTAATGACTCTAAAAACCAAACCAAACAAATCGTGGTTTATTTTTGGTATTGCTGCTAGCATAGCGACATTAATTTTTGCTGGAAGTTCGCTCTACTTTTTTGTTCAAAATCAAGATTTATTAGATGAAAACCAAGTAATTGTTGATGAACTCTATGATTTAAGAAGCGATATTGACGAAAACAACTTAAAACTTGAGGCATTATCTGAAGAATTTTCAAGATTAAATAATCCTGAAACCGAAAAATACATTTTAAATGGTAATGGTCGAGCCAAAAATTTGAAGACTATAGCGTACATCAATCCTAAAGAAAAAACATCTTTAATAGATGTGGTTTCTTTACCAATTTTACCAAAAGATCAAGAGTATCAAATTTGGGCAGAGTTACAAGATAAGCAAGTTAATTTAGGAATATTAAGTCCTTCAGACAGACGATTGCAACAAATTCCTTATACCAAAGATGCACTTGGCTTAAGTATTACCATTGAACAGAAAGGCGTTAAACCTAACAAAAACACCACAGACACTCCTGTAGCAGAAATAGAGTTAAAAATTGGAGAATAAAACTTTATTGAGAATAAAAAAAAGCGCCTCATAAAATAATGAGGTGCTTTTTTTATATACATACTATTATTTTTTTTAATCTTGATTTGGAGCTATAAACCTGTATACTAGACCTGCTAAAATAGCACCAACAATTGGAGCTACCCAAAACAGCCATAATTGACCAATTGCATCTGCTCCTGCAAAAATTGCAACTGCTGTACTTCTTGCTGGATTAACAGAGGTATTTGTTACAGGAATACTAATTAAGTGAATTAATGTTAAAGCTAAACCAATAGCCATACCACCAAAACCTGGAGAAGCATTCTTATGTGTAGCTCCAAGAATTACTATTAAAAACATAAATGTCATTACAACCTCAGTAACTAAAGCGCCTACCATTCCAAAGTTTACACCGTAAACATTAGCATCGTAAAAATTAGTTGCAAAAGCACCTGGAGAAGTCTCAATACCACTAAAACCTGTAGCACTACTTACAATTAAATACAATACTGCTGCGCCAACTGCTCCACCCAATACTTGAGCTATAATATATCCAGGCAATTCTTTACTATTAAATCGTCCTCCCATAAATAGTCCAATAGAAACTGCTGGATTAAAATGACCACCCGAAATATGGCCTAAAGCATAAGCTCCTGTAAGAACCGTAAGTCCAAATGCTAGTGAGACTCCTACAAGTCCAATACCTACATCTGCAACACCTGCAGCTAATACTGCACTACCACAACCACCAAGTACTAACCAGAAAGTACCAATAAATTCTGCTAATAGTTTTTTCATAATAATAATTAATTTAAAGTTATGACTTCAATTTAATAAGATTACTCTCTTTTTTAATAATTACACTATGATTAATTCACTAAAATTTCAATAAAATTGATTAAATGCAAAAAAATTAGTTAAATGGAATATAGATTACACATTAAGCAACATTGATATAAAACTATTATCTTTGTATTATAATATCTTAAACAAATTAACGTGAAATTTTTTTTACTTACTTTAGCTTTGTTAGCTATAGCTGTTGGAGGAATTGCCATTAAAATATGGGCAAAAAAAGACGGTAAATTTGCTGGAACATGTGCAAGTCAGAATCCTATGTTAAATAAAGAAGGTGAATCTTGTGGTTTCTGTGGTAAAACTCCAGACCAGTTCGAGAACTGCAACGAAACACAACATTCATAATATTTTATGAATTTACTTGACGTTATTTTCTACAGCTTCGTGGTTGTAGTATTTATTCAAGTTATTTACTATGGAGTACTTTTTGGAAGTTTTGCATTTATAAAATTAGATAAGAAACCTTTTAAAAACCTTCCAGTATCTGTATTAATCTGTGCAAAAAATGAAGCAGATAACCTAAAACAGTTTTTGCCTTCAATATTTAAACAAAACTATTCTAATTTTGAAGTTGTTTTAATAAATGATGCCTCAATAGACGAGACATTAGAGGTCATGGAATCATTTGCTGCAAAACACGCGAACACAAAAATTATTAATGTTAAAAACATTGAAGCTTTTTGGGCAAATAAAAAATACGCATTAACTTTAGGTATAAAAGCAGCAAAACACAACCACTTATTGTTTACAGATGCAGATTGCGAGCCTATTTCTAATCAATGGATTAGCGAAATGGTTACTCGATTTACAAACGAAAAAACCATAGTCTTAGGTTATGGTGCTTACCATAAAATTAAAAACTCTTTCCTTAATAAGTTAATTCGCTACGAAACTTTATTAACTGCTATTCAATACTTTTCTTTAGCAAAATTAGGGATGCCTTTTATGGGAGTTGGAAGAAACCTAGCCTACAGTAGAGAAGAATTTTTTAAAACTAATGGATTTATTAAACATATAGATGTGCGTTCTGGTGATGACGATTTGTTTATTAACGAAGCTGCACATTCCGGAAATACAGCAATTTGTTTTACAAAAGAAAGTTTTACAACTTCTAATCCTAAAACCACATATAATAAATGGTTTCGTCAAAAACGAAGACATGTCTCAACTGCCAATCGCTATCAATTTAAACACAAATCCATTTTAGCTCTATTTTACATTACTCAAGTGTTATTTTGGGTGCTTTCAATTACTTTATTAATTTTCTTTTTTTACTGGCAATTTGTAGCATCTCTAATCATTTTTAGATTAATTATTCAATATTTAGCAGTTGGCTTTTCAGCAAAAAAATTAAACGAAACCGATGTGCTTTATTTACTTCCTTTTCTCGAACTGTTTTTAATTGGTTTTCAATTAACTATATTTATAGCAAATCTTATTTCAAAACCAAACTATTGGAAGTAGAAGAAGCCATTGCAAAAGCAAAGAAAAATAACCAAAAAGCCTTCAATTTTTTATTGGACGAATTTTGGGATTATGTGTATGGCTATCAGTTAAAGCGTGTTACTAATGAATATGATGCTGAGGATATTACTATTCAAACCTTTTCTAAAGCCTTCGATAAAATTGATAAGTACGACGAAAAATATGCTTTTAAAACATGGCTAATTACCATATCTAAAAACATTCAAATAGATTTACATAGGAAAGAAAAAAGCTCTATTAATTCTAAAATAACAGATCATGAAGATGACAAAGTGTATCGTTTACTAGACGACTCTCCTTCACCTGAAGACAAATTAATTACAGAACAAAATTTAGCAAAGTTACTACGTGATATAAAAAAACTAAAACCACATTATCAAGAGGTAATTAATTTACGTTATTTTCAAGAACTAAGCTATAACGAAATTAGTCAAGAGTTAAACGAACCCATGAATAATATAAAAGTAAAATTGCTTCGTGCTAAAAAATTATTAGCAGAAATTATTAAAAAAAAATGCTCTCATTAAAAAAACTCGGTCCTGGTTTATTATTTGCAGGTGCTGCAATTGGAGTATCGCATTTAGTTCAATCCACAAGAGCTGGAGCAGATTTTGGATTGGGTTTGCTTTGGGCTTTAGTTTTAGTTAACGTTTTTAAATATCCATTCTTTCAATATGGACCACGTTATGCATCTGCAACTGGAGAAAGTCTTTTAGAAGGTTATAAAAGGTTAAGCAAAGGCGTACTTATTACTTATTTTGCACTCACATTTGCAACTATGTTTACTATTCAAACAGCAGTAACTATAGTAACGGCAGGTTTAGCTTCAACTTTATTTGGCGATTTTATTTCTATAAAGCTATGGACTATAATTATTCTTTTTATTTGTCTAGCCATTCTATTTTTTGGTAAGTATAAACTTCTAGATCGATTAATGAAAACTATCATTGTTACACTAACCATAAGCACAATTCTAGCTGTTATTTTAGCTTTTACTAAAACGAATAATCATTTATCTCTTATTCAAATTTTACCAAAAGAAAGTCTAGAAATTGGGTTTTTAATTGCCTTTATGGGATGGATGCCAGCACCTTTAGATATTTCTGTATGGCATTCACTTTGGACAGTAGAAAAAGAAAAAAACACTAAAAATATAACTCCCAAATTAGCACTCTTCGATTTTAACATTGGTTACATTACAGCAATCTTTCTAGGCATTGGTTTCTTGCTTTTAGGTGCTTTAGTGATGTTTAATAGTGGTGAGATTTTTAGTAGTAAAGCTGGTGTGTTTTCAAACCAACTAATTATAATGTATGCAAACAGTTTAGGAAATTGGTCTTATGTCATTATTGGTATTGCAGCTTTTACAACCATGTTTAGCACAACACTTACTACACTTGATGCTTCACCAAGAGCAATGAATAGAACTTTAGAATTATTAACTAATAAAAAACAAAAACTTGGTTATGTCTTTTGGATTTTACTCTTAACCTTTGGTACAATTTTTATTTTTTTCTTTTTCGCATCAGAAATGGGTTTACTTATAAAAATAGCAACTATTCTTTCATTTATTACTGCTCCTTTTTATGCCATAATTAATTATACTCTAGTTAGCAGTAAACACACTCCAGAAAGGTGGAGACCCTCTAAACCACTACATTTACTTAGCATTTTAGGAATTATTTTTCTAGTTGGTTTTAGTGTCTGGTATCTTACTATTTTATAGAATACTTCGTATCTTTGTAACTTGAAAGAAAAATTTATGAATACGGAAACTCCTTCAGTATTATCAGTTAAAGAAAGACAGCCTAAACCAAAATGGTTGCGTGTAAAATTGCCTACAGGAAAAAAGTACACAGAACTTCGTGGCTTAGTGGACAAGTACAAATTAAATACCATTTGCACCTCTGGAAGTTGCCCAAATATGGGTGAATGTTGGGGAGAAGGCACTGCTACTTTCATGATTTTAGGTAATGTTTGTACACGTTCATGTGGCTTTTGCGGTGTAAAAACTGGAAGACCAGAAACTGTAGATTGGGATGAGCCTGAAAAAGTTGCACGCTCTATAAAAATCATGAAAATTAAACATGCTGTATTAACTAGCGTTGATAGAGATGATTTAAAAGATATGGGAAGCATAATGTGGGCAGAAACTGTAAAATCGGTTCGCAGAATGAATCCTGAAACCACTCTTGAAACCTTAATTCCAGATTTTCAAGGTATTGAAAAGCATATAGATAGAATTATAGAAGTAGCGCCAGAAGTAGTGTCTCATAATATAGAAACCGTTAAGCGTTTAACTAGAGAAGTAAGAATCCAAGCAAAATACGAGCGTAGTTTAGGTGTGTTAAAATACTTAAAACAACAAGGACAGCGCAGAACAAAATCTGGTATTATGCTAGGTTTAGGCGAAACACGCGAAGAGGTTATAGAAACATTACAAGATTTACGTGCTAATAACGTAGACGTTGTTACTATTGGTCAATACCTTCAACCTAGTAAAAAACACTTACCTGTAAAACAATTTATTACTCCAGAGCAATTTAAAGAATACGAAACTATAGGTTTAGATTTAGGTTTCCGTCATGTAGAAAGTAGTGCACTAGTGCGTTCTTCTTACAAGGCTCAAAAACATATAAATTAATATGATTACTGTTGCTATAAACGGTTTTGGTCGTATTGGACGTCGTGTTTTTAGACTATTACAAGAACACAAAAACATTAAAGTTATAGCAATAAATGACCTAGCAGATGCAAAAACACTGAGTCATCTATTAAAGTACGATAGTATACATGGTGTTTTTAAGGGTAAAATATCTTATAAAGAAAATAGTATTCTTGTTAATAAAGATGAAATCACCCTTTTAAACGAAAAGCATCCTAAAACTATAAATTGGGAACCATTTACTCCAGATTTTGTTATTGAAGCGACAGGGAAATTTAAAACATCTAAAGATTTAGAGTTTCATATAAAAAATGGAGCAAAACGTGTTATTTTATCTGTTCCGCCTGAAGATGACGCGATTAAGACTATTGTTTTAGGAACAAACGAAGGTATATTAGATGGTAATGAAACTATAATCTCTAATGCATCATGTACTACTAATAATGCTGCACCAATGATTGCTATTATTAACAAACTTTGTGGAATCAATCAAGCTTACATAACAACAGTACATTCATACACAACAGATCAAAGTTTACACGATCAACCACACAGAGACTTACGTCGCGCTCGTGCTGCAGGACAATCTATAGTACCCACAACTACAGGAGCTGCAAAAGCTTTAACAAAAATTTTTCCAGAATTAGCAAATGTTATTGGTGGATGTGGTATTCGCGTACCTGTTGCAAATGGCTCGTTAACAGATATTACGTTTAATGTAAAAAAACCTGCAACTATTAAAGCAATTAATAATGCCTTTAAAAAAGCATCAAAAAACAAATACAAGGGCATTTTAGAATATACAGAAGATCCAATTGTATCTATTGATATTGTGGGAAACCCAAACTCTTGTATTTTCGATTCTCAAATGACTTCTGTTATTGGAAACATGGTTAAAATTATAGGTTGGTACGATAACGAAACTGGTTATTCTAGCCGTATAATCGACCTGATTAACAATTTGTCGACAAAAAAAGCACTTTTATCGAGTAAATAATTATATTTGTTATAGTCAACATCGCTATAATGTATTCATTTCAGAAAACTATTTTTATATTTTTTTTGTTGTTTGGATTAACCACCTTTGCTCAAGAAGAGCTAACACAAAAAGAGATAGCCGTAATTCAGGCTGAAGTAGAAGCAGACCTGTCTTTTGCTAAAAAAAACATTGAACACTATAATTATTTACAAGCAAAAATAAGTTTAGAAAATGCTATTAATAAAGCTAAAATACTAAACAATAAAAAAAGTTTAGGGCTTATTTATTATAATCTTGGAAAAATTCATCATCTGTTAGAAGAGCCTAATCTAGCTATTAGAACACTCACTAGAGCAATACAAATTCAACGTATAACAAAAGACAATACTAGTGTTGCAGAAACCTACAAAACACTTGGTGATGTTTTACTCAAAATTAAAAAACCAAAAGAAGCTTTAGAACACTATAAATCCGCACAAACCTTTTCTAGTCTAGAAAATCTTCAAAAGCTAGAAACTGAGACTATTATAAAAAAAGGAGAAGCTTACCTCGCTTTAAAAGATTATAAAAATGCCGAAATAACCTTTAAAAAAGCCATTTCTTTATCTAAAAAACTTAATTTAAATAACTTACTAAGTATTAGCTTAATACATTTAGGAGATGTACAAATTAAAAATGGCGCACTTAAATCTGCACAAAAAAACATTGAAGAAGGTATTGCAATTGCTAAGAAAAATAATGCTACAGACAACCTTAATGATGGATATTTAAGCTTAAGTAATTTACAAGAACGCGATGGGAATTATAAACTTGCAAATAAAAATTTAAAAGCCCATATAAAACTAACAGACTCATTACTAGAAGCTAAAAATAAATTGTTATTAACTGAGAAACTTAACGAATCTAAAATTACAAATCAATTAAACGCTCAAAAACAAGTTAATGCAGAGTTAGAACAAGAGAATGAACAGGATTCTGAAACGAGTACTTTTAATCAATTAACAA
>ENA-OUOG01001606-OUOG01001606.1-marine-metagenome-genome-assembly--contig:-NODE-1606-length-25701-cov-4.636864_pt1 | contig 25701 bp, 25 predicted proteins | sample MGYA00248635_ERZ508505 | MGnify/ENA primary metagenome ERZ508505 (study PRJEB26176, sample SAMN06267871) | marine metagenome | isolation source: Saanich Inlet, British Columbia, Canada | place: Pacific...
TAATGTACTCGTCTTCTCTCTTATAGCATGTCTATTTATTATAGCTGTAGGTTTACAACTCACTAGGAGAATTATTAATAAAAAAACATATCTCATTATTTATTATTTTATTAGAAACTTAGCTAGCTCCAACTCCTATTAGTTAATACCTAATTCTCTTTTAACAGCCTCCATTAGGTTTGGTCCATCTGCAAGCAACAAACCAGAACCTGGAGTTTCGTCTAGAACATAGTAATAACCTTTTGCTCTGGCTACCTTTTGTATTGCAGCTAATGCTTTTTCTTGAATAGGTTTTGTTAAGTCTATATATTTTTGTTCTGCAGTTTTTTGAGCAGCTGCTTGAGCTTCTTGAATTTTTGCTTATAATTCTACTAATTCTTTTTTTCTAATTTCATTTTCAGTCTCTGTTTTTGTAGTTGCTTCGTTTGTGTATTGGGTTAGTTTATTTCTATACTCAGTAACAGAGACTTGAATATCTGCTCCTAAAGATTGTTGTAATTTATCGAATTCTGTTTTTGCATTCTTCATTTCTGGCATGCTACTAATTAAATCCTGAGTGTTAATATGTGCAGTCTTTGTTTGTGCATTAGTAAAACTTAAAAGTCCAAAAAATAAGACAATAAACAATAATGCTTTCTTTATTTGTTTCATGGTTATAATTTAAAATTATTAATTAATGTGAGAGTCTTTTACAAAACCGAGAAACGAAGTTATAAAAAAAATGACAAAGCCATTTAAAGGCTTTATCTTAAATCTATCTGCAATCCAAAGAAATTAGAATTGGCAGCAGCAGTATATTTAGCATGAGTATAGCTAAAGCGCATTTTGTTATGCTTAACAGAAAAACCAGCAGACAAACCAGAAAAATTACGCTGGTCTACAATTCGAAGTTCTTCGGCACGTCTAAAATTATAACCTAAGCGTATGTTAAATCCTTTGCTAGGAAATAGCTCTGCTCCCAATATGGTATGCCTAATTACTTGAGATAAGAATCCTACTTTTTCTTCTGTCTGATTACCTTCTAAATCTGTGGTAGCTCTAGCTGGATTAGGATTGCCAATTGGCCATTGTTGTAAATTTTCGAAAGTTAAATGCCAACGTAAAGGCACATTTTCTAGAGTTTGAGACAAACCTATATCTATTTCTAATGGTAAAGATTCTTGCCTATCGGCATAGGTGGTTATTTGTGTTCCTAGATTTCTAACTACTACAGTGCCTTGAAACTCTAAACGTTCGTTTATATACAAAATGGCTAAATCTGTAGCAACACCAATAGAATTGTACTGCTCTAAATTAGAATTTATTAGCTTTAAATTTGCACCTGCATAAAAATCGCTATAGCCTATTTGTTTAGCATAACCAAAAGATAAAGCAGTTTCAGAACCTGAGAACGAACCTGTTTCATTTCCGTTCTCATCGTAACCTGCAAAATCGCCATAATTAATATATGTTACACCTGCTTGATACGTTTGTACTCGTCTGTCTACAGTATAGGCATATGCTGCTGTTCCGTATTTTATACCTCCTAAATAACTTGTGTAATTAAGTGCAAACTGATTGTCCATCTCTATGTTAATAGTAGAAGGATTGTATAATGCTTGAGTTACATCCCAATCGACATTTGTTAACACTTTACCACCTAAAGCTGCTTGTCTTGGTGAAGATACTAAGTTTAAAAATTGGTATGTAGATTGTCCTCCTAATTGAGAAAAACTATAGGTATTTGATAAGATAAAACCAAAAAGGATAATTTTTTTTATCATAAAGATGCAAAACTAACTAAATCTATCTTAAAACGCTTGCTTGCGATATTTATTTTACAGTTAGCTCTTGACCTATACTAATTATATTGCTTTCTATTTTATTTAGTGTCTTTAGCTCTTGAACAGTAAGATTATGCTGTCTTGCTATACTATATAGAGTATCTCCATTTTTAATTTTATAAACTCCTGGAGTTTCTTTTATTTCTGCAGATTCTGAATAACCAATTTTAAGTTTTTGGTTAATACCAATAATATTAGATTTTAATTCATTTATGCTTTTTATATGCGCTATGCTAATACCATACTTTTTAGAAATCGCATAAATTGTCTCTCCTTTACTAACTATATGTATAGTTCTATTAAACTCTTCTTTGTCTATATTTTCTTTAATACTAGAACTCGTTATTAAGTTAGGGTTTTTAAGGGGTTTGTTTTCCTTATAACTACTTGGAGAACCTTTTGTAAAAGTATAGACACCTGAGGTTGTATTTAACTTTGCAGGTTTTCCATCTATTATTACATCTACAGTTGTATTTTGGCTAAATGCTGCTATACTTATTAGGCAAATTAATGCCAACATTATTTTTTTCATAATTTATAGAAATAATATGTCTAACTATATTTTTTTGGTGAGTTATTTATTTTTTTAAATAAATTTACCTGAATTTTTGTTTTAAGACGCTCTTTTTTTATAATTTTTTTGCGTTTTTAACTTTCTGTTTAGTTATTGCTAGTTTTATAACATCTTTCATATCTGAAACATAATGAAACGTTAAGCCTTTTAAATACTCTTGCTTAATTTCTTCAATGTCTCTTCTATTATCTTCACAAAGTAATATTTCTTTAATTTTTGCACGCTTTGCTGCTAATATTTTTTCTTTAATTCCACCAACTGGTAAAACTTTTCCACGTAATGTAATTTCACCTGTCATTGCTAAGCTCTTTTTTACTTTACGTTGAGTAAATAAAGACACCAAAGAGGTTAACATAGTAACACCTGCACTTGGGCCATCTTTTGGTGTTGCGCCTTCTGGCACGTGAATATGCACGTTGTATTTATCGAAAATTTCTGAATTAATTCCAAAATCATCTGCATTGGCTTTTATGTATTCCATGGCTATAGTGGCAGACTCTTTCATTACTTTGCCTAAATTTCCAGTTATGGTCATAGCTCCTTTACCTTTCGATAAGATAGATTCTATAAACAAAATATCGCCTCCTACTCTAGTCCATGCTAAACCAGTAACTACACCAGCAACATCATTATTCTCATACTTATCACGTTCTAATTTTGGTCCACCTAAAACGTCTATGATTGTATCGTTAGTGACTTTAAGATCGTAAGCCTCATCCATTGCAATATTCATGGCTGCATATCTTACCATTTTTGCAATTTGCTTTTCTAAACTTCTAACTCCAGATTCTCTAGTATAACCTTCAACTATTTTTTCAATTTGTGGTTTGCCAAGTTTAAGATGCTTATCTGTTAAACCATGCTCTAAGAGTTGCTTTGGTAGTAAATGACGTTTACCAATTTCAACTTTCTCTTCTATTGTATAACCAGTAACATTAATAATTTCAATTCGGTCTCTTAATGCAGGCTGAATGGTTCCCAGTCCATTAGATGTGGCAATAAACATAACCTTAGACAAGTCGTAACCCATTTCTAAGAAATTATCATGAAACTCGCTATTTTGTTCAGGATCTAAAACTTCTAATAAAGCAGAAGATGGATCACCTTGATGCGAATTAGAGAGTTTATCTATTTCGTCTAAAACAAATACTGGATTAGATGTTCCTGCCTTTTTTAACGATTGTAAAATACGTCCTGGCATGGCACCTATATATGTTTTACGATGTCCTCTAATTTCGGCTTCATCGCGTAAACCACCTAGAGACATTCGTACATATTCTCTTCCTAAAGCTTCTGCTATAGATTTTCCTAGAGATGTTTTACCAACTCCTGGAGGTCCATACAAACAAAGAATTGGTGATTTCATATCATTACGCAATTTTAAAACTGCTAGATGCTCAATAATACGTTTTTTAACATCGTCTAAACCATAATGGTCTCGATCTAAAATCTTTTTAGCGCGTTTTAAATCGAATTTATCTTTACTAAATTCATTCCATGGTAAGTCTAAAAATAAATCTAAATAATTACGTTGTATAGAATACTCTGCAACTTGAGGGTTCATGCGTTGCATTTTTGCTAATTCTTTATCAAAATGTTCCGCTACTTTATCGTCCCATTTCTTGGCTTTAGCACGCTTTTTCATGTCTTCAAGCTCCTCTGCATTACCACCACCTAATTCTTCTTGGATGGTTTTCATTTGTTGATTCAAGAAATATTCACGTTGCTGTTGGTTCATATCGCTTTGAACCTTAGACTGTATATCGTTTTTTAACTCTAATTTTTGAAGCTCGATATTCATGTACCTAAGAGTCTCTAAAGCACGTGTTTTTAAATCGTTTGTTTCTAATAATTTCTGCTTGTCCTTTACTGGTAAGTTCATGTTAGAAGACACAAAGTTGATTAAAAATGAATCACTTTCAATATTCTTAATGGCAAACGAGGCTTCACTAGGAATGTTTGGACTATCCTTAATTATTTGAAGCGCTAAATCTTTAATAGAATCTGTTATAGCTTGAAATTCTTTATTCTGTTTAGCTGGCTTAGCTTCTGGCACTTCCCTTACTGTAGCATTAATGTATGGTTCTTCGGTAATAACCTCTGCTACACTAAAGCGTTTTTTTCCCTGAATAATTACTGTTGTGTTACCATCAGGCATTTTAAGGACTTTAAGAATACGAGCCACTGTTCCAATTTCGTGAATATCTTCAGCTTTGGGATTTTCTAAAGCTTCGTCTTTTTGTGATACTACACCAATAACTTTAGAGCCTTTATTTGCATCATCTATTAATTTAATAGATTTGTCTCTACCTGCTGTAATTGGTATAACTACACCTGGAAATAATACCGTATTTCTTAAAGATAAAATAGGTAATGTTTTAGGTAGTTCTTCATTATTTATCTGCTCTTCATCTTCTGGTGTCATTAAAGGAATTAACTCAGAATTTCCATCAATATCCTGTAATGACAAACTGTCTAGACTAATAAAATTAGATTTCTTCATATGTATATTTACGTCATTATGTCACCAAATAAATTATGATTAATAATTTACTATTTGTAAAATTAATATTTATAAACTATAAACACTTTGATTATCAATAAATTATCAATTATTTAATGTGCTTTTCTTTTTATAAAAGTCCAATTAATATGCCAATCTTTGAGTTAAAAGTGAAAAGTAAGTAGATAATAGTTTACTAACTCGAATCTAATTTAATAAAACTGAGGTTAAGCAATAGAGTGAAGTCTTTTGAAACCTAACGCTTCACCTACACTTTTATAAAAGTTTTTTAAAAACTTTTATAAAAGTGTAACAAACTCATTTAACTTGCATCTTTACTATAACAAACCATTACAATTGACATTAACCAATTACAATATCGAACAGCTCGTAGAGCTTTGTAAAACTAACAACCAATTTGCGCAATTGGAACTGTACAACAGATATTACAAAGCCATGTACAACACTGCTTATCGTATTGTGAAAAATAGTTTTGAAGCAGAAGATGTTATGCAAAATGCATTTTTACAAGCTTTTTCTAAACTAGATACTTTAAAAGATATTAAAACTTTTGGTGCTTGGCTAAAACGTATAGTTATTAACAAGAGTATTTACCATTACAATAAGAGTACAAAATTTAATGAACTATCTCTGGACAAAGTGTTATATAAGGTTGAAGATACTGATGGAATAGAAGAAGATTACGAGTTTACAAGTATACAAGCTAAACAAGTAATAGAAACTATGAAAACCCTAAAAGATAACTATCGTGTAGCATTAACACTCCATTTAATTGAAGGTTTCGATTATGAAGAAATAAGCGATATCATGAGAATATCTAGTGCAAATTGTCGAACCACTATTTCAAGAGCAAAAGAGAGTTTAAGAAAAAAAATGCAAGCCTTAGTTGGTTAAAAAAAGAAATTAAAAATGAAAAAAGATAATTTAAATAAACTGTTCGAGAACATTAAGCATGATTTTGATGTTGAAATACCAAATCATGGTCATAAAAATAGGTTTTTAGAGAAGTTAAACACTCACAACCAGACAGAAATCATTATTGTAAGAAAAACAAAAAAGAACCTTTGGAAACCTATATTAAGCCTAGCAGCTTCAATAGTTTTAATAGTTACGTTAGCTTTTAGTTTTAATACAGAACCTAAAATTCAAGACTTAGCAAGTGTCTCTCCTGAAATGGCTAATACTCAAAGTTTTTTTACTTCTGCAATTGCTGAAGAGTTAGAGAAAATTGATGGAGAACGTACACCTGAAACAGAAGCACTAATTAAAGACGCCATGCTGCAAATGGAAATACTAGAAACACAGTACAAACAATTAAAAATTGATTTAACAGAAAGCGGAAACGATAAGCGTGTAATACATGCTATGATAGATAATTTCTGGAACAGAATAAACATATTAAAAACAGTATTAGAAAACATAGAAGGTATTAAAACATTTAAACTTAACACAAATGAAACGAGCACAACACTATAAATTATTTACCATATTACTATTACTACCATTAGTTATGCTTGCAAATACAAGCCATGGTAAAGACGGAAAATATAAAAAGGAAAAAACCATTACTAAAACGTTTAATGTTAGTGATAATGCGACGTTAAAAGTAGATAATAGTTACGGCAACTTAGATATTGTGACTTGGGATGGGACTACTATAGATTTTGAAATAAAAATTACTACCACAGGTGATAATGAAGAAAAAGTTCAAGATAAATTAGACGATATAACAATAGATTTTTCAGGAACTCAAAATTTAGTTACCGCAATTACAAAATTTAAAAAGAGTAAAGATAATGCTTGGTGGAAATGGGGAAGCAGTAGCAATGTGCAAATGAAAATTAATTACATTGTTAAAATACCAATTACCAATAATGTAAACCTTAATAATGATTATGGTAATATTAATTTAGGTACACTAGAAGGTCGTGCAGAAATTAATTGCGACTATGGTAAAATTACTACTAAAGAACTTTTAGCAGAAAATAACATTTTAAATTTCGATTATTCTAACAACTGTTATTTCGAGTTTATTAAAAGTGGTAAAATTGATGCAGATTACAGCGGTTTTACAGTATCTAAAGCTAACCGTTTAGATATTATTGCAGATTACACGAAATCTAAAATAGAATTAGCTGAAGATATCATCTATAATTGTGATTACGGAGGATTAACAGTAGAAAAAGTAAACAACTTAAAAGGTAATGGCGACTACTTAACTGTTATTATTGGAGATGTATTTAAAAACATAGATATTAATGCAGATTATGGTTCTATAAAAATAGACAAATTACATAAAAGTGTAAAAAATGTTTCCATAGACTCAGATTATGTAGGCATAAAAATAGGCTACGCTCCTGCTCTTTCTTTCGATTTTAACATTGAATTAGAATATGGATCTTTAAAAGATAACGAAGGCAATTTTAATTTTATAAAGAAACGTGTGGAATCTTCAGATAGATATTATACAGGCTATTACAACACTCAAAATTCTGGAACTATGGTTAAGATAAATTCAGAATATGGAAGCGTCACTTTTTTTCAAAACTAAGAAATCAATCTAAATAATTAAACTAAACTAATAAAGATGAAAACAATTAAACGTTCTATTTTACTGGCTCTAACCTTATTAATTTTTTCATTTTCTCAAGCTCAAAGTTGGGGAAGTAAAAAAATAAAAGGTAATGGAGACGTTACAACAATTACAAGAACAACTTCAGATTATAGCGACATTAAATGTTCTGGATCTATGGACTTTATTCTAATTAAAGGCACTGAAGGAAAACTAACAATTGAGGGAGAAAGCAACCTACTAGAATATATCATTACAGAAGTGGATGGTGGTGTACTTAAAATTAAGACCGAAAATAATATTAGTTTAAGACCAAGCTATAACAAAACAATTACTATTACTATTCCATTTGAAGATATTGAGTATGTTAGTCTTTCTGGTTCGGGAGATGTTGTTAATAAAGATAAAATTGTTGCTTCAAACTTTACGACAAAAGTCTCTGGTTCGGGAGATGTTGTTTTAGATGTTGATGCAAATGAAATTAATGCATCTGTAACAGGCTCTGGAGATTTAACTTTAAGAGGTAAAACCACACAACTAAAAACTAGTGTAACTGGATCTGGAGATTTTCATGGCTATAAATTAGATGCCATAGATGTTGATGCCAAAGTAACAGGTTCAGGAGATATTGAAATTATATGCAATGGAAATCTTAAAGCAAGAGTAACAGGTTCTGGTGATATTGAATATAAAGGCGCTCCTAAAACTGAAGATTCAAAAGTTATGGGTTCTGGAAGTATAGGCAACTAACACTTTCAAATAAATAAAAAAGCCTCAATTCTAAATTTAGAATTGAGGCTTTTTTTATATAATTTTAAGCTAATTTAAGGTATAAGTATCTAATTCTTGTAAGGTTGTAGATACAATATTATCAGCATTATCACTTGATGTCCCTTCGGCTTTTACTAATCCTACATCTTTTGCAAAATAATAGAAAAATTGAGAACTCGTCGTTTGATCTGGTGCAGCAGGTGTAGAAGTTTCTTGGTTATACTTTACTTTTATAACATCGTTATATGTTGTTCCATTAACGCTCACAGAAATTCCTTTGGCTACAATTTCAAGTGTATTTACTAAATTATTAGTAATTGTTGGTAAATCTGGAAAAGTAGGGTCATTTGAAGTAAAGGTAGTTACTGTTTGTGCATTTTGAGTCCAAACCGTTCCAGTAGCAACATAATCTTTCAAAATTAGTAAACTGTATCCTGTTTGTGATAGTTCGAAAGCACCATCTAGATAACTTGCATTTAAATCTCCAACAATTACATAATAATCTCCTCCATTTTTTCTTGAATAGGTATCTATTTCAATACCATCAAATTGAGTTCCGTCTGATCCTGTTGCTGTCGGTAAATATTGGTCAAATTTAAAAACAGATTCTCCTTGGTAAGTTACATTAGAAACAATATTCATAGCATAATCATCTTGAGCAGCACCATCTATAAAATATTTGTAATTCCACTCGTTATTAACTGCTAATGGCCAGTAGTCTCCAGTAGAGTCTCCTCCTGGATCTCCACCACCATTATTGTTATCTGGAATAAAAGGATCGTTAGTAGTTAAGGTAAAATCGCCATCTATAGGTTCATTTTCACAAGCTGAAAATGTAAATGCTACAATTAAAAATAAAAGGGATACGTTCTTGAATACTTTTATTAAATTTTGTTTTTAACAAACATAAGAAATATAATTTTATTCTTTTATCTCTTTTTTGGGAACTCTAAAAAGTAAGATTATACCAATTAAGAAGAAAATAAATAAAAATAAAATGGCATTTCGCATACTTCCTGTTATTTGATCGATAGTAGCAAAAATGACCATACCTATAACAATACCTATTTTTTCTGCAACGTCATAAAAGCTAAAATAAGATGTTGTATCGTCTGTTTCTGGTAAAAATTTAGAATAGGTAGAACGTGCTAAACTTTGTATTCCTCCCATTACCAAACCTACAAATCCTGCTGCAAAATAAAACTGTAATGGCGTTTGCATAAAATAAGCATAAAAACATAAGACCATCCATATAACATTTACAACAATTAAGGTTTTAATATTGCCAAATCTTGAAGATGCTTTTGAGGTTAAAAATGCACCTAAGATTGCCACCAATTGTATAATTAAAATACTACCTATTAATCCTGTAGTTTTGTTACTGTCTCCTCCCCAAGAAATTTCTTCTTCTCCAAAATAAACAGCAACTAACATAATAGTTTGTACAGCCATACTAAACACAAAAAAAGCAGTTAAATAACGTTTTAATCTTAAGTTTTGCTTTAACTGATTCCAAACCGTTTTTAATTCTTTTAATCCGTTAAAAATAACAGATTTGGTAACTTTTTGTCCATTAGAAGTTCCTTTAGGTAAAATGTAAAATGTGTATTGACTAAACAACATCCACCAAATACCTACGGTTAAAAAAGAATAGCGCATCATTTGCATTTTTGCTTCTCCTGTTTCTTGGCTCATGACCATAATTAAATTAATAATCAATAATAAAACACTTCCTACATAACCCATAGAAAAACCTTTGGCGCTTATACTATCTTGTTGTTCTGGAAAAGAAATATCTGGCAAATATGAATTATAAAAAACCAAACTTCCCCAATAACCAATAAGACCCATAAAATAAAATAATAAGCTTAAATGAATGTTTTCTAAACTAAACCAATACAGTCCTATACAACCAAAACCTCCTACGTAGCAAAAGAACTTCATAAAATTCTTTTTATTTCCAACATAATCTGCAATTCCAGAAAGAATTGGCGAAGTAAATGTTACTACTAAAAAAGTAAAAGCTGTGACATAAGTAATCAATGCAGTACTTTTAAATTCCATTCCAAAAGCATCTACATTTTTTATTTCGGTAAGAAATAAAGCAGAATAAAAAATTGGAAATATAGAAGATGCTATAGTTAATGTATATACCGAGTTTGCCCAATCATAAAAAGCCCAAGCGTTAAGTAACTTTTTATCTCCTTTTTGTAATTTTTTCATAAAAAAAACCACTCGTTATTTAGAGTGGCTTCCAAAGTAAGAATTATATTTTATTAATATGGTGTTACTGGTCTAAAAGACTTTATTCCAAACTTCTTAGCTTCTGCCTTTGCTGTTGGTGCAAGCGCTTCTAAATTAGTTATACGTGTTGTTGTTGCTGGATGCGTACTTAAAAACTCTGGTGGTGCTTGTCCTCCACTCGCAGCTCCCATGCGTCTCCATAAATTAGCAGCTTCATCTGGATTGTAACCTGCAATAGCTGTTAATATTAAACCTATTCTATCTGCTTCAGTTTCGTGAGCTCTACTAAAAGGCAACATTCCTAAAACATTGGATCCAACTCCGTAATATTGATTAAAAACATTTCTAGATTTTTCATCTAAAGCAACATTTCCTAAAACATTAACACCTTGCTGAACCATTCCTGCACTCATACGTTGCTGTCCATGGTTTGCTAAAGCATGCGCAACTTCGTGTCCCATAATTGCAGCTACTGCTGCTTCGTTTTGTGCTACAGGCAAAATCCCTGTATAGAATACAATTTTACCTCCTGGCATACACCAAGCATTAATAGTTGCATCATTTACTAGGTTATATTCCCACTTGTAATCGTTTAAATAGCCTTGGTTTCCATTGGCATTTAGCCAGCGTTCTGCAGCCACTGCTATACGTTGTCCTACTCTGGTAATCATTTCAGATTCTTTAGTTCCTGTAACAACATTGTTTTCTGTTAAAAACTGATTATACTGTGCAAAAGCAGTTGGAAAGAGTTGAGAATTTGGCACTAATGCTAATGTCTTCTTTCCTTTAAAAGGATTAGTAGCGCATGAAAAAAATATTAGCAATGTTAATACTAAGGTTATACTCGATTTGAATTTCATTATTTTTTACGTTTTATTATATAATACTAATTTACAAAAAGTTGATGTAAAAAGCATTAATACTCAATGTAAAAACAAACTAGTTATTCGTTTAAAAGTTATTTTAATCGATTAAATCAAGATTAATGTCTAAACAAACTTTTTATATGCTTAATTGTTAGAATTTACTTAAAATTACGACAAAGATGTTATCAATAGGATTTATAAAATTATCTTTAAATAAAAAATTTAAAATCGAAGAAGAATAATTATGAAAAAAATTGCATTATTAGCTTTCGCCTTAATATTATTTAATTGTAATGGCAATGCGCAAGATTCTAAAAAAGAAGAAAAAACATTTAAGATTACTAAAACAGAGGCAGAATGGAAACAAATACTCTCAAATAAACAATACTATGTTTTAAGAGAGGCTGGAACAGAACGTCCTTTTTCTAGTGCATTAAATAAGGAATATGGCTCTGGAACTTATGTATGTGCGGCTTGTAAAACGCCTTTATTTAAGAGTGAAAACAAATTCGATTCTGGGACAGGATGGCCAAGTTTCGATCAAGAAATTAAAGGAAATGTTAGCTATTCTGTAGACTATAATTTAGGATCTGCTAGAACCGAAGAACATTGCGCTAATTGTGGAGGACACTTAGGCCATGTTTTTAACGATGGACCGAGTAAAACTACTGGAAAAAGACACTGCATTAATGGTGTTGCTTTAGCTTTTATTCCTGCTAAATAAAAGATAGAAAACTATAATTAGTGATGTAAAGTCTTTAGGTTTTTTAGTATTCCATAATCTTTACATCACTTAAAAAAAAACATGAATAACTCCTATCTTACCAGTGTAATTAAACAGTTTGAATATTACAAAAGCCTAGGAGATATAACTTTAAGTCAGTTAACACTCGAAGAATTACAATGGCAAGCTAATGTAGAATCTAATAGCATTGCAATTATTGTAAAACATGTGGTTGGTAATATGCTATCACGTTGGACGAATTTTCTAACTGAAGATGGAGAGAAAATTTGGCGCAATCGTGATCAAGAATTTGAAGCTAACTTTAATTCTATTGAAGACGTTTTTGCTGCTTGGGAAAATGGATGGAACTGCTTATTTAATGCTGTCAAACCAATTTGTATAGAAGACTTAGAACGTATTATTTATATTAGAAATCAAGGTCATACCGTTACTGAAGCTATTAATAGACAACTTACTCATTACGCATACCACATAGGCCAAATGGTGTTTTTAGGAAAACTCCTTAAAAGCAATGAATGGAAATCTTTATCAATACCAAAAGGTAAGTCTAAAACTTATAATCTAGAAAAATTCTCAAAGGAAAAAGAAATAAGACATTTTACGGATGATTTGTAAATAAATCTTGATTTTGCGTGAAGGATTGAAAGGTTTGTATGAGCTCCTCGCAGAGAGCGAGCCTTGAAAGCCTGACCTTTAGGGCACGCCCAAATAAAAATGAAACTTCAATTTATTATTTCGGCTTAGTTTTGTAAATTCGTTGCTTGATTAAACGACAAAAAATTATACGATGAGTAAATACGATATTATTGTTCTTGGAAGTGGTCCTGGTGGCTACGTTACTGCTATTAGAGCTTCGCAGTTAGGTTTTAAAACTGCTGTTGTGGAGAAAGAAAGTCTTGGTGGTGTTTGCCTAAATTGGGGCTGTATACCTACTAAAGCCTTATTGAAATCTGCTCAGGTTTTCGAATATTTAAAGCATGCTAGCGATTATGGGTTATCTGTAAAAGAATACGATAAAGATTTCGATGCTGTTGTAAACCGAAGCCGAAACGTTGCAGAAGGCATGAGTAAAGGTGTTCAGTTTTTAATGAAAAAAAATAAAATTGACGTTATTAATGGTTTTGGTAAACTAAAGCCAGGAAAAAAGGTTGAAGTTGACGGTAAAGAATATTCTGCAGACCATGTTATTATTGCAACAGGTGCACGTTCTCGTGAGTTGCCTAGTTTACCACAAGACGGTGAAAAAGTAATTGGCTACAGAAAAGCAATGACTTTAAAAACACAACCAAAGAAAATGATTGTTGTTGGTTCTGGTGCTATTGGTGTTGAATTTGCTTACTTCTATAATGCAATGGGAACTGATGTTACTATTGTAGAGTATTTACCAAATATTGTTCCTGTTGAGGATATTGATGTATCTAAACAATTAGAGAAATCTTTCAAGAAAAGTGGTATTAAAATTATGACTTCGGCCGAAGTAACTAAAGTAGATACATCTGGAACTGGCGTTAAAGCTACTGTTAAAACAAGTAAAGGTGAAGAAGTTTTAGAAGCAGACTTAGTATTAAGTGCTGTTGGTATAAAAACAAATATTGAAGGCATTGGTCTTGAAGATATTGGCATTGCAGTAGATAGAGATAAAATATTAGTAAACGATTATTACCAAACAAATATTCCTGGTTACTATGCTATTGGTGATGTAACACCTGGTCAAGCTTTAGCTCACGTAGCAAGTGCTGAAGGTATTTTATGTGTAGAAAAAATTGCTGGAATGCATGTAGAAGCTTTAGACTATGGTAATATTCCTGGTTGTACTTATGCTTCTCCTGAAATTGCAAGCGTTGGCCTAACAGAACAACAAGCTAAAGATCAAGGTTTTGATATTAAAGTTGGTAAATTTCCATTCTCGGCTTCCGGTAAAGCAAGCGCTGCAGGAACAAAAGATGGCTTTGTAAAAGTGATATTTGATGCAAAATATGGTGAATGGCTAGGTTGCCACATGATTGGAGCTGGAGTTACAGATATGATTGCTGAAGCTGTTTTAGGACGTAAATTAGAAACTACAGGTCACGAAGTACTAAAAGCAGTACATCCTCATCCTACAATGAGTGAAGCTGTTATGGAAGCCGTAGCTGCTGCCTACGATGAAGTGATACATCTATAAAACTTAATCTATTAAATATAAATTATAAAAAAAGCGATTCAACATGAATCGCTTTTTTTTATAGTCTATAGCCAATACCTAAAAATAAACCATCAGGTGTTATTTCCTCGAAACCAATAGTATATTTTATGTGCGTATTTAAACGCTCGCTAAAATTGTAGTTTAAACCTAAGTCTGCTCTAACTTTAAATTTATTACTAAAAAAGTCGAAAAAATAATTCATACTAGGTCCTACTAATATATCAAATTGTTCGCTTGCGCTGTATTTTAAATATATTGGAGCGTTTAAAAATTTAAAATCATTTAAACTTACGTATAATACTTCTGGTTGCAAATGAAAATTTTCTCCAAAATTTAAGTCGAAATAAACACCTCCATAGAACCCAACTTCGGTTTCTGTATTTTCTCCAAAGATGGTTTCGCTGACATTAACAAATGTTAGGTTTAGTCCTCCTTTTACTCCAATAATAGTAGCTGTTTGTGCAGATATAGTATAAAAACTACTAAGTATAACAATAAGTAATAATGTTATATTTTTCATTTTTAATTATTTATAAAACTCTGTATCGCTAATTCATAGCTTTGTAATCCAAAACCTAGTATAACACCTTTTGAATGAGGTGATATAAAAGATTGGTGTCTAAACGCTTCACGAGAAAACGTGTTAGAGATGTGCACTTCTACAACTGGTGTCTCTATTGCTTTTACAGCGTCTCCAATACCAACCGAAGTGTGTGTATATGCAGCTGCATTTAATATAATACCATCGTACTCAAAGCCACACGTTTGTAGTTTATCTATTATTTCTCCCTCTATATTAGATTGAAAATACTCTAAAGTAACATTTGGGTATTTTTCTTTTACTGTGTCAAAAAACTCGGTAAATGAAAGGTTTCCATAAATATTTGGTTCACGTTTACCAAGCAAGTTTAGGTTTGGCCCGTTAATTATTATTATTTTCTGCATACTGTAAAAATACAAAAGTTATGGCATAAAAAAAGCCGAAGCGTTAAGCTTCGGCTATTTAATTTATTTTTGTTATAATTAGAAATGTAAAGCAAATCCAATTCTTACAGAAAAAGGATTGAAATCTCCATCACCAGCTTCTTCATTCATTCCGAAATCATATCTTAAACCTGGCTCAATACTAACGTTTTGACCTAAAAACCAAGCGTAACCAGCTTGTGCTCCAACATACATTGGGCTGAAACCATCAACTGATGCTCCATTTATATCTAAACCAACTGGTATGTTTCCGTTAACATAATATTTAGCTCCTAATTTGTAAGAGAAAATCCCATCTGCATCATTACCCGCTTGTCCATATCCTAATCCAGCTTTAACTGCTAAATCATCCATAATAAAGTAACCACCTTCTAATCCTACATTCCAAGATGTTTCACCATCAACAGATTTTAAACCAAATCCAGTGTTAGAAGCATGTGCTTCTCCAAAACCTGTATTTGCTTCAATTAACCATTTTCCTTTTGCTGTTTGGTTAGTAGCATCATCATCTTGTGCATTTACACTAGTAAATCCTAATACTGCTAATGCAGCTGTAAATAATAATTTTTTCATAATTTAAATTGTTTTAAGTTTATATTAATTGATTTAAAGCAAAATTATAAAAAATAATCAAGTCATTATGCCAATAGCATTCAGTTATTAACAATGTTATCAACAAAACAAGGCTAATGCACTCTATTTCAGTACTATATAAATTTAATTTATTCTCTTTCTAAATAAATAATATCTTTGAGTTATGAAACGAGCAATCTAAAAACTTTATTATCAAATAAAAATGAATAATAGCGAACAACATGTGACAATAAAAAATAATAACTACAACACATGAAATGGCAAAATGCACTTAAAGATTATCAATTATACCTTAAAATAGAGCGTGGTTTATCTAACAACTCCATAAGCAACTACAGTTTTGATGTTAAGAAACTAATGCGCTATTTAGAAGATAATAGTATTAGCGTCTCTCCTATTTCTATAACAAAAGAAACCATTCAGGAGTTTATTTATTCTATTGCTAAGACTGTTAACGCACGCTCACAATCTAGATTAATTTCTGGTTTAAAAGGTTTTTTTAATTATTTGGTTTTCGAAGATTATAGACAAACAAACCCTTTAGACACAATAGATTCACCAAAAATTGGTAGAAAACTACCAGATACTTTAAGCGAAAATGAGATAAACCAGCTTATTAATGCTATTGATTTAAGTAAGCCACAAGGCGAACGCAATCGTGCTATACTAGAATTACTATATGGTTGTGGTTTACGTGTAAGCGAGTTAACACATCTTAAAATTTCGGATTTATTTTTTGAAGAAGGTTTTATTAAAGTTACTGGTAAAGGAGATAAACAACGATTTGTACCTATTATAGATGCTACAAAAAAGTATATAAATATATATAGAAAAGAGATACGAAATCATCAAACTATTTTACCTAAGTATAATGACACCTTATTTTTAAATAGAAGAGGAAAACAATTAACGCGAGCCATGATTTTCACAATAATTAAACAATTGGCTGCTAAAATAAATTTAGATAAAACCATTTCTCCTCATACTTTTAGACACTCTTTTGCTACCCATCTTTTAGAGAATGGTGCAGATTTAAGAGCCATACAGCTTATGTTAGGTCATGAAAGTATTACAACAACAGAAATTTATATGCATGTAGATAAAAGTCATTTAAAGAGTGTTATTAATACATTTCATCCAAGACAATAGAGTATTTACATTTCTTTTATCTCAATAAAAAACCCAACTAGTAAAACTAATTGGGCTTGTATATTAAAATAGTAACCGTTTCTATTTTGCAATATTAACAGCTCTAGTCTCTCTAATTACTGTTACTTTAACTTGTCCAGGATACGTCATATCTGTTTGTATTTTTTGTGAAATACTAAATGATAAATCTGCTGCATTTTGATCACTAACCTTTTCGCTTTCTACAATGACACGTAATTCTCTACCAGCTTGTATAGCATAAGCTTTTTTAACGCCATTAAAACCAAAAGCAATATCTTCTAAATCTTTTAAACGTTGAATATAACTATCTAAAACTTGGCGTCTTGCACCTGGTCTTGCTCCGGAAATAGCATCACAAACTTGAACAATTGGTGATAATAAAGACGTCATTTCAATTTCATCATGGTGAGCACCAATGGCATTACACACTTCTGGTTTTTCTCCAAATTTTTCAGCCCATTGCATTCCTAAAATAGCGTGAGGAGTTTCCATATCCGCTTCTGCATCTGGAACTTTACCTATATCGTGTAATAAACCTGCTCTTTTTGCTAATTTTGGATTTAAACCTAACTCTGCAGCCATAACACCACAAAGTTTAGCTACTTCTCTTGAGTGTTGCAGTAAGTTCTGACCATAAGATGAACGGTATTTCATGCGACCAACCATTTTTATTAGTTCTGGATTTAAACCATGAATACCCAAATCTATAACTGTACGCTTACCTACTTCTATAATTTCTTGCTCTATTTGCTTTTGCGTCTTTTTAACAACTTCTTCAATTCTAGCAGGATGTATTCTACCGTCTGTTACTAATTTATGTAAAGATAAACGTGCAATTTCACGTCTAACTGAATCGAAACAAGATAGTATAATAGCTTCTGGAGTATCGTCAACAATAATCTCTACACCTGTTGCAGCTTCTATGGCACGAATATTTCTACCTTCGCGTCCAATAATACGTCCTTTAACGTCGTCACTCTCAATGTTAAATACAGAAACACAATTATCTACTGCTTCTTCTGTACCTATTCGTTGTATGGTATTAATTATTATTTTCTTAGCATCTTGCTGTGCAGTAAGCTTAGCTTCTTCCATTTTATTTTGAATGTAAGCATTAGCTTCAGTTTTGGCTTCACCTTTAAGAGATTCTACTAACTGCGACTTAGCATCCTCAGCAGATAAACTAGAAATAACTTCTAATTGCTCTACTTGTCTTTTATGTGCTTTATCTAGTTCTTCTTGTTTTTTATCTAGGATTTCTAAACGATGATTATAATCTTTTTGCTTGGCCTCTACATCCAAATTTAGTTTTTTAGATTTTGCTAACTCACTTGAAACCTGAGACTCTTTATCTCTTGTTCTTTTTTCTGCTTCTGCCATTTTCTTATCGCGAGATAAGATTACTTTTTCATGCTCAGATTTAAGCTCAAGAAATTTCTCTTTAGCTTGAAGTATTTTATCTTTTTTAATGCTTTCTCCTTCACTTTTTGCATCTCTAAGAATACTAGAAGCAGCTTTTTTAGCATTTTTAATAAGCTTTGAAGCGTTATTTCTCTCCATAACTTTAGCTATTACAAAACCTATTATTGCACCAATAGCAACACCTGCAATACCATATACAATTATTTCATTCATTTTAGTTTGTTTTATTATATAAAAAAAGCCTACACTAATTTTGGTTTTGTATAAACTCCTTAATACACGTTTAGGGTTAACAAGCTGATCAAGTATCTGCCCAAATGGAAAACCATTAGCAGCACGCTTTTACAACTTCAACTCACCCTTTTTAAAGAATTAACTGTTGAGTTTATCAAAAAAATAATTAATGTAGGCAGTAACCTAATATTATTTATAAGAACGTTACGAACTTAAATGTAATTCAAGCATTTGGTTTAAAGCATTTAACTTGTCTTCAACGTGCTCACTTACATGTTCTTTATCTAAGTTTTTCTGTTCTACTTGAGAAGCAAATTGTAAAGCACACATGGCTAAAACATCTTGTTTATCTCTAACAGAATAACTTTGCTCAAATTGTTTAATCATAGCATCTATTTTTTTAGCTGCTTTTCGTAATCCTTCTTCCTGACTAGGTGGAATTGTTAAAGGATATACTCTATTAGCTATTGAAAGCTTTATTTTAAGCATTTCTGGCATACTTTGCTATGTTACATTACTCTGAGAGCTGACCAATACAATGGTCTATTTCTCGAATTAATGCGTTTATTTTGAGTTTTGTTTCTCGTTTATCTTCGTCACTGCCAAGTATTGTATTGGCCATTTTAAGTGTATCGTACTTTTCTTTCCAGGCTTCAATTGTAGCTTCTTGGTTTTTTATTGTACTTAGATATTGCTCTATATCTTTAGATAATTTTATATTAGATTGCTTTAAAACGTTATGATTGCTTAAAACTTTACCTATTTTTTTCTCTAAAGCATTTACAATATTCTCTATATTACTCATTTACAAATATCAATACTTATCTCACAAAGTTAACAGAACGTATTCTATTTTACAATTGTTTTTTCATAAAATTTTAAATAAAAATATACCTCTATTTTAATTTAACTTATTACCAAAAACAATCAATCCATAGCTTGGTCTGCAATTTATCTTTGTAATTAATATTCATTTGTATATTTTAGCATACGTTCCATTGGTTCTAAATTTTTTAATTACAGAAAAATTATATAAAAAATCCTATGCGTAAATTTCTTTTGTTTTTCTTTATTAGTTTTTCTGTTTTTTCACAAAGCGAATATCCTCAAGACTACTTTAGATCTCCTTTAGATATAAATATTGTTTTAGCTGGAACTTTTGCAGAATTACGCTCTAACCACTTCCACTCTGGACTAGATATAAAAACAAAACGTGTTGAAGGCCTAAAAGTTTATGGTATTGCAGATGGTTATGTTAGTAGAATTAAAATTGCACATTTTGGTTATGGGAAAGCATTATATGTTACGCATCCTAATGGCTATACTAGTGTTTATGCGCACTTACAAAAATTTAATCCTGAAATCGAAAAGTATATTAAAGCCAAACAATATGATAAGGAGTCTTTTGAAATAGAAATCTTTCCTACTGCTGAAGAATTAAAAATTACTAAAGGTGATGTTATTGCCTATTCTGGAAATACAGGAAGCTCCTCTGGACCACATTTACATTTCGAAATTCGTGATAATGCAGAAAGACCTATTAATCCAATGCTATTTGGTTTAGATGTTAAAGACACAACGAAACCAATAATATCTAATGTTTATGCTTATCCTATTGGTGCTAATTCGCATATTAACGGTTCTAATAAAAAACAAAACTTACGTGTTATTCCGCAAAAAAATGGCGATTATAAAATTGAAGAATTAAAAGCCTTCGGAACCATTGGGTTTGCAATTGCTACTGTAGACAAACAAGATTTAGCAGCCAATAAAAATGGAGTATATAATATTTCAACCTACTACAATGGTAATCAAAATTTAGAAATCGATTTTAAGCGTTTTTCATTTGCTGAAACAAAACACCTTAATAGATTAATTGATTATTCTCATTTTAAAGAAAACAAAGAACGTCTTCAAAAATTATTTATCGAAGAAAACAATCCTTTAAGTATTTACAATAATATAATAGATAATGGATATATAAAAATAGATGATACCACATCTTCTGTATACAAGGCGAAAATTACAGATTTTAAAGGCAACGAAACCAACTTAGATATTGCTATTAAAGGTGAAAATAAATTACCAAATGATAGCAAAGAAGAAATTATTACACAACATTACATTCAACACGATTTAGAAGCAGAATTAGAAGCAGAAAAGTTTAAAGTTAACTTTTATAAAGATACGTTTTACGATAGTTTTTTTATAGACTTTAGCGTTAATAACGATACATTAACATTACATAAGCCTACTATTCCATTAAGAAAAAGTTTTACCATTAGTTACGATATTAGTAATTACAAAGAAGAAGATTTAAAACAACTTTATATAGCTAGATTAATTGGTTGGAACAATTGGCCAAGTTACGCTTCAACAAAACGAAAAGAGAATGTTTTAAGCACGTATACTAAAGATTTAGGAACATACGTTTTAGCTAGAGATACTATTGCTCCAACAATAAAAGCAGTGAATTTTAAAAATGGGAGTTGGTTAAGTAAATACAGATACCTAAAAGTTAAAATAGACGACAAAGGTACAGGCATCTCTAATTACAGAGCTACGGTAAATGGGAAATGGATTTTAATGGAATACAATTATAAAAACAAAACATTAACTCACGATTTTAACGATGCTGTTGTTACAGAAACAAAGAACAAATTAAAAGTAATTGTTACAGATAATGTTGGAAATAGTACTACATTTGAAACTACTTTTTTTAGGAAATAAATAACTACTTTGTCAGTTTAAACTTGTTAATGACTTTTAAAACACTTTTGCAAGTTGATATCGACATAACATATAAAAATTAAAAACATTGACTATAAAAACCAATCTTCTAAAACTATTAACCTTTCTTTTGCCTCTATTTGCTTTAGCACAAACTGCTTCAGTAAATGGTGTTATTTTAAGCGAAGGTGAATTTCCGCTTCAAGCCGTAAACATTAAAACAGAAACAACTGGAACATCTACAAACGAAAATGGTTTTTACAAACTTACTGTACCTTCAAATACAGATGTTACCATAGTGTATTCTCATGTTTCGCATAAAAATGTAACGGTTACTGTTAATTTAAAAAACGGAGAAGTTTTTGAGTTTAATCCAATTCTAAAAACAGATGTAGATCAAATAGAAACTATTGTAATTAACGGAAGAAAACGTAAAGATGTTCAAGGCATTATTACTATAGACCCAAAAACACTAACAAAAATACCAGGAGCACAAGCTGGTGTAGAAAACTTATTAAAAACCTTACCAGGTGTTAGTGGTAATAATGAATTGAGTACTCAATACTCTGTTCGTGGTGGTAATTTTGATGAAAATTTAGTTTATGTAAATGGCATAGAGGTTTATAGACCATTTTTAGTGCGTTCTGGCCAACAAGAAGGTTTAAGTTTTATAAATAGTGATTTAGTACAAAATGTAGATTTTTCTGCTGGTGGATTTCAAGCAAAGTATGGAGACAAACTATCTTCTGTTTTAGATATTACTTATAAAAGGCCAAGAGAATTTGAAGTGGCTGCAGATTTGAGTTTACTTGGTGGAAGTGTTGCTGTAGGAACAGCTAGTAAAGATTCAAAATTTACAAGTATTACAGGCTTACGTTATCGTGACAATTCGCTATTAGTTAATGCTAAAGAAACCGAAACAAATTTTAATCCTGTATTTGTAGATGCACAAACGTATTTAACGTATAGAATTTCAGATAAACTAGAATTAAGCTTTTTAGGAAATGCGTCTTTAAATAGATACAATTACCAACCACAAACAAGGCAAACCAATTTTGGAACTTTAGACAATCCTTTAGCGCTTTTAGTTTTTTATCAAGGTCAAGAACGTGATAGTTACCAAACACTTTTTGGAGCTTTACAGGCAGATTTTCAACTCAACGAGCATGTTAATCTTGGTTTGGTAGCTTCAACTTACCATACTACAGAAGAAGAACACTTCGATATTTTAGCTCAATACAGGTTAGGAGAAGTTAATAGTAATATTGGTGATGAAGATTTAGGAGAAGTAGAATTTTCTGAAGGTATTGGAGGACAATTAAATCATGGTCGTAACGATTTAGACGCGCTTATAACAACTATAGAACATAAAGGAACAGCAAATATTGAAGACAACGAGATTAAATGGTCTGTTAAATACACAAACGAAGATATTAGAGATCGTTTAATAGAATGGGAAGTTATAGATTCGGCTGGATTTTCAATAAATCCTCCTGCCTCTGGTGGATTTAACCAAGAACCATACGAGCCAGATACATTTCCTATTACTGCTTTTCAAAATATTCAAGCTAGAAATAATACGCAAATAAATAGAATTCAAGCCTATTTACAATGGAGTAAACGTTCTACACTAGGTGATGCAGATGTTTGGTATAATGCTGGAGTTCGTGCACATAATTGGCAAGTAAAAGATGGTAATGTAACTGGAGATAACCAAATTGTAATTAGTCCAAGAGCTCAATTTGCCATAAAACCTAATTGGGAAAAAGATATGCTATTTCGTGTTAGTGGTGGTTTATACTATCAACCTCCTTTTTATAGAGAGTTACGAGATGCAACTGGTACTGTACAACCTAATGTTAAAGCACAAAAATCGATTCACTTGGTATTAGGAAATGATTATAGTTTTAAAATGTGGAACAGACCTTTTAAATTAACAACAGAAGCTTATTATAAAAACTTAAGCGATGTTAATCCTTATACAGTAGAAAATGTACGTATTAGATATCAAGCAGATAATAACGCTACAGCTTATGCCTACGGATTAGATATACGTTTAAATGGACAGTTTGTGCCAGGAACAGAAAGTTGGTTTAGTTTTGGGTACTTAAAAACCGAAGAAAATATAGATAACAGAGGTAATATTGCAAGACCTACAGATCAACGTTTAAAATTCGCTGCGCTATTTCAAGATTATGTACCCAACTTACCTAACTTTAAAATGTACTTAAACTTAGTTTATAATACTGGATTACCAGGAGGTTCACCAAGTTATGCAGATAAATACCAATACCAAAGTAGATTACCAGATTACAAACGTGCAGATATTGGTTTTCAGTTTGTTGTTGTAGATGCTAAAAAACAATTTCAAAGCGGTTGGAAAAAACCATTTAAAGAATTGTCTTTTGGTTTTGAAATTTTTAATGTCTTCGATGTACAAAACTCTATTACCAATACTTGGGTTAGAGACGTTTATAGTAAAAGACAATACACTATACCTAATTACCTAACACCAAGAGTGTTTAATGTTAGGACTACGATGAAGTTTTAGCCTGTTTTATATTAACTAGCTTCAATTTATTACAACATTTAAGTCACCTTTAATCATTATCTCAAAAGACTATAATCAAAAACTAATTATAGCTGGTAACGATTTATGAAAAAGAAATAATTACGCATTGTAGTATATACAATTCAAGACTAATAAATAACATTTCAACCATTTTTATGCTTTATTAATCTCAATACTTTCCATATTTGAATAATCAATAAAACCACTAGCCATGTCTTACAATGTTTTAATGTTTATTCATCTTTTTACTGTGCTTCCAGCCTTTGTATTAGGAACCATAAGTCTTATTCTAAAAAAAGGAACTCAATTACACAAAATTTTAGGGAAACTATATATGGTACTTATGCTATTTACAGCAATAGTTACCTTGTTTATGCCTGCATTTGTAGGTCCTACTCTATTTAATCATTTTGGATGGATACACTTGTTTAGCTTTTTAACTATTTACACAGTGCCTACTGCCTACACTGCAATTAAAAAAGGAAATATAAAAGCCCATAAAAGAAAAATGAATTTACTCTATTTTGGCGCACTTGTAATTGCTGGAGCATTTACTTTCATGCCTGGACGCTATTTACATACTGTACTTTTTGGTTAAATATTAATTACGTTTTTAACAAAACCTTTAAACAAATCAAAAGAGTAGGTTTTATCTTTGTAAAAAAAAGAAAAATTATGTTTGGTATTTTTAAAAAGAAAAGTAAACTCGATAAACTTCAAGACGAGTATAAAAAATTGTTAGAGCAATCTTATAAACTTTCAACTACAAATAGAACAGAAAGCGATAAAAAACAAGCAGAAGCACAAAAGATTTTAGAACAAATTGAAGTATTACAACAGCACTAAAAATTAGTATCTTTGTTTTACATTTTAATTAAAGTCTATGAATTTTTTGCTAACAGGCGGAACTGGTATTGTTGGAAGTCACGTTATTTTCGATTGGCTTAAACAAGCAATTAAAAATAACACGCAAGAGCAACTCTTTGTTGTTATTAGAGATAATGATGTTTTTTCGGCTAAAGAGCGATTAATACGTGTTTTAAATAACGATACAAGGCCAGATTATCTTAAACATATAAGTATTGTATCCTGTTTAAAAAGAATAACAATAATCTCAGAAGACTTAGTAAGTATAAAAAAAGAGACTTTAGAAGCGCATCAATTTTCAACTATAATACATTGTGCTGGCTCCACTAATTTGTCTCATGCCACAAGTTCCAAAACAGTGGTTCATGAACAAAATTATAAAGCAACACAACAGCTATTAGAAAATCTTCCTTCCAGTGTAAATCGTTTTATTTATATCAGTACAGCCTATTCTTTTGGTATTCAAAATGAAGTGGTTAACGATAGTATTTCAGAATTTAGCGTAGATAGTTTTAGAAATCCTTATGAACAGTCTAAATACGAGACAGAACAATACGTTATTAAAAAATGTGACTCTTTAAACATTGCTTCGCAAATTTTAAGACCTAGTATTATTTGTGGACGCTTACTCGATAAACCTTTTTTTGAAACACCAAAATATGATGTGTTTTATTCATGGCCAATGTTTTTAGAAAAGTATTCTAAAAAATTTAATGATGCTTTTAGAATATGGATACATAAAGAAAGTGGATTAAATATTGTACCTGTAGACTTTGTGTCTAAAGCCATTTTATATGCGTTAAATCATCCAGAAATTAAAGAAT
>ENA-OUOG01001611-OUOG01001611.1-marine-metagenome-genome-assembly--contig:-NODE-1611-length-25635-cov-6.166758_pt1 | contig 25635 bp, 10 predicted proteins | sample MGYA00248635_ERZ508505 | MGnify/ENA primary metagenome ERZ508505 (study PRJEB26176, sample SAMN06267871) | marine metagenome | isolation source: Saanich Inlet, British Columbia, Canada | place: Pacific...
AATTCTCCAACTGGAGCTTTCCATTCTAAGATTCCTTGTTCAGATACTTTAGAAGTTACATCGATAACAGTTTCTTTTGAAATAATTGATTCTTGTGGAATCGTTTTGGTATCTGGTAATAGATGATTACGTATACGCTCAGATAATATTTTATAATCTAATCCGTCTATCTTTTTCGTTGCTTTAGGTTTTGGAAAAGCCAAAACTGCAATGTCTTTATAATACTCAAACTTCGTTTTTGGTTTTGGTAGTTGTGTTTTAATTTGTTTTCCGCCTTCAATTGTAAGCTCACTAAAAACGACTGTTTGCATCGCATTTTCTTCGGTAACCCAAGGACCACCAGAAGACGACCAACCTGCGCTGTTGTGAAATGCCAATTCTAAATCCAAACGTTTGGCTTCTTCTGCAGAAAACTTGAATAACTCTAGCCATTCTTCACTTAAATATTTCACAGGTCCTTTTGGAAACCCTAGATGCACATTAAACAACTGTGCTTCTTGGATACCAACTGCTTTCATTGCTTCCAAATCTTTTGTGATTCCTGATTTAGAAACGTTACCACTAATCCAATGCCACCAAGTTCTTGCTTTGGCTTCGTTTGGTGGGTTTTTAAATCCGTCTTCTAAGGTTAGAGCTTGCGCCATTTTTTCTGAAGATGGACTACATCCAAAACCTAAAAATAGTAGAACTAAAATGGCTAAATTCTTCATTGTATATTATTGTCTTTTTATAATTTTTGAAGTCGATATTGTAACAGGTCCTAACAATCCTGAAGGTAATAATTCGTCCGTTGCTTTTTGGAATGAATAGGCACTAAAGGTTTTGCGTGGTCCTTCTGGAAGTGGTTGATTATTTCTGTACCAATCTGGCATTTTTTTGTATTTGCCTCTATAATCTTCAGAGCCAAAACCTTTTTTACTTCTTCTTACATCATATTCCGTTTGGTTGGGTAATTTTTCATCGCCAATTAAACGATTCGTCCATTGATTGGTTACTTGAATTTCTAACGCGTTTTCTCCTTCTACTAAAGCATTTGTCACATTAAACGTATGCGGCGCTATCCAGCTTACATCAACATCTTTTCCGTTTAAAAGTACTTTTGCAATCACATTAACTTTGCCTAAATCAATTTTAAATTGTCTATCGGGTTGCAACATTCCTTTTTCTATATTGAATGTTGTTGTATAAATTGCGGTTCCTGAATAGTGTTTTATTTCTTCTACTTTACTTATCGTCCAATCAAACAATTTATCTGTTTTTATTGAGGCTTCATAAAAGTCTTCTGCTCTAAAATTGATTTCCCAATTGCCTATTATTTCAATTTCACTTGGAAAATCACTTACATTCATAGTCCAATTTTCAGAATCGTTTACAAGTGCTGTATAGTTTCCGTTTGCATAAACTTCAGCTTGTAATTTATTATTTTCATCTAGACTAAATGTTGGTTTAGCCACATTGTTAACTGGTGTAAAAGTAACTTTAGGTTGAGTTGTTTCAGATTCTTTAAAAAGCACAAAAACCGATTCTTGCGGATGCATTGGAATAGAAATATCGGTTCGTCCGTTTTTGGTGGTATACTCCACTAATTTGGTAATCTCTCCAGTTTCTGCATTCCATAATTCTGGTACTTTTCCTTCCACTAAAAAGCTACATTTTAGGGTTTCGGATTTATCTAAATTATGATTATACACAAAATAAATATCTTCATTTTCAGTACGTCTGTGGTAGAAGTTAAAGTCTGGTTGTCCTTCTACAATTAAATCTTTTTGAATTGAATTTTCCTCTAAAATTTGTCCCCATTCGCCTGTACTGTATGTTTTTTTACTCGACCAAATATCGTTGACTAATTTATCAAATTCAGCTTGCATGGCTTCAGTTACTTTATAACCACCAAGTTTCTTTGGTTTCTTTCCAACAATTAAAGCGCCTTGTTGCGAGAGTTTATGAATTCCTCTTAAGGTTTCTATATTGATAATATCATTTCTCTGCAAAGACAAGGCACTATAGGTAATGCCATTAGGTAATTTTAATTTTCCGTTTTCTACCGTTAGTCGATTTACAATTACATCGGCATTTACACAATCGTATTTATAAGCTGCAGGAAGTTTAGGACGTATTTGATTAGAGTGAATAACATGACTTGGTGCTCTATCGCCCACAAAAACCAACACATCTAACACAGGATTTCCTTGACGTAACATATATGAACCTCTTGCCAAATAATTGAACCATTCTGGACCTGCATTGTCCCACCAAGTTTGTGTACGATCTATATGAGATCCTACAAAACTCATACTCATTCCTGGTTTTACGTGCGTATTGGATTGATGCGCAAAACGATGAAACATATATTCATTAATTCCATTAGTCCATTCGTAATCTCCTTTTTGTTTGGCTAAAGCCGGATGAAATCCCCAGTTTAATTTGGTACTTGTAAAAGCTTCTGCAGAAATTACATTTTTACCATAAATATGACCAGAGGAAACTGGTGCGCGTTTGTGTTTATTTCCTCTACCTAACCAAAACTCTCCCATAGGAATATCAGCTTTTCTACCAGCATCTAAACTATTAAATGGCCCCACAAATCCGTAAGGTTCGATGTAGGATATCAAACCATCTTGATGGCATAATTCTGTAAAATAATCGAAATAATTGATAACCATTAAATCACTTACCAATTGTTTCATATCCCAAAAAACGGCTTCAACAGTTTCATTATTTTCTATGCTTTTACCAGCATACATCAATAAAAACGGAGTGAAATCGTAACCAAAACGTTCTTTGAATAGCTTTTCCATCTTGTCTGTCCAGTTTTGCGGGCCAACTTCGTAACTATCTATTTCTACATATTGCAAGGCATTTGGAGCATCAATTTTTGCTTGCTCTACCAGTTTGCCAACAAAAGCATCGTAATGTACTTTTAATGCCTTTTTACTAAATTTATCGACTTCTAATCCTTTCCCTTCAACTGATGAGGGTTCGTTTGTTGCGCCTGATGCTGTAAATCCAAAACGCATGATTGTCCAATTTCCTTCTGGTAATGTTGTTTTTAACATTCCATTAGCATCCATTTTATCACTTAAAATAAGAATGTCTTCTTTTTTAATAAATGCTTCTGATGCAGTATTTCTAATAGGACGTCTATTTTTTCTATACGACGTGTATTCCATAATATTTCCTAAAACAGGACTTGCAGAAAGTTGCATTTCATAGAAACCAGCATCCATTTCAGTTTCTATCCTAAAATAACGTGCTGTAACAGGTTTAAAACTTTCATAGAAATAACACTCGTCTTTACCAATACGTTCTTCTCTAGGTTTGTGAGCAACTGTAAAATGAACGCCATCGTCTGATTTTAATAAAGTTAATCGTCCTTTTCGTTTATTAATAAAAACGTTTATAGATTGAATCTTGTGTGGTTTTCCATAATCATATTGCACCCAACCCTTTGCCTTTAAATCCGCATGTGTGTTGGTTTGTTTGTCAGTTGCTAAAGCTACATTAAAGGCTTTATCTGAAGATGTGATTATAGGTTTTGCACTGTCATCAATTAACTCGGTTGCTAAAGTTGGATATGCCACCACAGCAATGTCTTTATAATAATTATGTCTTGCTGGAGGTTGTGGTAGTTGAATATTTACTTCCTTTCCACCTTCTGCAATGACTTGACTATTTACTACAACTTTCATCGCATTTTCTGGGGTTACCCAAGGCCCTCCACTAGAGGTCCAACCATCACAATTATGCACCCCAAAACTCAAACCTAATTTTTCACATTCTTTGGCTGCATGGGTTAAAATATCGCGATGTTCTTGCGAGTTGTATTTTACATCACCTTCTGGCAAACCCATTGATACGTTAAACACTAAAACACCACCAATTCCAGCTTCTTTTATAGCTTTTAAATCTTTGGTAAATCCTTCTTTTGAAGCGTTTCCGCTGTTAATATGATACCAAGTTCTTGGTTTGGTTTCTTGTGGTGGATTTATAAAACCTTCTTCTAGACTGACTTTATTTTCTGGACCATTAGAAATCTTGGAATTCTGACAGGATATTAAAATCGTAAGGGTAAAAATTAGTGAGAGTATTACTTTCTTCATTTTTATTGAATGATTAATTGTTGTTGTTTTTCTGATTTAATTGCTCAAGTACGTCATCAAAAGAGGTATCCTTTAAGTTTTTACTGATGTATTTTAAATCAGTAATTAATTTTTCTTCAGAAGACCTTCTACTCTTTATTTGTTTGTATGGCCATTTTTTTTCTTTTAGTAGATATGGCACTAAAAATTGATACCCCTTTTTTATACTGCTACCATCGTTAGAAATGAATTCCCAAAGGTTAACATCTACTTTTTTTCCTAGTCTAACCAATTCTAAAAATCCGTGTAAATTCATTACTGAATAAGAAAACGATTTTGTTCTTGCCAATTCTAGTGGCTGACTTCCATCAGGTTCTATTTGGCTAAAAATTCTAGCTTTTGTTGTGGTTGATAGATAATTTTTGACTTCTTCAATTTGATTTAGGTAGATTAAAATACTTAGCAATTGCACATCGTAATGCGTACCATGGTTATTTTTCCTTATGGCTTCTTCCATACCAAGCTTGCTGTTTTTTAACCAATTGCTGTATTCAGTAAACCAAATGTGCATACACTTTTCTGTTTCTGAATCAAGAAAATTATTCGCTTTTGCGATTTCTAAAAATTGCAATACTGCTGTTAGTCCTCCAAATTCAATAATACCAAAACACCGTCCTTCAGAGTCACCAGGTAAATATTGCCCAAAATTCACATTTGGATTCATTTTGGTTTCATCATTTAAAAACCAAGCTTTAATAAGTACTATATTTTTATTGGCGTATTTCTTTTTATTACTTATAGTATAAGCTTTTTTTAATGTTTTTACAGCTGAAAAGAAGTTGCTTTTTTCGACAAAATCGGTATGATTATTTCTTGTTTCAGGATTTATTTCTCCATCTTTCCTAATGTATGGTAAACCATCTGGTGTATCTGGATTTGGCCACCAATATGGACCAATGCTCATATAATCGTGTTTGTCTTCACTTGGTGGTAATACTTTTTTATTGACTACTGAAAATGGTTTTATAGTTAATAATGAATCGGCTTTATGAAGCAGTTGCTTATCTTCTTTAATATTACTTTGGGAATTCGTACAACTGTATATGCTTATTAGAAGTATAAGAACTGTTAGTTTATAAAATACCGATAGTTTCATCATTAAACTTTTTTTGAGTAGTAATTAAAATTAGTTCTCTGTTTATTTAAGCAGACCTTTCAGGTTTTAAAACCTGAAAGGTCTGATAAAAGAATATTTCTTTTAAAATAACTTAATCTATAAACAACTCATCAATATAAGGACCACTTTTTCCTGTGGTTTCAATTCTTATGCTATTTGCACCTGCTTTTAATCTTAAAATAGCTGGTACAAACTTCCATTCTTTTTCCCAACCACCTGTTGGTTTAAACTCTAACATCCTTACAAATTCGTCATTTAAAAATAATTTCATAGGATGCAATTCTCCTTTATTATTGTGCATATATCTAAAGCGCATGCTGTAATCGCCCTCTTCACCATCATTTTCTTGATAAAATTCTACAGAGCCTTCTCCACCTTTAAAATCTACAAAACCAGACCCTTTAAAACGTCTTGCGTTTCTACTTGCAGTTGCAGTTCCTTTTAAAATACCATCTTCAGCAGAAATATTAATTCCTCTTCCAATCCACATATCTTTAGAGTGTTCATCACCCCAAAATAAGCCTTCATTTTTACCAAAAGTTTCTTTTAGAGTTAACACTACTTTTCCGTTTTGTTTTACTATAGCTTTAACTGTTGTTCCATCTTTAACCGTAAAAGGTTTTGTGTAGTTAATTCCAGAGGTTTTTGGATCTTCTCCATTTATGGTATATGCTATTTCTAAATTAGATGCACCACTATTTCCAAAAAGAGTTACCAGTTCTGCATCAATTGAAATCTCATTAGAAATATACAAGGCTTTGTCTCCTAAAATTGAAGCAGTAACAATTGTACCGTTTTTAGCATTTGGTTTTTCTCTTAAAAACAATCTGTTTTTACCAAAAAACAATTCCCTAAAATCTGATTTTGTTCTACTTGTAGGATCAATAGGATTTCCATTTTCCATAGAAATCTTTTTTAGATCTCCTTGAATGTTATAGTAGATTTTATTTTCTCCATAAGGATACAAATTATCATTTTCATCTAGACTTTCTGAGGTAATGATGTAACTTGTTGTAAAAGAACCTTCAGCCTCTAATTTTTGAATGTTGGTTTTTAATTTTGATGGTTGTTTACTTGTGCTAAATGAAGTTCTTTTCACTTCTTTTCCATCAATGTACGCAATTGCTTCCAATTTTCCTTCTTGGTAAGGCACCATCCACTCACATTGCATTTCGTTCCAAACCTTACCTGGTTTGTCTTTTCCTAACGATTTTCCGTTTAAAAATAATTCAACTTCATCAGCATTAGAATACACCCAAACTGGAATAACAGTTCCTTTTTTCATTCTTGGATGCGACCAGTGTGGCAACATATGAATCATAGGTTCTTTAGTCCATTGACTTTGGTAGAAATAAAATAAATCCTTTTTAAAACCAGCTACATCTAAAGCTCCTCCCATAAATAAGTTGAAAGGTAAACCTCCGTGCACCAAACCAGCTTCTCCATAATAATCGAAACCTGTCCATCTAAAATGACCACTATGCCAAGGATTGTCTCGCATTACTTCCCAATATTTTCTAGCAGAAACTCTTACAGTTGCATTGTCATAGGAAGAATTGAAACTTTGTTTTCTATTTCTCCAGTTTTTAGGATTGATGCCTTCGTAAAAAAAGATTTCTTTTTCTGTTAAATTTGGTAACGGATATGTACCAGGTAATTCATTATCTCTCCACCACGTTTGGGTTCTGTAATATCCACGTGTTTGCCATGTATGTGGCGCTTCTGTAGAAATAAATGGTTTGTCAAAAGTTTTACTTTCTATAAACGATTTGGTTTCAGAACCTCCATTTACACCTTGAATATCCATATCTTCTGGATTTCCTGCTCCAGATGTAAATAATCGTGTTGGGTCTAAACTTTTTCCGAATTTTACCAATTCTGGTCCAATTGGGCTGTGGGTTTCGTTACCCAAACTCCACACAAAAATACTAGGGTGATTTCTATCTCTTGTTATCCATTCTGTGACATCACGTTGCCACCATTCATTAAAAGCTTGTTTTCCATAATCTTGTGGTGCTTTTTTGTGCCAACCGTCAAAAATTTCATCCATTACTAACAAACCAATTTCATCACAAATGTCGTAAAACATGGGTGGAGTAGGGTTATGAGAAGGACGAATGGCATTGATACCCATATCTTTTAAACTCTGTAATTTCCAACGTAACATGGGTTTTGTCCAAGCGCCACCAACAGGGCCACCTTCCCAATGTTCACAAACACCTTTTAACTTTACGTTTTCTCCATTTAACCAAAAGCCTGTATCAGTTTTCCATTCTACAGTTTTGAATCCGAATGTGGTTTCAATTTCATCAATAACTTTTTTTCCTTTTAAAATTTGAGTTACCGCTTTGTATAGAGTAGGGGTTTCTGGGCTCCATAATTGTGGTGTATTTACTTCAAATTGATATGTTGGATTTCTTTTTGATAATTTCTCACATTTACTCGTCAATTCTTTTCCTTCTGGAGAAAATAATTTTACTTCATATTTTAATCCTTTTAATTTTCCATTGATTTCTGCATCAATTGCAACTGTTGCTTTTTTATCAGTAATAGATGGGGTTTTTATAAAAATAGAATTGGGTTTAAAATGAGTAGGGTTTACTTCAATTAATTTTACTTGTGCGTAAATTCCACATGGGTGATACCAACGTGCAGAAGGTTCTAAAGAATTATCAACTCTAACAGCTATTGTGTTTTTTCCTTCTTTTAAATATTTTGAAATATTATATCTAAAACTGATATAGCCATAAGGTCTTTTACCTAAATGATTGCCATTTACCCAAACCTCAGAATTCATATACACCCCATCAAAATTGATGTAGGTAATTTTTGAAAGACTTTCTTTATTTACGTTGAATTGTTTTCTGTACCAGCCAATTCCACCATCGTGATAACCACCACCTTGACCTTGGTCACCACCTTTTCTTACGCCTTTTTCAAAAGACCAATCATGAGGTACATTAAGACTTTTCCATCCTTTAGTATCAAAAGTTTCTTTTGAGAATGAAGGATTATCTTCTAGAATAAAATTCCAATTATTATTGAAGTTGGTTTCTGCACGTTGTGCATTATATTGAATAGTATAAATCAATAAAAAGAGCGACAGGAATGTTTTTTTCATTTTGTGTTTTAATTTTTAGTAATAAAAATCAAACATAATCTTAAAAAATCAAAAAATAATCCTGTGGTGTTATGGCTGAGGAAAACTTTTTTAAATATTGTTACTATTAAATTTATCGGAAAATTCTGAGGGTGTTAATCCGTATTTTTTCTTAAAACATTGACTAAAATATTTTGGTCTTTTAAAGCCTACTTGATAACTTACTTCTGAAATGTTTAGTTCATTAATTTCCAGTAGTTTTGCTGCGTGATTTAAACGTATTTCTTGAATAAATTCATTAGGTGTTGCATTTGCCCAAGCTTTTATCTTTGTAAATAACATTGAACGACTTACGCCTAAATCTTCAGCAAATTGTGCAATATTAAATTCTTGATTTGCAATATTTTCTTTTACTATTTTAAACGCTTTATCTAATAATTTTTGATCTATAGATGTTAAAGAAATATCTAAAGATTCAAAGCTACTATCAGAAATAAATTTGTTTTTTAAATTTTGTTTAGAATCCAAAATATTTTTAATCTTTAATTTGAATTCTTTTAGAACAAAAGGTTTGGTGATATAATCATCAGCTCCACTTTCTAAACCTTCGAACTTATAGATTAATGAAGATCTAGAGGTTAATAATATTACAGGTATATGGCTAGTAGTTATGTTGGTTTTTATTTTTGAACACAATTCGGTACCCACCATTTTTGGCATTACTACATCACTTACAATTAAATCTGGCATATGTTTAATTGCCTTATCTAATGCAACTTGGCCATTTTCAGCAACAAGAATATTGTATTTTTCTTTTAAGATTTCTTTCATAAAAGACCTAAGCACCACATTATCTTCAACAATAAGAATGGTATACTTTTTTTCTTTTAATATTAAATCTTCTACTTGTTTATTTTCACATTCTGGTAAATTTATTTGAGTAACATATTGAGATACATCATCACTTTTCTTAAAATCTTTTATAATTTCTTTTTCTGATAAATGTTTTACACCAAGTTTAAGTGCTACAGAAAATCTTGCTCCATGTGGCTTTAGATTAACAACAGTTATTTCTCCATGATGCAGTTCTACAATATTTTTTGCGATCGATAATCCAATACCTGTACCTTTTAGATGATTTTCATCAGTTTGCTTATGCACAGCAACTTCAAAAAAACGATCAAATATTTTATCTAAAAATTCATCAGCAATACCAACTCCAGAATCTTCAACCTCAATAATTACTTGTTCATTTTCTTGTTTTAATTTTACCAAAATGGTTCCTCCTTTTTCTGTATATCTAAAGGCATTTGATATTAAATTGTAGAAAACACGCTCTAATTTGTAGCGATCATAATACACTAAGATTTCATCTTCTAAGGGTATAAATTGGTAGTTGTAATTACCATCTTTAGCATGTTCTGTAAACGATAAAAAAATCTCTTGTAAAAACTTAACAATATTTCCTTCAGCAGCTTCTAATTGGAATTGATTGCTCTCTAGTTTTCTAAAATCCATTAATCTATTGATTAATCGTAAAAGGTGATTGGTACTACTTTCAATAATTTTTAATTTTTTATGTATTTCACTAGAGCCTTTATAGTTGTTTAAAATATTTTGAAGAGGACCAATAATCAGGGTTAATGGAGTTCTAAATTCGTGAGATATATTTGTAAAAAACTGAAGCTTTACTTGGTTTAATTCTTCGTTTTTTTTGTTAGCTATATATTCTAATTCTAACTTATCTTTTAATCTAGATTTGGATTGTACAAACCAACTAAATCCATAAAAAATAGCAAAAAGCAACAAGAAATATATGGTATAAGCCCACCAAGTTTTCCATGGAGCAGGACCAATTATTATCTTAATTTTGGTTGGGTTATTATTCCAAACATAATCATGATTTGCTGCTTTAACTTGAAACTCATAAGTACCCGCACTTTGAAGCGTAAAAAAAGCTTCTGTTTGTTTGGTAAACGTCCAAGAGTCATCTAACCCTTTTAAACGATATGCATATCTGTTTTCTGTTGGGTTTATAAAATTTGGAAGCGCGTAACTTATTGAAAAATTAGAATTATTATGCGTTAGTTTTATATGATCCGCAAAATTTAAACCATTAGCTAAGATACTATCAGTTCCTTTTATAGTAACAATTTCATTTTTAATTTTTAATTCTGATAATACTACTTTTGGTACTTTATTGACTTTGATAAGCTTTTTAGAATTAAAACTAGTAACCCCATACAAATGACCAAAATAGATTTGGTTGTCAACTTTTAATGCTGAGTTTTGTCTAAAATCGTTGTTTCCTATAATATTATTTTGATTGTATATAAAACTTTTATCTGATTTTGAATTGTATTTGACAATTCCTTTGTCAGTACTTAACCATAAAATTCCATCATCATCTTCTATGATTGAATTGACCATAGAAAACGTGTTTTTTTTGGAAAATCTTACTTTTCTAAAAACATTTCCTACTAACTTATACAACCCTCGAGTGTTAGAACCAGCCCAAACTTCATTATTATTATCTTTATAGATATAGTTTATATTAAAGGTTTTGAAAGGTTTGTTTCTAAAGAAGTTTTTTCTTGAAAGTTTTCCTTGATTATTAAATTTTATTGCTGTTGCGCCTCCAATACCAGCAACCCACAAATTATCATTTTTATCAATATAGATTGTCTTTAAATACGTAATTGTTATGTGACTTTTACTAAAAACACGTAATCTTTTACTACTTAAGTTATACTTAACCAACCCTTTACCAAAAGTAGCTAGATATAAATTATCTTTGGAATCTATTTTTATATCGTAAATGGCAGTGGTAGCGATATAGTTTTTAAGCTCTTCGGAAACAACATCATCACGTTTTTTCTTCGTATTTACATCATATACTATTAGTCCTTTATTTAAGGTTCCAACAAATAATAAATTGGGGTTTTGAAAGTATAAAGAACGAATTGGATGATTGATATTTTTATCTAAACTTTCTACTTTAAACAAAGTAGAAAGTTCTTTTTGTTTATTAAACGTATTAACAACACCACCTTCTGTAGCCACATAAATAGTAGCATCTTTACCTGCTACAATACTATTTGTAATATTGTTAGATAGCTTGTAATTTTTGTGGTGCAAAAAATTTTGATATGATTTATCCCAAGTAAGTACTCCCCCATTTTCTGTTCCTAACCACATCATCCCATTTTTATCTTTATAAATAGTTTTAATAAAATTTTGAATTATACCGTTACTATTTACTTGATTTTCTTTTAAATAAATTGTTTCTTTTGATGGAGTTATAATGTAAAGCCCACTTGTTGTAGCCAGCCAAATATTATTGTCATCATCAATCTCCATATCTCTTACATCTATATTTACAGGAAGATTGATTTCTTTTGGTCTACTAAATTCTTTTGTAGTTGTATTAAAGTACAAGAAACCATTATTTCTAGTAGCAACACCGATAACTCCTGGAGTTATTTCGAGAAGGCTATTAACAACAAAATTATTTTTTTCTGTTGTTAAGCTGTAATCATTAATCGTAAACCTTTTACCTCTTTCAACATTTACAATTCCTTTATTTGTGGCTAACCAAACATTTTTTTTATGATCTAGAATCATGTTGTTTATAGATCTAATACCTTTTTTTGGATCGCGTTGTAAAAACTTTAGAAACCTATTTTTCTTTTTTTCATAGATAGAAACACCGTTTTCTGTTCCGAACCATATATTTCCACCCGGCATTTCTAAACTACACCTCACTAAACTATGACTTAAAGAATATTTAATAGTAGGACGTTTATAGAATCTTTTAAAGGTATTTGTTTTAGGGTCAAACCTATTTAACCCGTTAAAGGTACCTATCCAAATATAGCCTTCTTTATCTGATAAAACATTTATGGTTTCACTACTACTAATACTATTACTCTTACCTGGAGTATTTCTGTAAATAGTAAATTCTTTACCATTGTATTTGTTTAATCCATTGCTTGTTCCAATCCAAATTTGCCCAAATTTATCTTCGGTTATTGAAGAAATAGTATTGTTAGATAATCCGTCTGAAATATTAATATTTCTAAAGTTAAAGTTGCTTATTTGTGCAAACAGAAAATTAGTAGCGAATATGAATAATAATAAAAATAGTTTCTGTTTCATAAAAAAACCCATTTAAAGTTTTGAGCTAAAATAGTTGTTCTAAAATAAAAAATACATTTTAATTGGTAGCATAGTTCTTATAAAAAAAAGGAAACCTAAACTAGGCTCCCTTTTTTAAAAAAAAATAATTCAAATATAGTTGTTATAGTGATGTTCTCTCGATAAAATTAATTGGAATTTTTACAATTTCTTTTTTCTTTTGCAATATCATATTTGCTGCCTGTTCTCCCATTGAGGAGAAATTGGTAGTGATTACAGAAATGCCTAACAGTTGTTTTAATGGACTATCATTGTAAGAAATTACACCAATATCTTTACCTAACTCATATGTACTGCTTTTTATTTTATTTACAACCTTTACCAAATCATCATCTTCTAAGGTTATAAATATATTTTTTGGAGTAATTTTTGTTTGCTCTGTAACCTCCTCAATAATTTTAAATTCCAAATTATTTTGAACACTATATTTTTTAAATCCATCTAAAATACTTTTAGGATAAGGATAAAAAGAGGTCTTTGGGTATACAATTGTTAATTGATGGTATTTTGATATACTTTCTGAACCTTTACTTAATGCTGTATGGATATCATTTTCATAATCCTGATACACTTCATTAAAATTACCTTCTATTTTATGTTCGCCATTATCTAATAATATCAAATTTTCTTTTGGTATTTTACTGATAACTTTTGTTACTTTTTCAGTAGTACTAATGTGTGCCAAATTTTTGGTTCTAAAGTGTGGCATAATCACAAAGTAATCGTATAACGATTTATATTTTTGCATCAATTCTAGAAACAAACTTTCATCGCAATGATAGCTTTGTAAATCTACTCTTGAACTATTGTCTATTGTTTTTAAAAATGAGTTATAGGTTTTCATTTTGTAAGGACTCAACTCATTAACAAAAAAAAGAATTTTAGGTTTAGATATAGATTCTGTTTCTACGATATAAGTTCCTTTTCCATGAACAGAAACGACAACCTTTTGTTTTTTTAAAATACTGTAGGCTCTTTCTACAGTATCTCTTGATAGGTAAATATCTTTACTCAGTTTATTAATTGATGGCATTTTATCACCAATTTTAATATTACCCACAGAAATATTATGCAATATTGCATCAATAATCTGTAAATATTTTGGAACAACAGAGTTGGGATCTAATTTAATTAAGTCTACCATATTACGTTCTTTTTACCATGGTAAAATTAATTTACTATTAGAAATAAAAAATCTGAAATAGGGTAACTAAAAGTTTTTTAACACTCTTCTATTCTATATTGATAGTTTTAATAGAGTTATCTATTTTCTTGGTTGATCGTTTTGTAAAAAAGGAGTATTTCTTGGAAATTGATTTTCTAAGAGTGTCTTCATACGTTGTTCTACTTTCTCATATTTTTTATTTCCAGAAAGATTTACAAAAGACAATAAGCTATTTTTATGTTCATACAATTCTGCTTGTAAAATTTCATGGGTTACAGAATTTCTCCATTCTGTATATCTCCATTTACCATCTGTAGCGGTAACCCCCATAATATTTTTACCTCTAGCATAAACGCTAGTAGCAATTTTATCTCCTTTTTTGTTGGGCTTGTTTATGATTGGCAAAATACTTTTACCATCAGATTTTGGTCCTTCTAAGCCACACAACTCTACTAAAGTTGGAAAAATATCTACATTTTCTACCAAAGCATTTGAAGTTTTACCCGTTTTTCTTTTCTTATAATTGGTTTCTCTACTAATAACTAAAGGTACTCTCACATCAATTTCTACGTTGGAATGTTTACACCAAGCACCATATTCGCCAATTTTATACCCATGATCACTCATAAAAATAACAATGGTGTTTTTACGTAAATCTAACGCCTCTAAAGTCTGCATTACTTTACCCACTTGAGCATCAATAAAACTTACAGAAGCATGGTAACCGTGAATTAGCTTTCGAGTTAACTCATCATCTAGATCTCCTTTTTTAGGAATACCATGATAGCCTTTTAACTCGCCCCATTTACTTAATGCCAAGCGATACATACCATCTGGTTTTTCTCTCGAAGGAATTTTAAATTTACTTTTATCATGTAAATCCCAGTATTTTTTAGGTGCGTTAAAAGGTAAATGAGGTTTACTTAAACCCACAAACATTAAAAATTTATCGTTTTTAATTTTCTTTAAGGTTTCGATAGCATATTTTGATACTCTTCCATCTTTATAAGCCTCATCTGTAACATCGGCATCTTCAAAAGCAGGCCCTTTTAATGGTTTTTTACCTTCTGCTTTTAAACGTTTCATTAACTCTATGCTTTCTGGCTTTACATAACTATTGGCTTCTTTTGCAAAATAATTTGTCCATTCTTTTTTATCATCTACACTATGATGATATACTTTACCAATACTAACTGTTTTGTAACCATTTTTTTTAAATAATTGAGGCATAGAAACTACCTTTTTATGTATTTTTCGAAGTGGTGTAAAAATACTGTAAATACCTAGTGTTTCTGGTCGTAAACCTGTTAAGGTACTCATTCTAGAAGGCGCACAAATGGCTTGTTGCGTATAGGCTTTATCAAATAAAACTCCATCTTTAGCCAATTTATCAATATTTGGAGTTATTGCTGTTTTACTTCCATAACAACCTAATTCTGCCCTCAAATCATCAACATAAAAAATTAATACGTTGGGTTTTTCTTCTTGAGAAAAAGAGATTGATGCGCAAAAGGTTAAATAAAATAATACTAGTAATTTTCTCATTTTAAATTTATTTTAAAGTTTTTTTGGTGTCTGTACTGTACCAGTTCCTGTTTTCCAATCCCACCAATTAATAGCTCTTCTGCTATCGTCAAATTTGTAGCCCCATTTTTTCATATAATACGCTCTTGGTCTTACTTGATCTCCGATTTTTTGAAGTTCTTTCTTTAATTTACCATCTAAATCTTGTTGAATTTCGGCAAATTCTGACTTTCCTAATAAATTATTTTGTTGGTAAGGATCTTTAACATTGTCATAAAACATACTTGGTCCTTTTGGAGTAACCACGTACGTATATTGTTTGGTTCTAATTCCGCGATAAGGTTGATCTTTATAATTGGCTCCAAAAGGTGCCACATTCATTACCAAAGCAGCTCTATCTGCATTTGGATCTGGGTTTTTAATTAATTCCGTTAAATTTTCTCCTTCAATTTCTTTTGGAATTTTGATGTTTGTTAACCCCAATAAAGATGGTAAGATATCTGGCGTTGTTAAAGGCGCATTTACAACTTTCCCTTTATTACCTTTAATTTTTGGGTATCTAATTAAAAAAGGAACGCGAACAGCTTCGTCCCAAGCCAATTGTTTTACAAAAGGTTTTACGCCATGAGCACCCATCATTTCTCCATGATCTGCAGAAAACACAATAATGGTATTTTCTAGTAAACCCAATTCTTTTATTTTATCAATCACATTTCCAATAGCTTCATCAGTTGCTGTTGCGTGTGCATAATAGCCTTGTAATTCTTTACGTGCTCTTTCTTTGAATTTATCTGAAATATTAGGATTTAATGTCAAGGATTCTGGTGGATACATAGCCTTATATTTTTTAGGCGCAGTGCCATGTGGGTAATGTGGCGTGGCAATAGATATCACGGCTAAAAACGGATTTTTATCTTTAGCATGAGCTTCTAAATATTGGTTCGCATCTTCTGTAATTGCAAATGGAGAATATTTTTTCCAATGTTTTATTTTAGGATCATCATTATCATAATAAGCCATTTTGGTGTAATTGTGAGAGCATTCTAATCCTCTCCAAAAATCGAAACCTTGTCGTCTTTCTTTTGGAATATATGTTGATCTCCCATGACCATCTAAATGCCATTTTCCCCAATAAGCAGTGCTATAGCCTTCCTTTTTAAAGATTTCTGCCATGGTTTCTTCTTCTGCAGGTAAATAAATATCATTTAAAAACATTCCTGTTGTAGTAGGAAATCTACCTGTAAACAAAGCCGCTCTATGAGGTGTGCAAACTGGTGTAACTGAAACGGTATTTATAAAATTTACAGCTTCTTTAGCAAAAGCATCTAAATTAGGCGTTTTTACATCTGGGTTGCCTGCATACCCTAAAGCAGAACCTCTCCATTGATCTGTAAGAATGTAAACAATGTTTGGTTTTTTAGATGTAGATTTTGTGTTTTCTGCAACTATTTCTGATTTAGTTCCTTTTTTGCAACTTGACAATGACAATAATGCCACTAATACTAAGCTAGAAAATAATTTGACTCTCATTTTTTGGTTTGATTGTGTATTTGTTACTTTATTTTTTGAACGCCTTCTTTTGTGGCATAAATTTCTTTTATGGTTCCATCTTCATTATAATACAAATATTCTATACAGGTATTTCTGCTAAACTTAGAACCTCCATTCCAATTTTGCCAATGGTAAAAGAAATAATCTTGCCCTTTATAATTTACTATTGAATGATGATCTTGTCTTTGTTTCGGGTTTAATCCTCCTTTGTATTCAAAGGGTCCATAAGGATTATCTCCCATCGCATAAAATCCGCCTAAACCTGCGTTGTAAGAAAAATAATATTTTCCATTGTATTTGTGCATATAACTCGCTTCAAAAAAGTTTTTATACCCATAATCTATAGTTCTCGGTTTTTCTGCCAATGCTAACAAATTGTCTTTTAGTAAAGCGACTTTTGGTTCTCTAACACCCCAATATAAATAGGTTTTTCCATCATCATCTGTAAAAACACAGGGATCTAGCCATTGGCCTTCCACACCATCAATCCAACCCATATCTTTAAAAGGACCTTCTGGAACATCACTTACTGCAACTCCACATCGCATATCGTCTTTATTACCTTTTACAGAATGTGGATATAATAAATAATACTTGTTATTTTTATAAATGGCTGTTGGTGCCCACATCCATCCAGGAACACCCCAAGAAATATCTTTTGAATGCAAAACTTCTCCGTGATCTTTCCAATTGACCATATCTGTTGATGAAAATGCTCTATAGCCATCCATAGTGTTATAATTCACAGCACCTTCCTTATCTCCAGAAGTGTACATCCATACTTTACCATCTTTCCAAACATGGGCAGATGGATCTGCTGTTCTTACATGACGAATGACAGGGTTATTCTCCAAAACTTCTGTAACCTCTTCTTTAGAATTTTCTTCTGTTTTGGTTTCTTTTTTATTGGTTATACAACTTAAACAAACAGTTAGAACACAAACTAAAATATATTTAATTTTCATACGATTATAATTTTGATGTAAATTTATAGGTACCTGGTTGCACTAAAAACTCCTTACTTTCTTTGGTTTCGTTTAGTTGTTCAATACTCTCCTTTTCATCAGCATTAACATTTACTCCAGGTACAAGCACTTTTGCTGTAGTATTTGGTGGAATTGTAATGCTAAGTGTAAATTGTCTTTCATTAATTTTCCAAGCAGAAGCTACTTTTCCATAAGGTGTGTTTAATTCTGCTGCTGCAGATGTTAACGGAATTCTAGGTTTTGGTGCGATTCTAATTTTTTTATAACCTGGTTCTAAAGGGGCAATTGCTCCAATTCGCTCATATATCCACTCACCAATAGCTCCATAAGCATAATGGTTTAAACTATTCATGTTTTGAGGATTGAACCCTTCTGCTTTACTATAACTATTCCAACGTTCCCAGATAGTAGTTGCTCCTTGATTTATAGAATAGAACCAAGATGGATAAGTTTCTTTAAATAGCAAAGTATACATTAAGTCTATTTCTCCTGTCTCGTCTAAAACTTCCGATAATAATGGCGTTCCTAAAAAACCTGTTCTTAAATGAGTATCGGCTTCTGCAATCTTTTTTAACAATTGTTCTTTTGCTCCTTTTTGCTTTTGCTCTGGCAACATATTGAATGCTAAAGCCAACAAATACGTTGTTTGGGTTTCTGTAGCATTTTTTACCTTTCCATTTTCATCAAAAAATTGATTCGCAAAGCTTTTTGATACTTTTTTATATAAATCATAGTATTTTTGATATTCTTTTTCTTTTCCTAAAACTTTTGCGGTTTTTGCGGTTAACTTTGCAGAGTGTGCAAAAAATGCTGTACCAATTACACTTTGTTTAGTATCTCCTCTATTGTTTCCATTTTCTGGATACGGTTGTAACCAATCTCCAAAAAAGCCCATTTTAGAAATCATATTTTTTGAATTTTTTTGATGATAAGCCACCCAACCCTTCATCATTTCAAAATTTTCTTCTAAAATGTTTTTATCTCCAGTTCTTTGGTAAATTTTCCAAGGAATAATAGTACACACATCTCCCCAACCTGCACTTACTTTATTATTAAACAATACATCTGGCACAACCCAAGGTACTCCTCCATCTTTAAATTGCGATTCTCTTACACTTTGCATCCAGCTTGCCCAAAATTTATAAACATCTGCATTAAACATAGATGTTGGTCCAAATACTTGTGCATCTCCTGTCCATCCCATTCTTTCATCACGCTGAGGACAATCTGTAGGAATATCGAAAAAATTACCTCGTAAACCCCAAACAATATTACTTTGCAGTTGATTTAGTTTTTCATTTGATGAAGTAAATGTTCCGTTTTTTTCAAAATCTGAATATTGAACCAAACCATTAACCCAATCTTTTGAAGGTTCTTTTGAAGTATCAAAACCACTCAATTCTACATATCGAAATCCGTGAAATGTAAATTTTGGTATATACTCAATAATTCCATCCTCTGATGCTGTATAATAATTGGTAGACTTTGCAGATCTATAATTTTCGGTATAAAAAGTACCATCTGGTGATAACATTTCTGAGAATCTAACTTTTAATGTTTGCCCTTTTTTCATTGGCACTTTTACTAGTGGAACACCTACCATGTTTTGCTCTAAATCAAAAATTACAGCACCATCTTTTTTAATAATTTCTTTGGTTGCTAATTTTATTTTTGACTTTACTGTAGTATGTCTTTTAGGTTCTAAACGAATAGCATTAGTAACAGGAAATGTATTTACTGATTTCCAATTGTTGTCATTAAAATTATTGGTCGTCCAATTTGGCATTTCTAAATTGGCATCATAGGTTTCTCCATCATAAATTTCTGAAAGACGAATTGGACCATTTGTTGTTCCTTTCCAACTATCATCAGAGAGAATCATTTCTTTTGAGCCGTCTTTCATTTGCAACTCTAATTGAGCTAAAACTTTAGGTGTTTCAGTATCAAGCCAATAGGTTTTCATCCAACCCAAACGTCCTGAATGCCAACCTGCAGCAACTTCAATTCCTATTGTATTTGCGCCAGATTCTATAAAGTTACTCACATCATAGGTAATGGTTTCTAGTCTTTCTTTGTAAGGCGTATAACCAGGAGGCATTACATCATCGCTAACATCTTCGCCATTTATGGCTACATCAAAAACACCTTTTGCAGTGATGTATAATCTTGCGGATGAAACATCGTTAGACAACTCGAAATCTTTTCTTAAATATTGAGGTCTATGAAGAATATTCTCTTGGCTTCCAATAACTTTTTCGGCTTTGGTATCTAAACCTATCCATTTTGCTTGCCAATCAGAATTGTTTAATAATCCTAATTCAAAATGATTGATTTCACTCCATGAAGAAACCTCCATATCTTGATTCCAATACTTGACTTGCCAATACACTTTTTGTCTCGATTGTAAGGCTTTTCCTTCGTATTTTACCCAAGCAGACTGGTCTGATTCTTGTTTTTTAGAATCCCATAAATCAGCATTATTAGGTAACAAATCAGCACTACTTGCAACAATAATTCGATAAGCAAATTGACTTTTATTATTTTTTAAAGTAGGTAATTTCCAAGAAAATGTTGGTGTTGCATCATAAAAACCTAACGGGTTTTTGAATCCTTCAGATATCGTTAAATCATTTGCTTTTTCTAAAGTTTCTTTTTGTTCACAAGAAGTTATACTAAAAAAAACAAGACATAAAAGTGATAGTAAAAATATCTTTTGTTTCTGTTTATTATTCATTAAATTATATTTTAATTAGATATGTATACGTCCCAGCATTTACAATTTTCACATCATTTTTATTATTCTTAGATGTTTTTGGAAGATGAATTTCTGCGGTTGTATTTGGTGGAATAGTTGCCTCTAAATAAAACACATTATTTTCAATTTTCCAAGAAGAAGATGTTTTACCAAAAGGTGTATTTACACTTGCTTCTGCAGATGTTAGTTGTTGGCTTGGTATGGGTGCAATTCTTATTTTTTTGTAACCTGGCTCTAAGGAAGACAATCCTGCAATACGTTCGTACATCCATTGCCCTACAGCACCATAAGCGTAATGATTTAAACTATTCATACTTTGTGGATTGTAACCGTCTTTTTTACTATAACTATTCCAACGTTCCCACATCGTTGTTGCACCTTGATTTATAGAATAAAACCAAGATGGATACGTTTCTTTAAACAGAATTTCATACATCAAATCTATCTCGCCCATATCATCTAAAACCTTTGGTAAAATTGGAGTACCTAAAAAACCTGTACCTAAGTGATTATCTGCATTTTTAATAGTTTCCAATAGGTGTTTTTGCGCTTTTACTTTAGTTTCTGGTTGTAATAAATCAAAATAAATAGCAAGTAAATATGCGGTTTGAGTTTGTATCTTGTTTTTATATTTTCCGTTCTTATCAAAAAACTTGTTTTCAAAAGCTAAAGCGATTTCTTTATATAAGTTTTTGTATTTCTTTTCATCATCAACATTACCTAAAACTCCTGCAATTTTAGATACCAAATGCGCTGAATGCGCAAAGTAAGCAGCATTTACAAAACTTCCTGGTGTGTCACCTCTATTTCCCATTTTCCCACCTTTTGTGGGATAGGGTTGCAACCAATCTCTAAAAGAATGTATAGTGGGTATATAATTTTTTGACTTAGATTGGTAATAACCCACCCATTTTTTAGCCATTTCGTAGTTTTCTTCTAAAACTGTTTTATCACCAGTAATACTATAAATATCCCAAGGAATTACAACGCAGGCATCTCCCCAACCAGAACTAGCGCTGTTATTTTGAAGTACATCTGGTATGATAAAAGGTACCAAACCATTTTCGTGCTCAGATTGCGTTTCGCGCATACTTTGCAACCAAGCTGTCCAAAAAGCGTGCATTTTAAAATTATACATTGCTGTTGGCGATATAACTTGTGCGTCTCCTGTCCAACCTAAACGTTCGTCTCTTTGTGGGCAATCTGTAGGAATATCTAGCAAATTATCTCGTAAACCCCAAGTAATATTGCTTTGTAATTGATTTAATTTATCGTGAGAAGAGCTAAATGTTCCGTTTTTATAAAAATTTGAATGTTGAACCAACCCTTTTACCCAACTTGTATTTGGTGTTTCATAATTATCAAAACCTGATAATTCTACATATTGAAAACCGTGAAAGGTAAATTTTGGAGTATATTCGATAACACCATCTTTTGCAGCAATATAATAATCTGTAGATTTTGCAGAACGATAATTTTTGGTGTAAAAAGTACCATCAGACAATAACATTTCTGAAAAACGAATTTTTAAAGTATCTCCTTTTTTCATAGGTACCGTTACTTTTGGTACACCCACCATATTTTGTTTTAGATCAAAAATTACGGAAGATTTTGTTTTGGATACCATTGCTACATCCTCTAAAACGGCCATTGTTTTAACAGGAGTATGGCGTTTTGGTGCTAATTTTACACTATCAGCAATTTCTTCTACTTCTGTATTTATCCAAAAGGAATCCTTAAAAGTTGGGGTTTTCCAATTTGGAATTTCTAGATTGGCATCATATACTTCTCCATCGTACAAACTTGCCAATCGAATTGGTCCGTTGGTTATTCCTTTCCAAGTTTCATCAGATATTATTGTTTTTTTAGAACCATCTTTTAAAGTAACTTCTAATTGACATAAAACTTTAGGTGAAGCAAAATTTTCGTAGACTGCTTTTCCTCTACTAATTCTTCCTGAATGCCAACCTGAAGCTAGTTCTACTGAAATGGCATTTTTTCCTTGAGATAGAAGGGAGGTGACATCATAGGTTAGTGTTTCAATTCTTTTATTATAAGGTGTCCAACCTGGAGTTAATTCATCATTACTAACGTCTGTTCCATTTAAATGCACATCAAAAACACCTTTTGAGGTGATGTATAATCTTGCTGATTTTATGTCTGATGGCAAGTCAAATCCTTTTCGTAAATATTGTGGTCTGTGCATTAAAAATTTTCGAACTCCTTTGATACTATCTTTTGCAGTATCTAATCCTGTCCATTTTGCTTTCCAATCTGAGTTTTTTAATAAACCTAATTCAAAGTGATTGACATTACTCCATGCAGAAACATTGTTGTCTTGGTTCCAAAAACGTACTTGCCAAAATACTTTTTGACGAGATTGCAATGCTTTACCCTTATAATTCACAAAAGTAGACTGAGAACTTTTTTGCTTTTCAGAATCCCATAAATCAGCATTATTTGGTAATAATTCTTCTGATGATGCTACTACAATTTGATAAGCAGCTTGTGATGCTATGCCTTCTGAAACTGGCAATTTCCAAGAAAAAGTTGGTTTAGGGTTGTAAAAACCAATAGGATTTTTAAAACCTTCTGAAATGGTTAATTGTATTGGTTTTTGGATAAGTTCTTCATTTTTTGTTGCACAACTAAACACCCAAAAAACAGAAAAAAGGAAAGTAAAAATATAGTTATACTTCTTCATAAGATAATAATATACAACGCACCTAATATCTATCTTTTTTTGAGTTTAACTATCCTGAGGTATCTGACAAAAAAACCAGAAAAAATAAAAATTTTTTCTGGTTTAAAAAGTTATTAAAATGACCTTGAACTATTTCTTTACTAACTTAATAAAGACCGGCCTTTTAAAATTTAACTTTAAAAAGTAAACACCATTTGGTTTATTTTCTAGGTTTACATGTATTTTATCTGAATTTTCTTTTTTATAAATTACGTTTAACAATTGAGAACGAATATTATATACTTCTGCTTTAAGTGGTTCTTTGGTGCTTGGCATATAAACTTCAAAACTACCATTAGATGGATTTGGATAAGCTGTTATGTTTTCCAATAAATCAACCTTCTTCTCCATTTCTCCTTGACATGCATTCTTACTTTTCACCTGAATAATATCTCCATCACTAATATTGATAGAAAAATTTCTTAGATATGTTTGAAATAGTTCTTGACCATTTTTAAACACTGTATAAGGTGCTGTTCCAGAATTTATTGACACCTCTACCGATTTTTTTGAAACAGCTATTTTACCTAATAAACTAACTCCTTTCTCAATATTTACATTATAACATTGTTTAAAATCCTCACCATCTACAGTGATGCATAATTCATAGTTTCCAGGTAATAAATTTTCTATTGTTGTGGTTTGTGTAAAATTATACGAAGTACCATTTATTGTAGCTATGTAATTGTAAACAGCCTCTGCACTTATAATTACTTTACCATTGTTTTTATCTAAACATGTTTCTCCAACACCTTGAATTGAAAAATTATCTGCAGCCAATTGTAATGGCCCTCTATCTATTTTAAACTCTGAAATAGAAGCTGGATTATTCTCTTGACCAGCAAGCATACTCTCTATCTTTAAACGTAGTTTTCTTGCTGAAATCGTATTAAAAGAAACTTTCTTTTCTGAACCGATTTCTAGGCCAGATGCTGCTTCTTTCCATTCATTTTCACTCCAGTATTCGATTTTCCAATCTTTAATACTTGAATTTTGTTCTCTTAGAATAATATCGCTTATAGAGGTTGAAATACCTAAATCTAACATTAACCATTCTCCTGTACCTGCTCCATTAGATTCCCAAAATGTAGCGGTTTTTTTATCGTTTGCAAGTACTGCTTTTGCATTATCTTTTGATGAAGATGCAGACATGAATCCTTTATATAAACGTAACTGTAGTTGCGCATCGAATAAAGAATTAGGATAAACTTGCTCTCCTCTCAATTCATCAACACCCTCATTTTTAAATCTTATATTATTCTCTCCAGGACCAGGCTGAAAACCAATAAATAATGGATTAGGAAACGTATGGGTTCTTCTTTCTGTTGTATTAGATATAAACCAAAAATCGTAGAGTCTACTGGTAAAGTTAGCATCATGTTTAAAATTCCAAAATGTTAAATAAGGCCCACTATTTGGATAGGATGTCTCTGCTCCTCCATTTCCTAAAAGCTTTCCACCTTGAATATTATCTAACAAATTGGCATAAGGATGAGAACCATGAGCATCTATAGATTGATCTGGTTGCATTGGACAATTTAAAAAAACTGAACTTGTAGTACTCCAACGCATACCTGGACCATGCAACATACCTTTTCTACCGTTGACAAGGCCTTGATCTGCATTATCAAAACAATTCTCGAACAGCACCCCATAACTGTATCTAGAAAAATAACTAGTATGCCCTCTCTTACCAGAAATGTCGATATTCTTAACAGTTACCGCCATACTTCTATCAATAAAAATATCTTCGTTCCAATCTTTAAAATGACAGTCTTTAATCCATCCATTTACAACATTTGTAAAGAATACAGCTTGCCATGCATAATCTACAATATCATTGGCATGATGTACAAAATTTTCGGGATAATCTTTCCAACCACTTGTAAATAAAATATCTTGAACTCCAACTTCTTCTATAGTTTGAAAAGTTTTTAGGACAGTTGTCGAAGAAAATGGCATATTTAGCTGTACAGGATTCTTAAAGGTAACTGTATTACCAGATATTTTGGTTATAATATGTTTTTCAAACGGACGAATACCATCTCTATTAATGATAGTCCATCTTGTATTAGGCGTTAATCCAGGCATATTAGCCTCTAAATTATCTGTTGTTTTTTGAAACAAATCTACATATTGCCCAACTGATAGGTTTGCTGTACTTGCTACTTGAACTTCAAAGTCACCCTTTTTTATTTCTGCAGTTACCTGAGTAATGTCATTTGAATCTGTATTGGTTGGTTTAAACATAAATCGATAATGAGTAGAGCCGCTACCAAATTTACTTTCATTGAATTTATCTGCATAAATTTCAGTGCCTCCATCTCCTTTACCTGCTCCTTTTAAAACAATATGGCT
>ENA-OUOG01001612-OUOG01001612.1-marine-metagenome-genome-assembly--contig:-NODE-1612-length-25629-cov-5.317157_pt1 | contig 25629 bp, 24 predicted proteins | sample MGYA00248635_ERZ508505 | MGnify/ENA primary metagenome ERZ508505 (study PRJEB26176, sample SAMN06267871) | marine metagenome | isolation source: Saanich Inlet, British Columbia, Canada | place: Pacific...
CAATTTTAGCTGTATTTACCACTAATTTTTTCAATCCTTTTAAGGTAGATTTAAGCCCAATAAGCGAATGACCAAATGGTACTCCAACATTTCTTAGCACGGTACTGTCAGTCAAGTCTCTTTGTAATCTGGAAATTGGGAGCTTAGTTGCTAAAAACTCAAAAACAGCATTTGCAATTCCCAAATTACCTTCAGAGTTTTCAAAGTCAATTGGATTTACCTTATGTGGCATAGCGGAAGACCCCACTTCATTGGCATTAATTTTTTGCTTGAAATAATCCATAGAGATGTACTGCCACAAGTCACGGTTTAAATCAATAAAAATGGTATTGATCCGTTTCAAATTATCACAAAGTGCCGCAAAAGAGTCATAATGCTCAATTTGAGTAGTTGGAAAGGAATAATGAAGTCCTAACTGCCCTTCTACAAATTGAGTTCCAAACGCTTTCCAATCAATTTCGGGATAGGCAATATGATGAGCATTGAAATTACCTGTTGCTCCAGAAAATTTTGCTCCGTAGTGAATTTGGACTAGCGTATCTTTTTGGTGCTTAATTCGTTGAACAAAAACATCGATCTCTTTTCCTAATCGGGTAGGAGAAGCTGGTTGCCCATGTGTTCTTGCTAACAAAGGAATGTCTTTGTATTCCTCAACTAGCCCACTCAATTCGTCAATTACTTCATCAAGTTGAGGAAGGTAAATTTGTTCCACGGCATTTTTAATCGATAGCGGAATAGCTGTATTGTTAATGTCTTGTGAGGTCAATCCAAAATGAATAAATTCTTTATAAGCCTGAAGTTCAAGCTTATCGAATTCGCCCTTGATGAAGTACTCAACAGCCTTAACGTCGTGATTAGTAGTGTTTTCAATCGATTTGATTTCAAGAGCATCATCAGAGGTAAAGTGTAAATAAATACTTCTGAGTTCTTCAAATAATGAAGGATTAAAGTCTTTTAGTTGGGGGAGTGGCAGCTCACACAAGGCAATGAAATATTCAATTTCTACGTGCACCCGATATCTAATTAGAGCTTCTTCTGAAAAATAGGGTGCAAGCGATTTAGTTTTTGATCGATAACGACCGTCAATTGGTGAAATTGCATTTAGAGCGGTGAGCAGCATCTTTAGTTTATTTGAAGTTGCAAAGATACGTTGAAATTAAGACGGAATGAAATCAATCCTTAAAAACCATTCGAATTGAGGGGTACACACCTTTAGGGAAAATTCTCTTGGAATCAATAAGGAGTCCTTTGAGGTCTGTTTTTAATTCTGGATTCTCTGGAGTAAAAAGTCCTAAAATCTTGATTGAAAAACTCAATGGGGCTGTCTTGGTCTCTGTCATTACCCAATCTAAGAGGATAAATATTAAATCCTTTTTATCTTTTTTACTTAGATTTTCATGGCGTTTATTTTCTTTTAAATAGAGCCAAATCAGTTTGCTGTGCACTCTTCGCATGCTGGGGTTGGTTATGCTTTTTAATCTAATGAGGAGTATTTGCCATTGAAATTCTAATTTATTGATATCCTTTATGATGAGAAGTTCCCAGACCCAAGCTGCATAAATATGTGGTCTTTCTCCTTCTGGTGAAACAGCCAAATCAAACAATTCGTCACAATTTTCAGGGTTATTTTGAATAAAATTGAGCGCTTGAATTCTTTCCGCCTTGGTTGCTTTGAGCGTATGGAAATAGTTTACAAGAATGGCTATAAAATTTTATAAATTTAAGATTCTATATTCTTCATAACACTTACTGATGGCTTCCAGGATTTGTAAGTCATTCGCTTCCTTCATAAAAGCATCAGAGTAGCTGCAGTTTCTTAGAATTTCATCAATATCCAATCGGCTTATTCCCAAGAGTTGCATCAGTACTTGTCGATCAAATTTGGAGGCTAGCAAATTTTTAATTTCATCATCTTCGCGCATTTTTTTGAGTTTACGCATCTGATTTGGGTTTTTACCAAAGATGTTGTTCAGGAAATCGGCTGGATTAAAAATGCTACCTAGTACTTTAGATAGTGCAGCAGGATTTTGATTTCCTGCTTCATAGCCTCTGTTGGGTAAGCCTGAAATACTATATCTTCTTGCCGTATTAATGGGTGCATTGCGAACATCAATATCCAAATAGCCAGTAAGTTTGTAGGGGCGCACTACAATTTCCTCTAGAGCAAAAGCTAATTCTGTCATATTGAATTCAGCATTACCAAACTTCATCATGTCGTTTGTAATAGCAATTTTTAAAGGTTTGTAACCCAAATACGAAAAGTAGAGGGTGTCATTGGCTTTAGCTTCTATTTTAAAAGAACCTTTTTGATCGGTTATGGTACCGATAACCTGAGTTAAGTTCAGAATGTGAACACTAGGCATTGCTAAGCCGGTTGTTTCATTTTTTACAACGGCTGTAAACTTTTCTTGTCCAAAACTTACGCAGGTTACAATCAAAAATAACGTCCCCAAGGTCTTCTTCATTTGATAAATTTAGACAAAAAACATGGAATTTTTTAACTCCAAAAAATAAAAGTGAGCACTTTTAGGAAGTAAATAAAATCTTTATTAATGATTGTGATGCAATTGCACGATGACCAATTGTGTTTTTTACATCTTCTCCAAGCTCTGCAAAGGTTTTGTTAAACCCTTTAGGCACAAAAATTGGATCGTAACCAAAACCACCACGTCCTCTTTTTTCAAAAATAATTGAACCTTCAACACGCCCTGTTAATTCATACGTTTTGCCTGAAAAGTGAACGTAAAAAACAGTGCGAAACCACGCTCTTGTATTTTTAATTCCGTTTAATTCATCCCATACTTTTTGGATATTGGCTTCCATGTTTTTTTGCGGTCCAGCATATCTTGCAGAATAAACACCCGGTGCCCCATCTAAGGCCTCTATTTCTAAACCTGAATCATCTGCAAAACAATCTAAGCCATATTTAAATCTGATATGATCGGCTTTTATTCTCGCGTTTTCTTCGAGAGCAGTTCCTGTTTCTTCAATTTCTTCATGAAACCCGATATCGTTTAAGCTCAATAGAGAAATTGATTTGGGCATGAGTTGGTTGAGTTCCTCAACCTTGTGTGCGTTGTGTGTTGCGAATATGAGTTTCATTAGGAATTGTGGTATGGATGTTTATGAATAATGGTATATGCTCTGTAAAGTTGTTCGCAAAAAAATAATCGGATCATTTGATGTGAGAATGTCATGTCTGACAAGCGCATTCTGTTGGGGAATTTAGCATAAAAATGATCTGAAAAGCCATAAGCCCCTCCAATAATAAAGACAAGATTTTGTACTCCACTGTTTTGATAGTTTTCAATTGTTTTAGCAAAACCTTCAGAGTTTAACGATTTCCCTTTTTCATCCAAAAGCACGACAATATCATTTTTTTTAATTTTTAATAAAAGCTTTTTGGCTTCCTCTTTTTTTATGATATCAGGGATGCTTTTTTTTCCTGTTTTCACTTCCGACACATATTCAATGTTAAATGACGTGAATTGGTTGACTCGTTTAAAATAATCTTCTACGGACTCAAACCAGGCCGAACGATTATTTTTTCCTACACAGAGCAGTTTAATTTTCATAGCCCAGCAAAGTTACGAAGCTTCTGTATTTTTACCTTAAATATCATCCTATATGATTTTGCCGATTATCTTTGTAATACAATACCCAGAAAATCATGTCTAAACTTTTACAATTACCTCTTGTAAAATCGATTGTAGAATTCCTTAGAGCAATTAAGCTTCCTGGTTTTTATGGTTTTTCTATTTACGATCTTTTGGAGATGTACGTAATTGGTATATTTAAAGGAGCACTTACCTCCAGAGCGGGAAGTATTTCGTTTAGTTTCTTTATGGCACTTTTCCCATTCTTACTTTTTATATTGAATTTGATTCCATTTGTTGACATGATTCCTTTTATAAGGATTGATAACTTTGACGAAACCTTTCTCAATTATTTAGAACTTTTTTTGCCAACGGAGACACAATCTTTTTTCACTCAGATTTTTGAGGATATAAGAAACAAACCAAGAGGAGGACTGCTTTCCTCAGTTTTTTTATTGTCGATATTTTTATCAGCAAATGGTATTTCAGCAATTTTTGGAAGTTTTGAGGGGTCGTATCACGTCAGTTTTTCTAGAAATTTTTTTCGTCAATATTTGCTTTCCATGGCACTAAGTGTTGTAATCGCTTTATTGTCTTTGACTGCAGTAATCATCTTTTTTTATTTTGAGTTTTATATTTTAAATAATTTGGACTCACTAATTGCTTCTGAGATTCGATGGACTCGGATTGGACAATATGCCTTTTTTGGAGCATTTATCTACGTTGTTGTGAGTATGCTTTATTATTTTGGGACTATAGAAGGTCGGAAAATTCGTTTCTTTTCACCAGGCGCATTGATGACCATTTTATTGTTTTTCTTAACAACTTATGGATTTGGAGTATACATCGAAAACTTCTCCACGTACAACCAGCTTTACGGATCAATTGGGGCCTTGTTGATTTTCCTGCTTTACATCTGGATCAATTCAAACATTCTTTTGTTGGGTTTTGAGTTAAATGCGACACTTTTCCGTTTTAAAAGAGAGCCTAAGATAGCGTTAGATGAAGATTGAGGGATTAGATACTGCATCATATTTTGTCGATGTTATACTGCCTTTAGCTCTTTCTAAGGCCTACACCTATCAGCTCACCGAAGAAGAAGCTAATAGCCTAGCTCCAGGGTTTCGTTTAGCAGTTCCTTTTGGAAAACAGAAAATGTATACCGCAATTGTTGAACGTGTACATCAGGTTGCTCCTCAAACTTATATTCCCAAACCAATTGGGATGATTTTAGACGATACACCAAGCGTAACAGAAAGGCAACTTGAATTCTGGTCTTGGATGGCATCATACTATATGTGCTACCAAGGTGAGGTCATGCGGGCTTGTTTACCCGCTGCACTTTTACTTGAAAGTGAAACTTTAATTGTGATTCAAGAGGTTGATAAAACTGTTTTAGATCAGCTCTCCGATTTGCAATTTTTGGTTTACGAAGCTTTGCAGAAGCAAGCTCTTTCATTGGACGATATTGCACAAATAACAGACAGAAAGCGAGTAATGCCCCTGGTTGTTGACATGATGCAAAAGGGTGCGGCTAGTATTCATCAGAAAATTGAAGAAAAGTTTAAGCCGAAAAAAGCTCGCTTTGTTAGGTTGCACCCTGATTATGAGGAAGAGAAACAATTACAATTGCTTTTTGAACAATTAAAACGTGCTCCAAAGCAGTTGGAGGTAATCATGAAGATTTTTAGCCTTAATCATGAAAAAGGGTCGTGGAATAAGGTAGCAGATTTAAAATCATCTACAGAAGCAAATAGTGGTCCCATCAAAGCCTTGATTGACAAAGGAATCTTAGAAGAAAATTATCAAGAAATTTCACGAGAACTATATCCTTTAAAAGAAAGTTTATCTGAAAAAAAGCAACTATCTAAGGCCCAAAATACAGCCTACTTAGAAATTGAAAAGTCTTTAGAAGAAAAACCAGTTGTATTGTTTGAGGGGGTAACATCATCGGGTAAAACAGAAGTATATATTGATTTAATAGAAAAACAGTTGGATCAAGGTAAACAAGTATTGTATTTGGTTCCTGAAATTTCCCTAACACCTCAAGTTGTAGACCGATTAATTTCACGTTTTGGAGATCAAGTTTTGGTTTATCATTCCAAGTTTTCAATTCATGAACGTGCTGAGGTTTGGCAAACGGTGTTGAGTTCAAAAAGCAAAGGTCAAATTATTGTTGGCGCTCGCTCTGCAATTTTTTTACCCTTTCAAGACTTAGGGTTGGTAATTGTAGATGAAGAACATGAAAACTCCTACAAGCAGTTTGATCCAGCACCGAGATACCAAGCAAGAGATAGTGTCATTTATCTTGCCAAACTTTTAGAGGCGAAAGTGTTACTAGGTTCTGCAACCCCTTCTTTAGAAAGTGCTGAAAATGTAAGAAATGGAAAATACGGTTGGGTTCTACTTAGCGAACGATTTGGGGGGGTATCCCTGCCAAAAATAGAACTTATCAATCTTAAAGAGGCGCAGAAAAAAAAGCAAATGAAAGGAATGTTTTCCGATGATTTGGTAGAAGCAATGCAGCAAACTTTTGCAGAAAAAAAGCAAGTTATTCTTTTTCAAAACCGTCGTGGGTATGCACCCATTTTAGAATGTACTAGTTGCGGACATTCCCCTCAATGCACTCAATGTGATGTTTCACTTACCTACCATCAAACCCATCAGCAATTACGTTGTCATTATTGTAGCTATCATATTCCGATGCCACAACAATGTCATGCTTGTGGTATGCCAACTCTGACTACTAAAGGGGTGGGCACACAGCAGATTGAGGAGCATGTCAAAGAAGTTTTTCCTGAGGTTAAAGTGGGAAGAATGGATTGGGACAGTACCCGAGGTAAATGGGGATTTGATAAAATTATCAATGCTTTTATGAAAGAAGAAATACAAGTTCTTGTTGGTACTCAAATGGTTGTCAAAGGCTTAGATTTTAAAAATGTATTATTAGTAGGAGTCATCAATGCAGATCATGTTCTGAATTTCCCTGACTTTAGAGCCCATGAGCGAAGTTATCAAATGTTGTGTCAGGTAGCGGGGCGTGCAGGAAGGTCAGATCAAAAAGGACGTGTATTGATGCAAACTTACCAGCCAGAACACCCAACGCTCAAGCAGGTTTTACAACATGATTATGAGGGTTTATTTGCTGCTCAAAAAAAAGAACGCCTACAGTACCATTATCCTCCTTATTTCAGGATGATCCGAGTTACTTTAAAATGTAGGCAATACGAAACCATTAACTTAGCTGCAGATTGGTTTACGAACGTATTGAAGCAATCGTATTCTGGAACGGTTTTAGGTCCGGTATTTCCACTCGTAGCTAGGGTTCGAAATCAATATCAAAAGCAGATATTAATTAAAATTGATCATGAGCAATCAGCTTCTTCTCTAAAGGATATTTTATCTAAAACGTTTAAAAGCTTCCAAGCAATTGCTTCGTTCAGAAGTACTCGTGTCAATTTTGATGTTGATCCCTATTAAAGCTGACTAATCGTTTGACGAAAGTCTTTTTTTCTGTTTCTACTTACCGGCAATTGAGAGCCTTCAATATTCACTGTTGTTGCGGTGTAATTTACCACTTTATTGAGGTTGATGATAAATGATTTATGTATTCTCAAAAATTGATTTTCAGGTAATTTATTCATGAATGCCTTCATGGTCGATAGTACCAAATATTTTTTTTCTGGAGTAATAACTTTAACGTAATCTCCCATGGCTTCAATCCATTTGATTCTTGCCGTTGGAATTTTTTCAGTGGTCAGATTGTGTTTGATTTCAATAATATGGCTTTTTTCTTTTTTTGTTTCTACACCGGCTTTAATTTTTGAAACGACTCGTTCTACTGACTTTTCCATCCGACTCAAAGAATAAGGAGGTGCGATGCAATCAGCAAGTCCTAGATCATAGGCTCTGAGAGCGTCTTTAGGCTGTTCTGTAAGAAGAATTATTTCGTTTGGGTCACAAAGCTTCTCTATAAAATCAAAACCAGAATAGACGGGAAGTTTAGCAGATAAAAAAATTAGGTCAACAGTATTGTAGTTTAAAAAGTTATGGGCATCAATAGCATTAGAAAATTCTGCTTTGAGCTTTAGTATTTTGATCTTTTTGAAAAATTGGAGTAAGTGAATCCTTTGAATAGGACTCGGGTCGATTATGATATAGTTAAGGAGCATTGAAAAAAGATTTAGTACTACAAACTTATAAAAAAAAATTTATGCTCCGATATTATTTGGTATAATGTACTTAATACTCTATTTTTGCCAACCAAAATTAAGATATATGAATCATTACGAAACTGTTTTCATTTTAAATCCCGTTCTGTCTGAAACCCAGGTGGAGGAAGCAGTTCAGAAATTTGTAGACATTATTAAGACCCAGAAAGGCACAATGACTAGCCAAGAAAACTGGGGACTTAAAAAACTAGCCTATCCTATTGAAAATAAAAAGAGTGGCTTCTATCATCTTTTTGAATTTGCAGCACCACATGAAACAATTGAACCTTTAGAGGTTGAATTTAGACGAGATGAGCGCGTGATGCGTTACCTCACTGTGAAGCTTGATAAGCACGCACTAACTTGGGCGGAAAAAAGAAGAAAACGAAACAAAACTAAAGCATAAGTTATGTCTAAGATAGAAGAACAAAATTCAGGAAAAAAGGAAGGTGAAATTCGGTATTTAACCCCGTTAAACATCGATACCACAACCCAGAAAAAATACTGTCGTTTCAAGCGCTCTGGAATCAAATATGTTGATTACAAAGACGCAGACTTTTTATTAAAGTTTGTAAACGAACAGGGTAAAATATTACCTAGAAGGTTAACAGGAACATCTCTAAAGTACCAGAGAAAAGTATCTGTTGCAGTTAAAAGAGCTCGCCATTTGGCACTAATGCCATACGTGGCCGACATGTTAAAATAATAAAGCATTCATCATGGAATTAATATTAAAAGAAGACGTTCAAAATCTTGGATTCAAAGATGAAATTGTGATGGTTAAAAATGGTTACGGACGTAACTTTTTAATCCCACAAGGCAAGGCTGTAATGGCTACTGTTTCAGCTAGAAAAGTTTTGGCAGAAAATATAAAGCAAAGGGCTTTTAAAGAAAAATCAATTATAGAGGCTGCTCAAGCAAGAGCTGAGAAAATCAAAGCACTTGAAATTCAAATCCCCTCAAAAGTAGGCTCTGGAGACAAGTTGTTTGGTTCCGTTACCAATGCTGATTTGGCTCAATTGATTAGTGCGAAATCAAGTGAATTAGATAAAAAGCACATTTCCTTACCGGGAAAAAGCATTAAGCGTTTAGGTAAATATGTTGCTTCAATTCGATTGCACAGAGAGGTTAGTTTTGAATTTCCATTTGAAATCATACCGGATCCTAAAGCAAAAGCATAACCAATTTAAAGTCCGCTATTAGCGGACTTTTTTGTTAAAATACGATTGTGAAATACCACAGACTTACTCATGAACAGTTTGAAGAATTACATGAGGAATTCGCTATTTTTTTAGCAACTCAAGGCCTAGATCATTCCAAATGGGAGGGAATTAAAATAAATCAAGCCCAGCAAGTTGATGTTTTGCTTGATTTATTTAGTGATGTAGTTTGGGATAAAGTGGTGAGTGGATGTGATTTTTTAGAATTCAGCTCTGCAGATCAATTGTTTTTGTTCAAAACTGCTGAGGATCAAGCTTCCGCTATCGTAATTAAAGTCTCTACTAAAGAAATCGATCTCTCTACATCTGAAGGTTTTGAATGGGTTTTAAGCCATTTTGATTCAGACGATGTTACACTACTTCAAGGAGCGAAAACTTACGATCCATCCAAGAGCGACTTCGTCTATTCTTATTTAAAAAAAGGAGCAATTCGAACCGACGGACATCGTTACAGTACTTTAGAAACTTATTTTTCCAATTCGGCAAAATAGAGGATATTTGTATTACAAATAGAGCTATGTCAATAAAACCCATTACACCTAAAGGGACCCGTGATTTTTCTCCAGCAGAAGTTGCCCGACGAACGTATCTTAAAGAAACATTGCAAGAAGCTTTTGAGACTTTTGGATTTGAACCTATAGAGACTCCATCATTTGAAAGGTTAGAAACCTTAACTGGTGTTTATGGAGAAGAAGGAGATCGGTTGGTTTTTAAAATTATAAATTCCGGTGAAAAAGTAAAAAAAGCAGATGTTGAGGCATTGGCTCAGGGATCTATTCAGAAATTTGTTCATTCCTTGTCTGAAAAAGCCCTTCGATATGACTTAACAGTGCCTTTTGCGCGCTATGTTGCTCAGCATCAAAACGAACTTTCATTTCCTTTCCGACGGTATCAAATTCAACCTGTTTGGAGAGCAGACAGACCTCAACACGGTCGCTTTCAGGAGTTTTATCAATGCGATGCTGATATTGTAGGGAACCGATCGCTTTGGCAAGAAATTGAAATGCTATCACTTTACGATAATGTCTTTTCGAAACTGAAAATAGAAGGTGTTTCTCTAAAGATTAATCACAGAAAAATTTTAGCTGGAATTGCTGCACTGTTAGGTGCTGAATCAAAACTCACCAGTTTTACTGTCGCTTTAGATAAACTAGATAAAATCGGTAAAGAGGGGGTCATTAAAGAGCTCAAAACACATGATTTTAGTGAAAATGCGTTGCATACACTTGAACAGTTATTAGAATTAAAAGGCAGTGCGTATGAACAGCTAGAGACTTTAGAAAAGTTATTTGATGACCACAATGAGGGGCTTGAAGGAATTCATGAATTAAAATTTATTTTAACACAATTGGAGGTTTCTCCTCTTGAAAAAGTGAGCCTAAATTTTGATTTAACCTTAGCAAGAGGACTTCATTATTACACAGGAATGATAGTTGAAGTGAGTGCTCCAGAGACTGTAAAAATGGGTTCTATTGGAGGAGGAGGTCGTTATGATGACTTGACAGGAACCTTTGGATTAAAAAACATGAGTGGAATAGGTGTTTCATTTGGTTTTGAGCGAATCTTCCTAGTTATGGAAGCTTTAGGATTATTTCCTGAAACCTTACAAGCCTCTGCTGAGGTATTGTTTGCGAACTTTGGAGATGCAGCTGCTGCAGTTGCTTATCATCACGTTAATGAACTCAGAACTCACGGAATAGCGTGTGAGCTATACCCCACTGAGGCAAAATTGAAAAAGCAATTGGCTTATGCCAATGATAAAAAAATAGCCAAAGTTATTTTAATAGGTTCTGAAGAGTTAGAGCAAAAACAATTTGTTCTGAAGGATATGGATACGGGGAATCAGACTACATACTCGTTGAAAAAACTCTTGTCACTCCTTTCCTAGGAGTCTGTTTCTGGTGCTAGTGTAGGTTTTGAGTAAGCTTGGAAAGGCTGTTTCAATAGATTAGAGATTTTAGCATTGGATTTCTCATCAAAAAATACATCGACACCAAAGACTAATTTTTCTCGATCAAAAGGCAAATAGGTACCAAGAATTCGATCCCAAATAGAGAAAATATTTCCAAAGTTTGCATCGGTATATGGGAGTCTGTAGTGGTGATGAGTTTTGTGCATGTCAGGAGAAACTAGAACATAACTAAGATAAAGATCCAATTTCTTTGGAAGTCTTATATTGGCATGATTGAATTGGGTTAAAATAAGCGATAAGGACTGATACAGCATCACAATTCCAATATTTGCTCCGATAATAAACACACCAAATAAGGTAAAAGCAAAGCGAACCAGACTTTCTAAAGGATGATGTCTATTCGCGGTTGTAGTATCTACATGATGATCACTATGGTGAACTAAGTGTATCATCCATAGGGGCTTGATTCGATGCTCTGTCCAATGCGGAAGGTAAGCCCCGATAAAATCTAAAAGTAACACACCTAGTGCTACATCTATCCAGAGAGGAAAATCAGGTAACCAATGAAGGATTCCAAAATTTGTACGCACCACCCAATCTGAAGTATTTAAAAGAAGGAATGCTAAAAGAAAATTAATTACAATTGTGGTACCCGTAAAAAAAATATTAGGAATGGCGTGTTTCCACTTTTTATATTTAAAATTAAAAAGCGAAAAAGATCCTTCCAATATCCAGAAAAAACTGAGTCCACCTACAAGGATTAAACTTCTGTGCAGGGGAGGGATCGTTTCAAAATATGCTATTACCGTCTCCATTTGATCCATTTTTAACAAATATAAGAAAACATCTTCTTTTTAGGAACTAGGTGTCGTTGAGTTCATTTTGAATTAATTATATTATTTTTCTATATTAGAAAAACAAACTAAAAGCAAAAAGAGCATGAATCGAAAGAATTTTATCAAGCAATCTTCACTGATAGCAGGAGCTGGGTTGGTTTTGCCTGGGTTTACATCCTTACAAAAGGGGACAACAGTTTTAGGTGCAAATGACACCATTAACATAGGCGCTATTGGAATAAATGGTATGGGGTGGTCAGATACTAAATCATTATTAAAAATTCCTGGAGTTAAATTAACAGCAATCTGTGATGTTGATCAGAATGTTTTAGATAAGCGTGAAGCTGAAATAAAATCCGAGGGATTAAAAGTTAAAACATTTTCAGATTACAGAAAACTGCTTGAAGAGAAAGATATAGATGCGGTAGTTATAGGTTCCCCAGATCATTGGCATGCCTTAATGATGATTCACGCTTCAGAAGCAGGCAAGCATGTATATTGCGAAAAACCCATTGGAAATTCAGTGGGTGAATGTAGAGCAATGGTCGCTGCGCAAGAGCGTTATGGGAATGTTGTCCAAGTAGGACAATGGCAACGAAGCCAAAAGCATTTCCAGGATGCTGTAAAGTATATAGAAACGGGTGTTTTAGGTCCAATTCGTACAGTAAAAGTTTGGTGCTACCAAGGATGGATGCGACCAGAACCGATTGTTGCCAATAGTGCTCCACCAAAAGGTGTAGACTACAAGAGTTGGTTAGGTCCTGCGCCTAGTAAACCCTTTAATGCTAGTCGCTTTCATTTTCACTTTCGATGGTTTTGGGATTATGCTGGTGGTTTAATGACAGATTGGGGAGTCCATCTTCTTGATTATGGTTTACTTGGAATGCAAGCCTCTTTGCCAAAAACAATTGTTGGATTAGGGGGTAAGTTTGCCTATCCTAATCTTGCAGAAGAAACACCCGATACATTGACAACCCTCTATGAATTTGATCAATTTAATTTAGTATGGGATTCAGCGATGGGAATTGACAATGGATCATATGGAAGAGATCATGGAATTGCATTTATTGGTAATAATGCAACTCTCATAGTAAACCGAGGTGGTTGGGAAGTCATTGAAGAGGGTAGAAGTGAAAATAAAGTAGCCAAACCTTTAGTAAAACCATCAGATAGAGGATTAGATATGCATACTCAAAATTTTGTTGAGGCAATGAGATCTAATAACCCTTCTATGGTCAATTGTTCCATTCAAGAAGGAGCACATGTAGCAACTGTAGCACAAATGGGTAATATTTCTTACCGATCTGGTGAAAAACTGTATTGGGATGCCGAAAAGAAAGGCTTTACAGATGATGCCATTAACACCAAATACCTTACTAATACTTATCATAACGGGTACAAGCTACCTATAATTTAAAATTAGAATGAAATATTTTTTATCACTTGTTTTAGTGGTGCAATTTGTGTTTGCTCAAAACAAAATGAAACCCGAAGAAACTGAAGTTTGGGAACCTGAACCTAAAGTAATTCAACCTGGAGTTTTTACAGCTCCTCCAAGTGACGCTATTGTGCTTTTTGATGGAACTGATTTCTCAAAATGGAGAAGTGAACGCCCACAGGGTAGTGTTCAATGGAGCTTAAATCCGGATAAAAGTATGACGGTAAATCCGAGGACTGGCGGAATTGAAACCAAAGAAGAGCACGGTTCAATTCAATTGCATATTGAATGGAAATCTCCTACAGTTATTAAAGGAGAAGGCCAGGGAAGAGGGAACAGTGGAATTCTATTCCAGCGGCGATATGAAGTTCAAGTATTAGACAGCTATCAAAATAGAACCTATTCAAACGGTCAGGCAGCTTCAATTTACAAGCAACATATGCCTTTAGTAAATGCAATGCGACCCACAGGAGAATGGCAAGTTTATGACATTATTTTCAATGCTCCAGAACATGATCAAGATGGAAACGAAATTAAGGCGGGTAGTTTCATTGTTTTTCACAACGGAGTTCTTGTTCAAAATGCTGTTGAAATTCAGGGCACAACTGAATATATAGGGAAACCTAAGAAAGGACGAGATGTAATGCCTGGTTATTCAGATGACAAAGTAAATCATCGATCTTTATTATTACAGGATCATGGTGACCTTGTTAGTTATCGAAACATTTGGATGCGAAAGCTCTAAGAGCGTTTAATACCTTTTTTTAGACCTTGATCCACCATAGTTAGACTTTTTCTTTTGCTTGGGAGAAAAAGTCTTTCCTTTTTTAGTCAGTTCAACGGAGATTCTTCTACTGTCTAAGTTGAGGTCTTTGAAAGATTTTAACACTAAATCTCGATGTTTTTTGTGGGTAGAGAAAAATGAAAAGTTTTTCATTACTTCAACTTGAAAAACATCGTCTATACCTAATTTAAGATAAGAACGTACAAAATCTTTGAGCGTTGTCCATTCGTATTGGTCTCTAGCTCCTAAATTGATAAAAAAGCGATCCTTATCTTCTGGAGCATTAATTTTTCTATCTGAACTTCTTCCCGAGTTTCTCCCTTCGTCAAAACTTAAAACCTTAGGGTTTAAATCAAAATTGCGAAACTCTTTTGATAACATTAATTCAACTAGTGTTTCTTTATCAAGTTCTTCAAGCCCTTTGTGTACATCAGCTAAATAGGGTTGAAGTTCACTTTTAATTGGAGTGTTTTTTAACGCTTCCATCCAATGCTGAACCTTATTTTTGAAAATCTCTTGGGCAGAAGGCATTTCAAGCTCGGTTAACTTTGTCTGAAGTTTATTTTCAATCAGTTTAATTTTTCTTCTATCAGACTTTGTAACAAAAATAATGGAGGTGCCTAGTTTACCTGCTCTTCCCGTTCTTCCACTACGGTGGGTATAGGTTTCAATTTCATCCGGTAATTGATAATTTATAACGTGAGTAATATCATCTACATCAATACCTCGAGCAGCAACATCGGTCGCAATGAGTAATTGGATTTTTTTCTTTCTGAAAGACTGCATTACTGCATCCCGTTGATTTTGACTCAAATCACCGTGTATTGCAGCGGCCTTGTGTCCGTCTTGGATTAATTTTTCGGCAACCTTTTGAGTTTCAATTTTTGTTCTACAGAATACACATCCAAAAATATTTGGATTCATACCGACCACAGCTCTTAAAGCAGTATATCGCTCTCTAGCTGCAACAATAAAATATTGGTGATCGACACTTTTTGTTCCGGCATTTTTTGTTCCAACTGTGATCTCTATAGGAGAGTTCATGAATTTTTTCGCAATAGTATTGACTTCAGGGGGCATTGTTGCGGAGAATAACCATGAGCTTTTAGCGTCTGGTGTATGGGTAAGAATTGATTTTATATCCTCATAAAATCCCATATTAAGCATTTCATCAGCTTCGTCCAATACACAAAAATTAATGGCGCTTATGTCAACCAGCTTTCTCCGTATCATGTCTTTCAATCGGCCTGGAGTGGCCACGACGATATGAGCCCCTCGTTTAATTTTTTTAGCTTGTTCGGTAATGTTAGCACCACCATACACAGCAACGATGTTGATTTGTTTTATTTCTCTACCGTACTGCTCCATCTCGTTTGTGATTTGTAAACAAAGCTCACGTGTAGGAGAAAGAATAAGACCCTGTGTTTTTTTGTTTCCTAGATCTATGTGTTGAAGCATCGGAAAGCCAAAGGCTGCTGTTTTTCCAGTACCTGTTTGAGCTAGTGCTACTAAATCAGTTTTATCGTTAAGTAATAGTGGAATTACTTTGCTTTGAACCTCCGTTGGAGTTTCGAATCCTAGTTTTTCTACGGCTTTAATAAGTGGCTCGTTGAGTCCTAGGGACTTGAAAGTTGTCATAAATTTATTTCTGTCGGCAAAAGTAAACTAAATAGAACGGCTGGAGAACCTTTTTCCATTTATTTTACTGATTTAGAATGTAATAAACAAAATTACGTCCTCGAAAAAAAATAATTTTATAGAGTAAAACCAGCCCTATATTCTCTGGTAACAAATTGATTGGCAGCTTCCAGATTGGTAATTTTCATGTTCTCGCCATCCCATAAAAGCTTTTTTCTTGCGAAATAATCCATTTGTCCGTTACTTGATTCTTTTCTAAGCATAAAACTACGAATTGCCAAATTCCCCATCAATACAGTTTCAGTCATGGGTCCGGCATAATCAAAGGAGGAGGTAAGTGCCAAATGTTCTTTGCTGTTAAATCCAGCTTTACATGCATCTACCCATTTACGTTGGTGACCGTATTCAGGCTCAGTCATCTTTTCCACTTCTGGCCCAAAGTCGGTAGTACCGTCGTATAAATAGAGTTTAGGCATCAACGGAGAACTATCGTTGATATTGGTTGAGATAATTCCTTTATCACCAATAATTAGGACTCCATTGGCACTATCTTTTCCACCAATATCACTATTCGCTGGAATGATTTCTGGGTGCGGAGGTCGGATTCCACCATCACTCCATGTCATTTGAATAGGTTTCTTTGTTTTCTGAGTTGCTTCAAAATTAATTGTAATCAATGAAGAAGGTGGGCATCCCTCTGGAATATAATCAGGGGTCCACATTTTAGAAAATACACTTCCTAAACTACATTCTGCAGAGGTAGGATATTTTAGTCCCAGAGTACGAAACGGAATATCAATTAAATGACAACCTACATCACCGAGTGCACCGGTTCCGTAATCCCACCAACCTCTCCAGCTAAATGGATGCATGTTGGGGGTGTATGGTTTTTCTTTAGCTGGTCCTAACCATAAATCCCAGTTCAGTGCATCAGGCTTTAAACTAGGGTCTGCCTTAGGCATTTGAACACCTTGAGGCCAAACAGGTCTGTTGGTCCATATTTTGACTTCGGACACTGCGCCAATAGTACCAGTATCAATCCAGTCCTGAACCATATTAAGCAAGGGATTAGACCCTCCTTGATTTCCCATTTGAGTGACTACTTTTTTGTCTCTTGCCATTTGGGTAAGGATTCTTGCCTCTTTGATGTTATGTGTCATTGGTTTTTGAACATAAACATGAATACCTCGCTCCATTGCATATGCAGCAGCAGGACCATGAACATGATCTGGTGTTGATATGGTTACCGCATCAATATCTTTTTCTTTATCCAGCATGACTCTGTAATCTGTATACTGTTTTGCTTTTGGAAATTTCTTCGCTGTTTTTGAGGCGCTTCCTGAAAAATCGACATCGCAAAGAGCAGCTACATGCTCTCTTCCTTTTACAGATGCATTGCTAATATCACTTGCTCCTTTTCCACCAGAACCAATTGCCGCTAAGTTTAGCTGATCGCTTGGGGCTAAATAACCTGGTCCTCCTAGTACATGCCTAGGAACAATCATAATGGAGGATGCAGCAATACTTTTTTTAATAAAGGATCTTCGAGAGTCGTTTTGTTTATTTTTCATTTTATTAATTTTCAAAATATTAAAGGTAAATTTTTTTTCCACAAAATTCAAATCAGTATTTTTTTATTTAAAAATTGAAATCATCTTTGTGGTCTTAAACTCATTTTTTGAAAACAAACAAGCAAAATCGTTTCGCGCTAAGTACTTTCTTTTTTCTTTCAGGATTTTGCTTTTCTTCATGGGCATCAAGAATACCAACACTCAAGTTGACTTATGATATGAACGAAGCTGAGTTGGGAAGCTTTCTTTTTATTTTGCCCATTTGTTCTCTAATAGGTTTGCCTATATCTGGTTGGCTTATTTCAAAATACGACAGTCGGTACCTACTCTTGTCGGGTTTTTTAATTTATTTGATAGCACTTTTCGGAATTGGTTATTCTTCTTCTTTTGAATTTTTAACGCTTGCAGTTTGTTTTTTTGCATTTGGTTTACGTGCAATTAATATTTCTATGAATACGCAAGCTATTCAACTTCAAAAGCGGTACGGAAAACCAATTACTGGTAGTTTTCATGGTATCTGGAGTTTAGGCGGTCTTTGTGGTATTATATATGCAACCAACGCAATATATTTTGATGTTTCAATTTCAGTTCATTTGGGAAGTGTATTTCTATTTGGATTTATTACCAGTCTAGTAGCTGCATCCTTTTTGTTGAAGAATGACCGAGAAGTTGGAGGGAATAAGTTGCGTTTTGCTAAACCAGACAAATTTATTTTATATACCGGCCTTATTGTGTTTTGTGCAGCTGTTTGCGAAGGTGGTATTTACGACTGGTGCAGTGTTTATTTTAGAGAAGTTGTTCAGGCAGATTTGTTTACCCTTAGCTATTTGGTATTTATGGTTTCGATGACGGTATCTCGATTTTTTACTGATAGGCTTGTAGAATTAATGGGTATGAAAAAACTGTTTATACTAAGTGCTTCAGTTGTGGTTTTTGGTGTTTCGATTTTAATTATTTTCCCAACCTTTTACCCAGCACTTTTTGGATTTTTTATTACCGGTTTGGGAGTTGCATCCATTTTTCCAATGTCTTTTAGTTTGGCAAGTCTATCTAAAAAATACGCACCAGGAATGGCAATCTCTATTGTAGGTACTTATGCAACTGTTGGCGTTCTTTTAGCGCCTCCATTTGTAGGTTATGTTGCCCATTTGTTTAATTTAAACATGGCATTCTTGATTTTTATATTGGCTGCACTGATGTTAATTCTTTTCTCAAGAAAGGCTTACCAACATATTTTAACTTAAAAATTTGTAATTTTAATTTTATTCAATTAGTTGGTTTAAATTTTATCCCATGAAAAAGCTCTTAGTCCTTAGCCTTGTAATGTGCTCTACTCTCGTTTTTAGCCAGCGAGGGATCACAGGAGACAAAACTTTTAAAGATCGTTTCCCTCCTGAAGTTTTTAACCCAGTATCCAACGCTTCATTAGTTTTGATAAATGAAGTTGATCACGATATTATAGTTTCAGTAAGAGATCAAAACAAAAAATTCATACGTCATGTTTACATAAGAAATAATGATAAGTATGTTTTTGAAAAGCTCCCGATTACACGACTCTATGTTCAGTTTAAGTCTAAAAACTTTTTTTACGAAGATCGCGATCGAACCAATATTAACTTTGGTGAGCGCCATACCTTCAATTTCTTCTTTGACGCGTCCAAAATGGGGAATTACTATCAAATATCTGAAGAGGAATTTTTTAAACCATGACTCTTTTGGAACAGATTTTTTAATTAAAAATGTTATTTATTAATTAGATTATCTTAATTTTCTAACCAGTTAAAAAATAATTTTTCACTATATTATTATGTTTAGAAAATATTCTTTTGCCATCATCTTTAGAGGCTGAAATTAAACAATCATCGACTACCATTGAAGTGCCACAGAATGTAAAAATTGTTTCTAAAGGTGATTTGATGGACTATGTTCCGTTTGTTAAAAAGGGTTCTGTTCGTGTTTTCATTGAAGATACAGAGTCAAAAAAAGAACAACTGTTGTATTATGTTGGTAACGGAGAAACTTGTTTGATGTCTATGATCGCTAGTTTTAGGAATAAGATCAGTTTGGTGTCTGCAGTTACTGATGAAGATAGTGAAATCATTAAAGTACCAAATGATAATTTTCGATCTTGGCAAAAAGAGCATAAAGAATGGAACGATCTCGTTTTTACCATATTCTTAGAGCGCTACTGGGATTTGTTAGATACAATTAATGATTTAAGCTTTAAAAAAGTAGATGAAAGATTATTTAGCTACTTAAAAAAAGAGTCCACTTCTACAGGTAAGTTAAAAATGTTAAAAACACATAAGCAATTAGCAAATGACTTGGGAACATCTAGAGAAATGATTTCCAGAACATTAAAAAAACTTCAACAAGAAAGTAAAATACAATTGAAAGATTCTTACATACAAATTTTAAATTAATGTGAAAAAAGTCACACATTTTTAATTTTTTATAATTAAATTTGTTTTATCAATTCGAAGAATTGGTTTATGGTTAATAAGGCCTTTGAAATTTAATTCAAAGGCTTTTTTTGTTTTTATAAACTTTTCTTAATCAGAAACTTTTATCTTAGAGAGATGAAGCCTTTACTAATTTCACTTTTTATTTTCATACTCGTCTCATGTAAGTCAAATGCAATCAAGTCTAGACCTAATATAATTATTGTTTATGCAGATGACCTAGGTTATGGTGATGTAAGCTCCTATGGTGTCGGAAAATTACAGACACCTAACCTAGATAAAATTGCAACTAAGGGCTCTCGATTTACCAACGGATATTCAAGTTCAGCAACCTGTAGCCCTAGTCGTTATGCTTTAATGACAGGTACTTATCCATGGAGGAATAAGCGTGCTAAAATTTTGACAGGCGCCAACTTGATCATAGACACTTTAGAGATGACACTCCCTAAAATGTTAAAAAATGAAGGGTACCAAACAGGGATTGTCGGAAAGTGGCACCTTGGATTGGGAGACTCTAAAATTGATTATAATCAAAGAATTAGTCCAGGCCCCAATGAGGTTGGATTTGATTATAGTTTCATTATGCCCGATACACAAGATCGTGTACCTACGGTCTATATGGAAAATGGTACCGTATTAAATCTTGACCCCAGTGATCCAATTGAAGTGAATTTTGATGAAAACTATGAGGGTCAACCCACTGGGAAGGACAATCCAGAATTACTTTCTATGAAGTGGCACCACGGTCACAATGGTACTATTGTAAATGGCGTTTCTAGAATTGGATTTATGAAAGGGGGAGAACAAGCCAAATGGAGTGATATTGATATGGCTGATGAATTTTTAAATCAGGCTAAAAAGTATATCGATAAGGTAAAAGGAAATCCCTTCTTCTTATTTTATACACTACAGCAACCCCATGTACCCAGAACTCCTCATCCACGATTTGAAGGTGTGTCTGGAATGGGACCCAGGGGCGATGCTATTGTCGAGGCAGATTGGTGTATTGGGGCGTTGTATGATCACCTTGAGGAAAACAACTTATTAGAAAATACGATTCTAATTATTTCAAGTGATAACGGGCCGGTTTTAAATGACGGTTATTACGATGATGCCGTTGAAAAATTAGGAAATCACACCCCGGCTGGGAATTTAAGAGGAGGTAAATATAGCCTGTTCGAGGCGGGTACAAGAGTCCCATTTATAACCTATTGGAAAGGAAAGATTATACCACAGGTTTCAGATCAACTTGTTTCACAAATCGATTTTTTAAACTCGATCGCCTCTTTGATTGGCTCTGATATCCGTTCCAAAGATGGTGTTGATTTATCTACCGTTTTATTTCAAAATAACGGTGAAGGAAGAAGTGAGCTAGTCACGGAAGCTATGACTAGAACAGCCTATAGAAATCAAAATTGGGTACTCATACCACCGTATCCAGGACCTAAAAGCAATATGAATGTAGGAGTCGAACTAGGAAACGACAGCGAATACCAACTGTATAACCTAGATGAAGATCTCCCTCAGCAAAAAAACTTAGCACAATCAAATCCACAAAAACTTAAAGAAATGATTGAGGGCTATCAATTAATCTTAACTACAGATTAAATTATTTAGCAGCCTCTTTTCTTAGTTGTAACGCATCAGAAAAACATCACTTGGACAAGAATTGTATTTAACAGCAAGGCGAAAGAAACAGCTCTTTCGTTTATTGTTGTGCTTCCTTCGGGAAATACTTGTTTATAATATAAGGCGGTTGCCAGCGGTCTCTTTTTTGAACTAAGGTTTTATAATCGTACTCTTTAGAAACTATAGTTGAAGGAGTGAGGTTTAAGGTATCGTCCGTAGATTCGTGATGCATTTTAAGGGTATTCATCAATTCGTTTTTTCTAGATTCATAAAGGGGATCGTCGGCTAAATTAGTACGTTCCTGTGGATCTTCTTTGAGATGAAAAAGTTGGGTTACATTGATTTGAGGATAACGAATCAATTTCCATTCCTCATCCCGAACAGCTCTAACAGTATTTCTATAAACAGTATAAAGGCTAGATCGAACAATTTCTTCTTCTTTACGAATTACCTTGAGAAGTGATTTTCCGTCAATGCCTTCCGGTTGTGGAATTTCTAGATAGTCAACTAAGGTTGGAAATAAATCATACAAATAAACTAAGGCCTGACTTGTCTCTTCCTTAGGTATTCCTGGACCGCTAATAATGAGAGGAACCTTAGTGCTGTGTTCGTAAAGGTTTTGTTTACCTAAAAGTCCATGACTGCCAAGCGCCAGACCATTATCTGCGGCATAAATAATCAACGTGTTTTCATACAAATTATGCATTTTCAGCCGCTGAATAAGATCACCAACTCGTTCGTCAATGTGCTGAATTAATGCATAATATTCAGCAAGAGAAGATTGTATCACTTTTGGGGTTCTTGGCCAAGGTGCTAGCGTTTCATCACGTACGTTAAAATCGTCAAAACGGAAGGGATGGAGGGGTTTAAAATTTTCAGGAATTGGAATACCGTCCTCTGCATAGGCACTCAAATAGTCAGCTGCTGGAGAGCGTGGGTCGTGCGGGGCAGTATAGGCAATGTAACAAAAGAAAGGTTGTTTTCTTTCACCTTGGACATAACGGTCCAAATAATGAAGTGCCGCATCGGTAAAAATATCTGTTGAAAACCCTTTGCTTTGAAGGTTATTTAATTTATGTTCTTTATCTAGATCACGTACAGGAACTTTAAAATGATCACTCATACCTCCTAACATCACGACCTCACCTTGTTGAAAATTTGCTTCAAAGCTAGCAGCCCCATTATGCCATTTTCCAGTTCCAAAGGTTTCGTAGTCATAAGCGCTGAGGTAATTCGGAAGTGTTTGAACTCCATCCAAGCGGTCATAAACATGAAATAAACTTTTCCCACTCAAAAGCATGGCTCGACTAGGTGCACAAATAGCACCGTGGTGGCCGCCCATGACATACGCATTTTCAAAACGTGTTCCGTTTTTTGCTAAAGCATCTATGTGGGGAGTTTTAATATAAGGATTCGAGGCAACTCCAAGTGCATCTGCTCGCTGATCGTCAGCAAAAATAAAGAGAATGTTTGGAGGGGTCTCTTCTTTAGAGAAGGGGTTACAACCGGAAATGAGCATTAGAATGCAGAAAAGTGTAATTTTTTTCATGCGTTTTGTCTTGGTTTTCTAAAATAAGTAAAAAGAAACGAATAGGTGGAGTCTAGCTAAGCGGTATTTTTAATTAATTTAGAGGCAATATGCGTTATGCACTACTTTTTTTTCTTTTGCCATTATTCAAAATGAGCGCTCAATATACTTATGATGGAACTGCTCGTGAAGAACTCAAATTTAAAACAAATAAAAGAGTCTTGGAAACTACTCTAAAAAACATAGAAGACTTTGAAGCGATCCACGCTGAATATAAACTCTCATTGAAAATAATTTTAAACCAAAAATTACATACCACTATTGTTTTAGGTCAGAAAGAAAATATTCTTTATTCTTTTGACGGTCGGCAACTTTCTTTAAAACCGAGTGTTTCAGCGCTGAAGCTTACCGATGAGGTTATTAAGCTAATTGGAGGGATGTATTTTGGGAGAGCGGAAGTGGATAAACTAAACAAAAAGTCCTCCTTATAGAGAGATGATTTTCACCTATTTTCTTGAAACCGAATAACTTTACAAATTAAATTCAGTGGTGATCATACTGTTTCAAAGAGATTTCTATGAGACTTTAAACTTGAGGAAGGAAGTATATGTTCTTGTTTTGCTTTCAGTTTAGAATTTTTTAAAAAAAGCATCTACATCTTCTACACCTTGAATGTCAAGTATCCAGCATACCTCTGAGAGGTCAGAAAAATCAAGACCCCCAGAAGCAATGGCTTCATTGAGATAGCGACCGTCTTTTCCATTGTATTGATTTGATATTGAAATGGCTAACTTCCAGAGTTTGAACAGTTCAGGATCGGTTATAGTAGTATTCCAGATGGTGAAGTTTGGGTCTCTAAAACCCGGAGTTCCATTATGGGTGGCATTCCCGTCGGGAATTTTTATGTAATCTGTATTGTTTTTAGCGTAGTTGAGGGCTTGCTTTGCCGTGACCGATTCGTTCCAATCGCTGTGTTGAACAATGTGAATTCGTTTTTTAGTATTCAAGCTTGGATAATTAGACTGAATTGCCGCAACGAGTCGGGCGGAAAAATCCGATTGTCCGGCATCCGCAATCCAGAGATCACCATTTTGTGTTAGGGTGGCTTTTATCTTTTCCAAGGTTTCACTTAAAGCTTGATCTTGGTTATTGTGAGCATCTGACCAATTTTCCTTGAAGGCGAGTCTCATTAATTTATTGGGGGGTACATAAAGCCCCTCTTGAACTCCGTAGGTTCCTGTTATTGTGTGATACTTTACGTTTTGATAGATTTTGTTTTTCAGCAAAGTAGCCAATGCTGCGATAGTTTGAACATCATCAACATCTGTTTTACAGTCGAAGTGAACCAAAAGAAAATCCTGATTGAGGTTGAATTTTTGTGCTCTTAGACCTCCCATCATACTAAATAGTAAAATGCATAGAACCGAAGTACTTACCAATCGCTTAGAGTTCATGTGTTTTAGATTTTAAAGAATGGCAGATAACGGACCCGTGCTATCAGAAAAGCTTACGGTTTCAACATCCAATTTATTTAACATACTTACGAAGAGATTAGATAAACGTTCCTTTTTTTCATCAAATTGAGTGTAGGTACCATGCTGAACTCCTAACTTAGAACCTCCAGCGAGAATAAGTGGGCAATTTCTAGCATTATGTGTTGTGCTACAAGCGCTTCCATACAGTACGAGTGTGTTGTCTAGTAGCGATCCATAGATATCTTTGGTATTTTTCATTTTATTCAGGAAGTAGTCAAATTGTTTGGCATACCAACGATCCAAACGTCCCCAATCCTCCCAATGTCCAGTTGCTCGATCGTGAGAAATCGTATGATGACCTTGAAGCCCCAATGCAATTTTCGGGAAATTATCTCCAAAGCCCATTCCGTCCTCACGTGCCATCATGTAGCTCATCACACGAGTGATATCGGTTTGAAAGCCAAGCACCATGATATCCATCATTGATCGAACATAATCTTCTGGGGCTGTAGTGGGATCAATATCTAGATTAATTAAGCTAGCATCAAAATCCTGGAGTGGAATGTTAAGCCACTTTTCATTTCTGCTCAGTTGTTTTTCAACTTCATTGAGTGAGTTTAAATATTCATCTAATTTCACTTGGTCGTTTACTCCTAATCTGTTTTTGAAACTCTTGCTGTCTTCGAGTACTAAGTCCACAATTTTTTTACCTTGATTCAGACTTCTTTTTCTTTCCTGGGTTGTATTTCCTCCGTTTGGAGAAAAATAACGCTCAAAGATTTCACGTTGTCTATGCTCTGAGGGAATGGGCTTTCCGGAGGAATTAAAAGATAGGGTAGAAGTTCTTGACTTATAGCCTACCCCACCATCTGTAGATAAACTCAATGACCTAAAACGAGTGTATTTACTGAGTTTTTCTGCGGCTACTTGATCCACTGAAACACTGTTTTTATATTCTCCTCTTAAATCACCCCCGGTAAGAAATGAATCCCCTGCCATATGTCCTAAAACATTTCGGCTAAAGGGGTGACTCAAACCGCCCATGATGGACATTTCATCTCTGTATTTTTCTAGGGGTTTAAGTGAATGTGATAGGGTATAGTTTCTGCCTTCTCCTGTGGGAAACCAGTTCCATTTCTTGTGATACGCACTTTCTTCTGGAGGTAAGGCAACACCATTAGGGAAGTATAAAAAGCACAATCGTTTGGGTGCTAATGGTTCTGTAAATGTTGAGAAATTAGTCATCGCCATGCCTTCAAGATAGGGCAGCATACAACTTACTCCTAATCCTTTGAGGAAAGTACGTCGGTCTAGATGCCAAGATTTTTT
>ENA-OUOG01001613-OUOG01001613.1-marine-metagenome-genome-assembly--contig:-NODE-1613-length-25612-cov-5.542824_pt1 | contig 25612 bp, 19 predicted proteins | sample MGYA00248635_ERZ508505 | MGnify/ENA primary metagenome ERZ508505 (study PRJEB26176, sample SAMN06267871) | marine metagenome | isolation source: Saanich Inlet, British Columbia, Canada | place: Pacific...
CGCGCGCCGCTTGCCGACGACAGCTTCGGCTACTTTGCCGACCAGCACTCAGACCTCGGCCGCTTCTACTATGTAGACCTGAGATTTGATCTCTAAATCGCTGATTCGGCGACTAAAATGGGGAAGGGGCTTGCCCTTTTCCCAATTCCCCTTCCTACCCAATCAAGTTTGTCCTCCTCCTCTTCCTGTTCTTTTCGTAAAGGGGTCTGACCCCTTTTCCGACCCCTTTTCCGCTTTTCCTTACCATAAACAGGGGATGTAGGTTGGCGCAGCGATCAGCGATGATCTTCGATGCAAAAACATCCAATTTTATTAAGAACAGCCAATAATTGCGGTTGAACATGAAAAAGAACTCGTTACGACGAGTGTTACCTATTTACGAAGTAAGACAACCTTGTCCGGAGTAGATCAAAATGGCCTTAGCCCCATCGTCAAACGATACTTACCGCTTCGACCTCGAATACGACGATAGCTTAGTAACAAAAACGGATGTCGAGCTAATAAAATTCACTGCTACCGAAACAATATCAAGACCTTACGAATACTCCATAACGGTAAAACCAGAAGCCGGTTCGACTACAGATGTTTATAACATTTTGAATCAAGAGTGTCGGATCAAAATATATACAGGCCCCAGCACTGGCTTCACCCGAGATTACACTCACATAAAAACGATCAGTGGAGTAGTTGTCGAGGTAGAAGACGCAGACTATCACGGTAACGACGCATACATCTTGAGGATGATTCCCAAGCTCGGTCTTTTAGAGAAAGTTCGAAATAACGCTGTATTTATTGATCGCGATCTTAAGGGCCTTGTGGAAGATATCGTTACAAATGGATCTGGAATTTTGGGAAGCGAGTACGACGCAGCAGGTATCTCGGCTAGTCTAGATACCTGGTCTTTCCGGATGCAGTACGCTGAAACATCGCTCAATTTCCTTCATAGAATTTTGGAGCGTCACGCCCATTACTACTATTTTGAAAATAGTAAAGATACCTCAACAAAACCAGTCTTCACTGCTAGTGGGAATAGGTCTTTGGAGCAAATTGCGCTGACCGATAACCTCGTAAGCAAGGGTGTTGGCGCACTCGACGCAGTAGATACTCTATCATACAGACGAATATCCATTCCGAAATCTATAAAAGTCACCGATTATGGAAATGGCAAAGACTTCTTTCTGTCAAATCCCAATTCGGTAAGTAATGGACCGATTAGCGAAGAGGAGAACCTCAACACTGGTGGGAGCCATTCAATTATCGTTGATGGCTTAAATCTAATAGATGACGTTGACGCGCAGTTACTCGTAGGAAATTTGGTAAAAGCACACAAATTCTCCGAATATCAGCTAACCGGTCGAAGTAATTGCTGTAACGTTGCCCCCGGGTATGTAATTAAAATCACATCGACCAGCTCCAGTGGCAAGATAGTTAGGATCATTGATCAAGACTGGTTCGTCATAAAAGCGACCCACCGCGGCCACAATACGAATTTATTGGATGGCAGTGATGCAGATAGCAACTTACCCGGCTACTCTAATACTTTTGAAACTCGGCAGATATCGGATAACGCAGGTTCACCTCGAACAGATGACTTTTACCCCGAAATCAGCACGCCAGCCCCAAAGATCGAAGGCATGATAGTCGCTGAGATAGAGGCTGCCATTAATGGTGACACCTCCGCATATCTCGATGGTGAAGGACGATACAAAGTGCGCTTCCCGTTCGACTCCGCTAATCAGATTCGGGCAAACAAATCAGGATGGATAAGGGCTTTACAGCCTTATGGTGGGCACGGGCATGGCTTTCACTTTCCTTTTTCGGAAGGGGCCAAAGTTCTAATCGGGTTTGTATGCGGAGACCCCGATAGGCCCTATATCGCGGGTGCGATTGGGGACAGTACCGAAGGAAGCAGTATTGTGAACTCTACCAACAACGAAACTAACCGAATTCGCACGAGGGGCGGGAACGAGCTTAATCTAACGGATACTGCAAATAACCAAAGTATTAAACTAAAAAGTAATTCAGGAACAAGATTCTCGATTGAAGACAGTCCTTCAGGCAGCCACGAAGCGGAAATCAGAACCGCTGACCAATTGAATCATATTTCATTGAAGCAGAACGATACGGGCGTTGGTCGGACAAGCCCTAATCGAGTCGACGCCCTATCGTTGGTAACCAACGGTCAATTCAGATCAACCGCGCAAAGAGGAGTGGTTATAACAAGTGTAGCTAGGGACGAGGAAGATTATATTCAAAACCAAGATTGGGAAAACACTGTAACAGGGACAAGCCTATTCGCTTTCCCCAAAAGGGATCCTTTTGGTGAGCTCATCGGGAATCAATACTTAAGCGACGACGATGAGGAGCTTGGAACAGCGATGTATCACAGAACGGTCGGTGATAAACACATATTCGAGAGGGGAAATGAGTATCAGTACAACACACCGGGTGATACTAGATATAATTTCGGGGCCGACAAAAGCGTGGTTATTTGCGCGAGCGATAATGTTGTATCCACGAAGAACTCATATAGTGGAAGCATTAGTGAAAGAAGGAATTTGGCAGAAGAAAACCGAGCCTTGACTACAAACACTGACGATACTACTACTGCAAAACAAGAAATATATGGTTTTGTCGAGGGACTCAGAGGGTACATGCCTTTCGATCAGAGCGGCGTAAGTGGAAATAGGATAGACGAGCCACTAGGCCGACAGCGTGGTGCTTGGTTGTTAGACCAAACAGCACAAGTGTATGCATCTAAACATAATACCTTCAACATACAGCGTGGGAACATCTTCGATTTCGGCGGATATTGGACTTATAACCTTGGTAACAGTTATGAAGAAAATCATATAGATCAACAGCCAGAGATAAACAGAAAGGAAACAAATGACATCGTGGACAGCGGTGGTCACGCCTGGACAACTATAAAACCTAAAGAGCTATCACCGATGAGAAATGGCGAGGCATGGGTGACTAAGAATTACGGGCATAGCTACGACTACTCGAAAGGAAACTCATTAGAGATAAGCGACGGCGATACCGAATCTCATACACATGGAGATGTATATGATTTTATTTATGGAGATGCCAAGTCTCATACAGAAGGAGACTCTGAAAACCATATTTTTGGAAACTCTGCAGAATTTAAGATTGGAGCATCGTCGTCAATGACCCTTGGCGCTTCGAACGGTACTCACCTTGGAGTTAATAGTTCAATCAACGTTGGAGCAACTTCTGACATTAAGGTTGCCGGTACAATAGATATCAAGCTTGCTGGAGGAATAGACATAGATAATTTATCTGATTTGAAAACAAAAGTTTCTGAAGTAATGACTACAGCATCACAGCTAGCAAGTGTCGCTACCTTAGTAGCTTCATACGGGATTTCAACTTCGGTTACGGGTATAAAAAATACTACTGCTACTGTGCAAAACCAAATCAGTGCCATTTTCACGGTTATGTAGCAGGTTGTATTACGCTTTTACGCAAGACATAGTATCAAACTTATGATTACCCTCAGATATATAGAAAGATAATAGAGATATAGAATCTTGCAAATAGTAAAGCCAATAAACCTTAGCTTAATGCATCGAGACCTGACACTTGCTCACGAGCCAAGCCTCGTGGTGACTGTCCTTATAGCATCGAGAATAAGTACCGGAGAATTCGTCAACGAGCAGAAAATGTGGCGAGAGCTTGCCGCTAGCTTTTCCGGTAGGCTATTTGACACAGGTATGCCTAAAACTCGGGCTGAGGTTTTGGTGATCGGAGACTACTGCCCTAGATGGGGAAACGACGAAGGAGAGGGTGCCGTAGGGCTTAAACTTGTCCGAAACGAAGGAGAGGAACCAACTGTACTACTCGATAAAAAGTTGGCGGTATATCAAAATCGACGGTGGGTCAAAATCGCCGGTCTGTGGGTCAGTGAGAGGAGCAATAATCGTGAAAAGCTACCCATAGCCCTTGATTACGCAAACGCATACGGTGGAGTCGGATATTCCAAAAACCCACTCGGCAAAGGCTTTCGAGAGCCAAGCTTGGGCTATGATTTTTTACCACTTCCGAATCTAGCATACTTAGATTCGTATCAACATAGCCCGGACGCATCAATGGTTCCCGCGGCGCTTTCTCAACTACCTTTCGATTCTGAGATACGAATGAGGTATATGGGGCACATCGATGAGGATTATATCAGATCAGGCTCGCGATCTTTCCCGCCCAATTTCGATATGCGTTACTTCAACGAGGCCGCTGAGGATCAATCTATAAAGGGTTACCTCCACGGTGGTGAAGAATATCGGCTAGAAAATTTGTCAGAAAAAGCGAAAAGCTTGACCGGGAAAGTAACTACTTTATTTGGGCGTTGCTTCGTGGCTCGCTCTGAAAATCCTATCGCAAATCGCGAGACCGAACTGCAAGAAGTCCCGATGAATTTAGATACGCTCTGGTTAATGCCAGACGCGGATCTCGAAATAGCTTCGTTCCGAGCAGTAATTAAAGGCGTAGGAAATGGGCTAAACGATAAACTGCCAAGGCTCAAATCAGTGCTTTGTGCATTCGAAGATAGACAGCACATTGCGCGCAGCTACGAACATTACCTCGACCAATACAAGAAAAGAACAGACCCTGAGATCTCGTTTAAATACGCGTTAAACTCTGAGCCTCTCGTACCCCTTGGCATGAAGGATCCGATTCAAAACCTATTAGATGATGGGGGAGCTCAACCTCAGAATACAAAATTCGCAAACATGCAAGCCTACGTAACGGAAGCAAAAACGCAAGCGTATTCTGAGATCGAAAAAACAAAGAAAGACCTTTATAGCCAAGGTATTTTGAATAGCGCGGAACTGGCAAAATTAGAGAAGTCGGGTGAGTCGGCTAGCAACGAGTCAGAACATGTTGCGAAATTGATGCATTTGCTCGACAAAATTTCTCCAGGACTTTCAAAGGGGGAGCCATTAGATCTCGTAAAGATGGACCTCTCAGTGATGGCAGAGATTGGAGAATATTCGAAAGGACTTGCGAATGATGGCAAGAGTAAGGCACTTACGAAAATAGACGAACAACTACGCTTGATGGAATCATATGACCCTAATTCAGAGATGCTTGATAAAATCAAAAATCTAAAGCGGTTGAGAGAAGAGGTCGAACTGCCACCCATGCTGCCAAGGATCGATTTAGATGCTCAATTGCACTCCCTAGAAGAAAAAATAGCTGAGCTAAGTAGCTTGCCTATCGACGCAAAAGATGCTGATGACCTAAAGAGCGCTTTCGACATCGATTCGACAAGAGGGCTCATCAAAGACGCGCAAAATCGATTTAAGGAAACATACCGCATGGGTGCTCATTTATGTTTGCCTGCACGTTCTCCTCACAAGGGGAAAGAACAAGCGCTATTGAAAGACTTGGTCAAAAAATATGAGCAAGGCTTGAGTGTGAGTCACGGAGACTATGCTTTCATTGATCTTTCATCTCGAGATCTAACAGGGATTAATCTCAGCGGTTGCTACTTGGAATACGTGAATTTTCAGAACGCGACGCTACACGGAGCCAACCTTGAGGGCGCTATACTCGCTGGAGCAAATTTAGAAGGGGCAGATCTCTCGAATTCAAACCTCACTAAAGCAAATCTTGGTGGATGTAATCTCAAGGGAACCATACTGTCTAATTGCGATCTCAGAGGGATAGAGTTAGGTAAGTCGACTATAGATAGCACTGTCTTCGCAGGATCAGTTTTCGAGTCTCTGATTATCACAGAGTCCCGAATCAGTAACTCAGTATTCGATGAGGCAAGTCTCGAAAAGTCTACTGTCATTCAATGCCAGATTGATAACTGTAGTTTTAGACGTACAAAATTCGAGAAGTCGAGTTTCGTTCGCTCCACTCTGACTACAACTATCATGGACTACGCTGACTTGAGAGGTGTGAATTTTATTGAGTCTAATTTTGTAGACTACTCATGTCTAGGCTCGATGCAGGTCAATGTCCGTTACGTTGGCGGCTGTGAATTTACTAAAGCGCAGTTTGACAAGTCGGATCTTTCTACCGCCAGTTTTCGAGAAGCGAGAGGTTCTGAGGTCTCTTTCGACTTTGCTGACATTTCTAGTGCTGATTTTACAAGATGCCAATTTCCCTCAGTTTCGTTTCGAAACTGCATTGCGCGTGGAGCTGTCTTTGTTCAGAGCGAAATTAGAGGATCAAGCTTTGTAAACGCCGACGTGATGGCTTCTCTCATGTCAGGCGCAGACTTATTCGATGTAAGCTTCGAGAACACTAATATGTTCGGGGTCGATGTTGGAGGAGCAAATTTCGGTGCTAACAATTTCACGGGTGCGAATCTTGAGCGCACATTAATCTCTGAGTGGCAACCAGATTGAGCGAAAGAGCGGAACAAATAACCAGAGAGATTCTTGTTGCTCGTATTGCTGGAAAAGAGCCGATGCAGATTAGAAAAGATTTTACCAATCTCGATCTTTCAAATGCGCCCCTAAACGGAGGATTATTTATTGAATGCTGCTTTAGGGGAGCTGACTTAACTAATGCGGGGCTAGTGGAAGCAGCATTCTCAAAATGCGATCTCTCGCGCGCTAATCTAGACGGGTCAAATTTGGATCTTGCTTCCTTCACAGAGTGCGATCTTAAGCAATCAAGCTTAAGGTTTTCAAGTTTAGATAAAACGAATCTAATCGACACAGATCTATCGGGCGCTGATTTTTCTGAAGCAAAGCTTGATATAACAAGTATCTTAAAATGCGATCTTTCTCAAGCTATTTTTCACTCGGCTCAGCTTACGCATGTATCAATCATAGAAGGATGTCTTGCAGAGGCGACATTCTCCTTCGCCAAAATAAAAAGAATCAATTTAGTTACGTGTGACATTGGTGGTATAGGCCAAAGGATGAGCTTTAGTGACGCTGAGCTCGACACTCCTTTTTTTAGCGGTATTGATTTCACAGGAACAGATTTTTCTAATCTAAAATTACATCTCCCGCAATTTCATGAATCTAATGTGTCGAACTGCAATTTCGCTGGTCTAAATCTTACTCAAGTTGGATTTTCAAAGGCGAATATCGATGGTGCGCTATTTTCAGATGCTGTACTTGACGCAGCGGTTTTTTTTGGTGCTACGATTAAGAATGTAGACTTTAGTCGGGTCTCAGCAAAAAATGCGATCTTTGTAGAATCGGTAATTAGTGACACTAGCTTTCGATCGGCACAGCTCGGTTTTGCTCAATTCAGCAAGGCCGTCATCCATAGCGCAGACTTTAGTGGTTCCAGTTTGGCTCAAGCAAGCTTTTTACACGCGGATCTGAGTGACTGCGACTTTTCCGGAGTGTCGATCAAAGACGCAGATCTTCATTTCGTAGTAGAGAATAATTGCCGGTGGAATGGGGTTGATAAGGATTCTGCCCAACCTATAAGCGAAGAAAGGGTTCGAGCAGAGAATTGGTCCAAATAGGAGAACGAGTTGTGAGTAAAAATGTGAATGCTAGGTTAGTGAGGGGAGAAAACAGTCTGGTAGAATTAATGTCCGCGGAGGTGAAAGGAGGCTTTGGCAGAGAGTTTATGATTCAGTTGGGTGGCGTGGTTTCGCGGGCGACGCTTTCAGTGAGTTGTTTGGTGCAACCGCTTCCAGGCGATATTGTTCTAGTGTCTTCTGGATTAAAGTCCTGCCACATTCTATCGGTACTTGAGCGCGTTTCTGGCGCAGACGTATCTATTTCATTCGAAGGCAGCGCAAAACTAACAGCTGCGAATGGCGATATAGAGATTTATTCGGACGAGTCGGTAGAAATTAGGGGAGCCAAGGGCGTACAAGTCTCTACTGACTCACTATCCATTAATAGCACAAACGCGCAAATGCACTGTAAAGAAGCATCGGTATTCGGCGGTAGTTTAAACACCGTATGGAATGAGGTTCGAAACGTAGTCGACACGCTTTCGACTGTTGCGGAAAGATCGATACAGTCGTTGGGATCTAGTTTTAGAGTGATCTCGGGAATCGATCAGAAAAAATGCCAAGACAGTGTAGCAATTGTCGAGCGAGTTTCTGTACAGCGTTCTAATGACGCAGTGATCACTGCGCGCCGCGATATTAAAATCGACGGCGAACGCATTCATATGGGTTAATCGAAGGTCGGGTAGAATTATGTTTGTCTCAACTCAAATGCCAGCGGTCAACTTAGGATATATCGACACCTGTTTGACGACTACAGTGCCTCCGTTGCCCGTTATAGTTCCAAACCTGTCTGAAACCACGGTTTCAGTGCCCACAATATTTAACATTTTTATATGGGCAATGCCGGCGCAAAATAATCTTACGGTTGCGACGGTTTCTGTCGGATGTCCAACGCCTGGCATTCTGTCAGGAACGTTTTTTGCGGGCACGAAGATGTTAGTTAGTTCGGTAAAAACATTTTATGGCGGTATGCCGGTGAATAAGTGTTTTGGAACCACGGGACAGAACGGCGCGCCGCCGTATGTGACCCCGTTTAATACCCCTGGCACTCAAATATCTCCCTCTCAGGTTACAGTGATGGTATTAACTTAGTTGTAAAAGCCCCAAGCTGAGCACTCTGACGTTAGTTCCAAGCATCCCCTAAAAAGAGTATTTCCCTTCCCCTAAATCCGTCTGATACTCCTAACCATGGTGATCGACTTTCCCTTCATGGTGAGACACTCGCTCGGCGAGCGTCGTTTTCGGAAAATAGACGTTGCCATCATAGAATGATTTGTCGATCCAAAATTGAGTTATCCCAGAAAATAGAACGGAGTTGCTATGTCTTCTAAATCTAAATCGGCCGGCTCAGTCGCGCCCAAAGAACGAATTAATATCAGTTATCGGCCTGCCACAGGCAATGCAAAAGATAGCGTAGAGCTGCCGTTTAAGGTTCTCGTCTTGGGTGATTTTGACCTCAAAGAGTCGAAAGACTCACTCGAAGACCGCGCGATGACCAACATCAATAATGCAAACTTCGATGACGTGATGGCTGAGATGGATTTGTCTCTAGACTTCACGGTTCCCGATCTCGTCACCAGTCGTGGCGGTGATATTCGGGTGAACATCGACATCGACAAACTTGCCGATTTCGACCCGGATAACATCTGCAATAACGTCCCTGAACTTACACAGATACTCGCTTTACGTGAAGCGCTGAAATCGCTTAAGGGACCGCTAGGGAACTCACCGAGCATGCGCAAGCGCGTTCAATCCATCTTAGCCGATGGCGCGTCGCGTAAGGCGCTCATGAAAGAAATTGGCTACAAAAAATCATCACAGCCTCAGGCCGATGCAACGAGTGCCTAATAAGGCCTAGGAGATAAAGAAATGGCACAAGTACAAGAAGCACAAGATTCCTTGATCGGCGATATTCTTGGATTCAGTAAGTTTGGTACCGACGAAGCAAGCGTGGAGGTCGCAACTACTGGGCTTAAATCTTTGTTCGAAAGCGTATTCGACAGTGTTGAAGAGGAAAGTTTCTCTGAATTTCGCGTAGATAAGCGGTTAGTCGAAGACCTCATTGACGAGTTAGATGAAAAGCTGTCGCGCCAGATGGATGCGATTCTGCATCACGAGGATTTCAAGGCCCTCGAGGCACCATGGCGCAGCCTGAAGTTTCTAACAAATCGAACAAACTTTGCTGAGAATATTAAAATAAGTCTTCTGTCGACCACAAAGTCTGAGTTACTGGAAGACTTCGGTGACGCAGCTGATATCACCGAAAGTGGGATGTATCGCAAGGTCTACACGAACGAATACGGTCAGTTCGGTGGTGAGCCTTTCGGCGTCGTTATCGGTAACTACACATTCGGTCCGTCGACTCCAGACGTGGATCTCCTGTCGCACTTAAGCTCGCTTGCGGCGATGACACACTCGCCCTTTATCGGCTCGGCAGACGAGTCGTTCTTTGGGATTGGCAGCTACGGCGAGATGCCAGATTTGAAGCAGATCGACGCAATGTTCGAAGGGCCGCAGTATGCTAAGTGGCGCTCGTTCCGCGAAACAGACGACTCACGCAATGTTGGCCTTACCCTGCCGCGCTTTATGCTACGTCCAACTTATGGCGAGAACATTCCAGTTAAGTCATTCGCCTACCAAGAAAAAGCTGAGACCGATCAACATTATCTTTGGGGTAATGCGAGTTTCGCTTACGCGACACGCTTGACCGACAGCTTCGCAAAGTACCGCTGGTGTCCAAACATCATCGGACCACAGTCCGGCGGTGCGGTTCAGGATTTGTCTTTAGATGTGGTCGAAGAGAACGGGCTCGAGCGACTCGTTGGCCCCGTAGAGACACCGATCTCAGATCGTAAAGAGTACGAGCTATCCGAACTTGGATTTATACCGCTCACTCTGCGTAAAGACGCAGACAACGCTGTATTTTTCTCGTCTAACTCAACTCAATTACCCAAGAAATTCGCGAATGATGAAGAGGGACGGCAAGCTGAGGTCAATTTCCGACTCGGTACTCAATTGCCTTACCTGTTTATCATCAATCGTCTTGCCCACTATATAAAAGTTCTTCAGCGCGAGAACTTAGGTGGGTGGAAAAGCCGTGCAGACCTCGAGCAAGAGCTTAATCGTTGGATTCGCCAGTATGTGGCCGACCAAGACAATCCGTCCGCGGCGACTCGTAGCCAGCGACCTCTGAGAAAGGCGAATTTGTCAGTAGTAGAAGTCGATGATGACGCCGGGTGGTATCAAGTATCGATGGAAGTCACACCTCACTTTAAATTTATGGGTGCAAACTTCACCCTGTCGCTAACCAGTATGCTTGAGCGTGCTTAATTTACTATGCCCTTGAGCGGCGCTTAGCGCCGCAATTTTTTTGGAATCAATAAAATGCCAAACGAAATCTATATGACTATAAACGATCCCGAAGGTTGCCTCACAGAGGAGTGCTGTTCGAAGGAAAGTATCGGCTCGTTTTTCAAATCAGACCACGATGAAGAAGCAATGGTTATCGCTTACAGTCACCGAGTGAGTGTCCCGACTAACACGTTAACAGGCCAGGTTACCGGGATGCGAAAGCACGAGTATCTCGAGGTAACCAAGTTTATCGACAAGAGCTCTCCGTTGCTTCTTAACGAGCTAACTTCGCCCAGCGAACTGGAAGTCGTTCTGCGCTTTTTCCGCACACCAGACGAAACAAGTGCTGGCGAACAAGTGGAGTACTACAACATAACACTACAACGCGCGAAGATTGTAAGCGTTGACACGATCTCTCCTAACATTTTAGACGATGCCAGCGATGCATTCGTTCCGTACGAAGTTGTCCGCTTTACCTACGGTCAGATCCAAGCAGACCACGTCGTCTGCGGTACTACCGCCATAGACGACTGGTCTGGCGAAGGCGAGTAAGCGGAGCTAGCTATGATGCATAAAATGTGGCGAGTGAGGCAGTTAATTGTGTCTACACAGAAGCCTCTGTTGTTATCTCTCGCCCTTTTTATGCAGTCATGCTCGGCTCCGATGGCGTTGCTAGAACCCTTTATTGGCGGCGGCGGGGAAGAAGAGACCGTGGTGGCCTCGACTGATCTGAGTAGCGACGAATGGCTAGATAGCTCAACTACGTGGCGATTGTGGAACAGCGGGTTGGCAAGCAATGAGATGGCCCAATGGGCGTTTGAAGAAAACGCAATCGAGGTGTCGATCGATGCCAGTGATTCGCTCAATCTCTATGAAGGCGCTGCCCACACAGTTAACATTCGGTTCTTGCAGCTTACAGACCCAAGTGCGCTGCGAACGTTGAGCCAGACGCCAGGCGGTGTTAAAACACTGCTAGTCGAAGACCTCGAGATGATTCCAAACGCAGTCATCCTAGAAGGCGGGCTAATCGCCCCGGGACAAGTAACTACGTATGCGATGCCTCGGCAAAAAGACGTTATGTTCTTTGCGATAGTCGTTGGCTATGCAGAACTAGAAACCAAAGCTTCCGTTCGTCTTCTACCTGTTCCCGTGCTGACTATAAAAGCGCCAGAGCCTGAGCCCTCCCTGATCGAGAAGCTCAGCCTTGGCTATCTAGGCGGTACAGAGGAAGTTGAGCCAGTTGCCGACGTAATTCGTCCCGGAAAACTCGAAATCAAATTGACACTGGGCGACTCGGCTATCAGCCAAGTTACCGCCGTCGCGCAGTAAACAAGGAGGCCATGGTGGGTCCAAAGCGAACAGTTTTTTGGCGTCAAGGTCTATTCCTGCAGCCCCAACATTTCCAGTCATTGCAATCTCATGCTGATTCGAGCGCAAACGACTATTCAGAGTCTCGCAGCGGAGTGCACTCCGGCTTAATCGATCTAAAAGTCGACCAAGAAGCGTTACAGAATGGGATGCTTCGAATCGAAAAACTCGTGCACATTCTAGGTGACGGTACGCTGATAAGTTTCCCTGGCAATGTAGAGCTTACAGCTATGTCACTTGCGCAAATTCAAGCCGATGAGAGCGGCAAAATTGACGTGAGCATCGCACTGCCGATGTTGGAAGTCGATGCAAGCAATTTGTCCTCTGCTGACGGGCTAACGAAGAAGCGGTTCCGATTAAACGAGATAGGCCAAGCTGTTGACCTATACGAGGGTAAAGACTGGGCAGATGTCGAAACACTAAGCCTCGATGCGCAGTTGATTATTGGAGAACAAACGGCCTCTACGGAAAATCTGTTATCCGAAAAAGTTTTGGAGATTGAGTTAGACGCAGGCCTTTATAGACTCTCACCTCATTTCGTTCCTAATGCAGTCTTCCTAAAATCGGCGCACGCGCTACGTGCCGATCTGCGGTCTCTTCAGCAGAGTCTGATCGCACGCTATGACCAATTGGATAGCGTTAGTCTTTTTCTTGCAGATAGCGGCAGCGACGTTTCCTCAGGCGCGCTCCGCAATCTTTTTGCACAGCAGATCATAGCCGAGCATACAGCGCGGCTTACTCATTTTTTAGATAGACCCGAAACTTATGTTCATGAGGTCTACTTGGCACTCAGACAACTGGTTGGCGCCTTGAGCGGTTTCACTGAAAAAGTCTCTATATTAGGTGAGACTGATGATAACGAGTCGTCGATAATTGCGTTTAATCCGTCCACATTGAGCGAAGGCTTCTCTCGGCTTTTTGCGCTAACCGATGACTTACTGAATGCTCTGACCGTAGACCCATCCAAGCTCTCTAATCTCTCTAATATTGGTGAAGGAAAATTCTCAGGCGCGCTGCCATTCGAGTTCACAGATCCACGAAATAAAGTGTATTTACGCCTCCGCTCTGCAGAGAATCTCGATGGCATGGCCGAACAAATCTCGCGTTTCGCCAGACTGGGTGCCGAGTTGCAGGTTGATGTGTATGTCAAGCGAGCGCTTCCGGGCGTCGACATTCGGTATATGGAAGGCAAGCCGGCAGGGGTCGCTCGGGTTCCGGGCAGTATCTATTTTAGTGTCAATCGCGAAAGCTATGAATGGTCTAAGCTGGTCGAATCTGGAAGGCCGAGCTTCATTTGGGTAGATTGCCCTGAAGATCTCGAAGTAGATTTGGTTTCGGTGAAGGGGTAAACGATGAGCTGCGTTAACACATTGATCGATGTCTTCGAACTCCTGCAATCTTCGCGTCGTGAGATCGACGAGGGTGAGGCCGTGAATGCCGAAGAGCTGCTGCACTCGTTTACCGGAAGAATCAAAGCGGCGAGATCGAATCTTAACGGGTTGAATTTGACTCGCAGCCAGAAAGAGGACGCGCTGTTTGCAGTTTGCAGCCTGGTAGACGAAGCCATCTTGGCGACCGAGGTGGAAAAAAGATCGAAATGGCAGGCCGAACCTCTGCAGAAAATCTTCTTTGATACTAACGAAGCAGGCGTGGAATTCTTCGACAGACTCGACGCACTAGGTAGCGGCAGTGAAGACTCTAACGAAGTACGAGAAGTCTATCTTTACTGCCTGAAGCTCGGCTTCACTGGGAAATACTTTGAGCTAGGCGATCGAGCACATCTAGATCAGCTGATTCAGTCTAATCTGAAACTGTTATTGAAAGAGACGCCGATTACACTGTCGCTTGCTCCGATAACGTCGCCGGCTGAGCTGAACAATCGAAATTCGGCAACCAACAGGGCCTTCGAGCTAGTCAGCCTCTGGGTTCCCGCACTCGCAGTGATCGCCGTTTATTTCTTGCTAAGAAACGATTTATTTACAGTTATCTCCCTCGTCACTCAAGATAAATAGCTGAACAGACTATTATGAAAAGCTTCCTCAAATTTATGCTCGTAGTACTTATCTGGCTAGTCATCTGCGGATTGTGTGTGGCTGGAGCCGTGCTTAGTACACTCACTGTAGAAGATGGTTTGATCATCTTCGGCATCATTTTCGTTACGTGGTATACAGTCAAGTTATTGATATTTCTTGTACGCCGATTTATCGCGCAGCGCCAAGTTAAGAAACTTATAAGTATCGAGAAACCAGAGTCCGATAGGTCTTGGCTCAGTATTTTTGAGATATTTAAAAAGCGCGATATCGATAAACACCTTGCTAGAGTGTTGCCAAAACTGAGTTCACTTAGAGAAGATGCATCGGCAGGTCAGGTAGACCGTGTCAAGGTCGCGATGCACCTGAAGTTCGACAGCGGTGACTCTTATTGGCTAGACAGCCATACCGCAAGTCGTCCACAGGCGATCGATCCAGTACTGACGGAGTTCGATGACATAAAGTGGTGTCTGTTTAATCGCTTCGCAGTTATCGATGTCAATGCGAACCTAGTTAATGCCGACACCGCAGGCAATAAGGGGCGTTGGTTCGATCTACTCGACGGTCTCAGTTATTATCGCAAAGACATTCCTGTCGATGCACTAATCGTGTCACTCGATGCAAGTTACCTCGAGGGCGAGGATGCGCAGGTCGAGGTAGCCGACAGAATAAGACAACTCTATGGGAACTTGGTTGAGCGGTGTGCCATCGATGCGCCGCTATCGATTGTCATTACTGGCGGGCATAACCTTTCCGACTTAGAGGACTGGGCGAGTGACCTTGAATCTGACATCGCAAAGAAAGCTTTTGGTAAGGTCAATACTAGTTCAAAGACAGCGCAGGAACTCGTGTCGGATATTTTCTCTGAACTCCGATCCGTCTATAAAAATGGTTCTCTAGTTAATCTAGTGAAAAACGGATTTAGTTCTTCGGTAAGTCGCGCTGCGAACGGGGCGAGTGAGATCGAAGGAAACCTGAGTCAAACATTATCGCGGCTGTTCGCGCATAACAATTTTACGGTTGCGCCTTCGCTCGCTGGCATTTTCTTTGTCTCTCGAAAAGGCAGTCGAGTTGCTTTCGCCGACGGTCTGCTAGAAGAATCGGCACTGATTTGGAAGCTACCTAGGGCTACGGGTGTGCGAACGGAATCGGATGCTCGTAAAGCCAAAATGAGCCTGTTCTATCGCTCGGCCTGTGCAGTTCTCGCAGGACTTACGTTTCTTATCTACCTATCTGCGTATAGAACTATCGATGTTGCCAACACAAGCTATCGCATTGCGGTGACAGACGGTGAAACCGTGGAGGGACTCGTAAAGAATCTGCGGGCTAGACTAGGTTACGTAGAATCGCTTGAGGGTGTCTTGCTAACGCATTGGATGCCGCTGAATAGTGACCCGCTTGAACTGCGTCGTAACGAAGCTCTTTTTCTTCGTGATCTCGAGAACAAATTGATGGTGCCAATTGATGAGGCACTGTTCGAGGAGATGACTGAAATCGATTCAGTTGAGGTTAGCAAGATGGAGCTCCTCGTACGACGAGTTAACTTGCTCGAGGCCGCTATTCAAGGCGCATCTCTAAGCGACTTAGAACTTCTCCCACAGGTCTATGAGGCGAATACGCTACCCGAGCTGACCGAAGAGCTAACGCTCGAAATTAACGATCTCTATATCCAGCAATTTATTCTAGGCCGCGAAGTAGACAGCGGTGCAGCACTATTGCGCTGGAATACTGAGAAGGCTGGATATCAGCGCGAGCTGTCAAATCTGTTAGTCGCTTCAAATGGTCGTATGGACTGGATTCTCGATTGGGTTCGCATGGTCGAACAGCCCACGGACATTACGCTAAAGAACTACTGGGAAGGCAACCTAGACACAGTTGATCCTGTGATTGTCGATGGTATTTACACGTTAGAAGGCAAGGCACTAGTTGAGGCCTTTGTCGATAATCTTGCCATGGCACTTGATCTCGACACGGATTTCTTCGAGGAATATCTTCCTGCATTTCTCAGCCAATATGAAAAAAATTATGTCGCAGCGTGGAGATCATTTCTCACGCGCTTCAATGAAGGGCAGGCGACTCTTGGCAATCGCGCAGACTGGCTCGAGGTAATCAACGATCTGCCAACTGGACGCAACATTTACTTTAACGTATTAAACGATGCCGAGTTCCAGTTAGGGCCTTATTTAGACAGCGAAGAAATTCCCGAATGGATTGAGTTCTTAGTTTACTACCAAGACATGCTCGCACTAGGGGCCGATCAGCTGCAGTCGAATGCCGGTCGCAATAACGTGCTCACTAAACTTGGCCTTAAGCTTTTGAGTAAGACAGGTGCAGTGGGTGCCGCCGTCGCGAAGTCTGCGAAGAGCGGGCTTAAGACACAGAAGAAACTCGACAAGGCATCCGGCGCAGGACCAGGACCTGACGAGCGAGAGCTCAACCTGCAAACAGCTGCAACAGAGCTCGATAACTACAAAGCGCAGATCGCGGCGGTAGCGTTTAATGTAGAGCAACGCAGTGCTAGCTACGACAATATCCGAGGCTATTTCACCAACGCTGACAATCCCACGGCAGCCGGCACAACGCTCGCAGAGTTACAGAAGAGCATTGCCACCTTGCAGAGCCTAATTGGTAAGCCGAGTGCGTCGACAGCGCCTTTCTGGAATGTCTACATCGGCGCCGCCGAATTGATGCGCGCGTTCATGTTGCAAGAGACCAGCTGTATCGTTAATGACCGATGGGAAGACCAGTATCTGTTTGATATTTATGGTGTTCCCGATTACAAGTTGGCCGAAGTCGCATTCGCTGAAACGGGCACTCTATGGCAGTTCACAGATCAAGAGCTAGAGCCGTTCCTTCAGAGGAAGCCTGGCCTAGGTTACTCAACTAAACGCGTTGGCGAAGAGTCGATTCCTTTTGCTGCGGGCCTATTCGAATACATGTACAAAGCGCGTGATATCAGTCAGCAGATCGTCATCGATCAAGTTAGGCTCAATATTCGCACAAAGCCAACAAGTCTCAATCGCAAGGCGCTGCTGCTTGTGGCAAGTACAGAAATAGCACTAAGTTGCGAAGCGGGCGAGCAGAGTCTGAGCAATATTAATATTGTTGACGAAGGCATTTTCGATTGGGAACCAAGTTGCAAGTCAATTACGCTCAGTTTTGAGATCGGCAATCGAATTATTGAGAAAGTGTACAGTGGCACAGATGGATTGCAGCAGTTTTTAACTGACTTCGACGAAGGGCAGCATAGCTTCCAGATAGAAGAATTTCCGGATTTCTTTTACTTGCTAAAGCAGTTCCAGATCGAAGAGATTACAGCGAATATTGAGATCGACGGCGCTTCGCGACTTATGCTCGCGCTCGCGAACCGGCCGCCTCAGCCATTAAATCAGATCTCAGCGTGTTGGAACTAGAATGGACGCGCATGGAGAGGGTTCGCCTAGTTTATTAAACAACGGAGCGACGAGTGTGCCGTTTCGCTGCCTGCTGCTTGCTCCTCTTGGGGCCGGCGGGATGTCGGAGTCGAGTTACGATGCAGAGTTTCGAGTTACGCCTTATCCGATATCGGCGCAGAGCTTCGAAAAAGTCCTCGCAAGTGTTGCGCCTGTACTCAATGTCTCGGTGGACAGCGAATTTCTTTGTATCGATATCGGCGGATTGAATGGCACTTTTCAGGCAGGTTATTCTATAGAGTCACTGAACGACTTCCTCCCGTGTAATTTCGTCGATCGATTTCCTTTTTTTCGAGCGTTAGCCGATTTACTTAACGATTTAAGCAGCGCTCTTCAACACAAGAACGTCACATTTCCACTTCGCCACTGCCTATATGGGGATTTCGATTTTCGCATAGCAGTAAGCGCGCTCGAATCACGCGCGGACATAGAGCTCTTAGTCGTCGACCTGCAGAATGAGATGAATGAATCGCTTAATGCCATTGTTCACGATGCGCAGTGGCAGAGAATAGAGGCTGCATGGAGAGGCATAGACTGGTTATGCAGCCAAACCTCAGGATTCTCCAACTGTCTTGTGGAGATAGCAGATTACTCGAAGCAAACTCTTTACGATGACCTCACCGGCAATGCCGACGTCACAGAGAGTGGGCTTTATCAGGCCTTGTATTCTGAGAGCTACGGACAATATGGCGGCATACCCTTTGCAGCGGTTTTAGTCGATGATTACTTTTCCGCTAGTGGTACTGACATTGCAATGCTCAAGTCGCTTACGGAAATAGCAAAAGCAAGTCAGTTTGCCTTGATTACCGCTGCAGCACCAAAACTCCTTGGCGTAAGCCACCTCAATGATCTAGCGAGCATGGGCTCTATAGAAGACACTCAGAGAGGACCGCGGTTCGCCAAGTGGCGATCGTTTGTGGAGAGCGCAGAGGCAAGCTATGCATTGATGACAGCTCCGAGAGTTCGATTTCGGCCTGCTTACGGCAAAGGTTCCGACCGTATCGATGCTGGGCTCAGTGCGCCCTGGTTTCATGAACACATTGGTCAGGATAGCGAGGAATGTCTTTGGGGAAATAGCGCTTATCTGTTTTTAGCGAATACGGTACGTAGCTTTGTGAAGCACGGCTTGTGTACAGCAATTAGTGAGGACAATGGTGGTATTGTTGATGCATCGAACAGCACTGACACACTGCCGTTAGAGTACGTATTCTCTGAAGCGAAGGAAGCCGAGCTGATTGCTAGCGGGCTCAATCCGCTTAGCTACCGTCCCCTAGATAATGAGCTCGTTTTTCGTACGGCTAACTCACTACGCTGGGCTAGTATTGCGTCTGGCCGACAGAGAGAAACACTAGACTCCATCGCGAGCGCGAGGCTGGAGTACCTGCTTATCGTTCTGCGGATAATTCATTGTCTGCGCATACTTTTTCGAGAGAGCATTGGAACAACAGAGAGCCCTCAGGCACTGGGGCTAATTCTCAGCAAATGGCTTAACCGTTTCGTGCTCGATATGGAATCACCCTCGGACGAAATGCGCAATGAACGTCCACTAAAAAGTGCCCGCGTCGATGTCAATCAGCCTTCCACCACAGAGAGGGCAGCGGTAAGAATTTCACTAGTGCCACACCTTCAATATCTTGGCCAAGACGTCTCGATGGAAGCCGATGTTGGGCTGCAGTTAGGTAATGCCTAATGGAATACAAAGGCTTCATGAATGCCATTGGATCTAATCAAGGGCGAATCAGCTCGGGAGATACGATCATTGAGCGAGTCGGCGCAATTGGTGTACTTAGCCTAAAGCATGCCGTGGACCAGCCAATTGGCACAATGTCGGCTATGAGCAATAGCGTCGCACGGCACACGCCTATCATCATACAAAAAGAGTTTGGCAAAGATTCGCCTGCTTTCTTTCAGGCCATGGACAAGAAAGAGAAACTAACTAGCGTCGAAATCGAATGGTATAAGTTTGATTATACCGGAGATGAGAGTCTGTTTTATAAAATAAAACTGGAAGATGCCTATTTGATAAAAATCGAATCAAATAACCCAACACCTTGGCTTGGCGACACCAGCAATCTTAAGTTTATTGAAACCTATTCTTTCATCTATCAGAAAATAGATTGGGCGTGGGGTCCAGACGGGGCAAGCGCTTACAAATCTACTTGGGCAAGGGCGGATAATGCTTAGGCTTAGCGAAAGGCTTAACGATCTTAGCCGTGTGGATAAGAGCGAAAGCAGTAGAATTCCAAACTCAAGACGAGTTGCTTCTTCCATTCTCAAAAACATTGCTAGGATCATCAATGCGAGAAAAAACTCTATCGCGATAGATCTCGATTACGGGCTAGACCCCAAGCTACTAAAATCGAATTTTTCCGAAAGCGAAGCCCGAGATCTTCTGATGAGGGAAATAGAAAGCGCAATTAGTAAATATGAGAAAAGGATAGTGAAAATCGAATGCTCGCTCTTGGGCGCTCAGTCAGGATTCGGAACAGTTACGTTCGCGATCGCGGCAGTAACTCACGACGGGTTAACGTTAAGAGTTTCTTCAAGGCTTTTAGCGGATAAGACCATCGAGGTGGAAGCAGTATGAACGATATAAAAACTCTTTACAGAGACGAATTGAAACTGCTTCGTGAGTCGGCAAAAACTTTTAGCAATGAATATCCTGCGCTGACAGCGAGTCTCGTGCGTGAAAGTCAAGACCCCGATGTGGAACAAATACTTAAAGGTGTTGCTTACCTTACCGCGCAGATTAGGCGCGAAGAGAGGGATGAATTTCCGACGGCTCTTCAGTCATTATCTCAGATTCTCGCGCCGTTGCAGATGCAGCCACAGCCGAGTGGCACGATTATGTGCTTGACTCCGGTGAGTGGGTTGCCTTCCCTAGTACGAGTCGAACGAGGCCAATACTTTGATTCTGTCGAGCTTATGCGAGACTCTCGAGATCAAGCGGTGGCTTGCCGATTCTCGAACGAATGGCCAGTCGAGCTAGTCCCGTTAGAAATCTTGTCGACGTCGACGGCGTCTGTTGAGTCGACTGAAATGCCACGTCAGAGGCTTTTCGGACTAAAAATCGAGTTTAGCTCTGCGCGCGCTGATCTTTCGACTTACAATTTCGATAAACTCAGACTGTATTTCGATGTGCAAGAGGGAGAGAGTGCCTTCTGGCAACGGCTAATGTTCGAGTCGCTAAGACAGTGCAGGGTTACTACCGCACAAGGACAAGAGGTCACGCTCGAGAGTTTAGTTGGCTCTCCTCTTCTCGATATGAGTGAGAATGGACTACAAGACCCGCAGACGGTTCTTCCAAGCCGGCTGCTAGGCGATTATATTTCGTTTCCTGAGAAGCTCAATTTTTTCGATATCGATTTTTCTCGCTGGCGGGAACGTTCAGGCAATGGCTTCACTCTCGAACTTCGATTCGAAATGCCTAAGTTCGCGCCGCCCGCTCTTCAAACGGGCGCGATTAGATTGTTTTGCGCGCCTGCTCGAAATCAATTTTCGCAAATTGCTTCGCCACTTGCGCTCACAGGCTTGGACGCTGAATTCGACATTGAGGTCTCCGACACCTCGCTGTCCGGTAACACTCAATTAGAAGTTATAAACATTACTGGTGTTGAGTCGATCGCCCGCGGTCGTCCTAAGAATAAAAAGTACCAGAATATGATGATGCCTGACTCATTATCCCCGAGTCGCTCGGCGTACTACTTTTATCGTCAGAGGGGGGCGAGCGATGGTGAAGTGATTTCGAAGATTGGCCTCTATGGAATTGAACCGCTTAAGTCTGAGCAAGAGGTATTAAGGGTTTCGACTACATGTTGCAACGGGTCGCTTGCGGACATCATTGGGCCAGGCGATGTTTCGGTAAAAGCAAGTCAGTCTAGCGACCTCTACAAATTCACGAATCTCACCAACGCGACTCGCTTCGAACCAGCAAACCTCGTTACCGACGAAGCGTGGCAGGCGATTTCAGATCAGTCGATGAGCGCAACAGACTTGTCAGACGGAAACAGCATTCGCAGTTATCTTTTGCATCATCTCTCGTCTTCGATGAGCGACGCTCCACGGCATAAAGTCGCTCGTCATCGGTTTAGCTCTATCGAATCGCTTGAGGTGAAGCCTATCGAGACAATCCTTCATGGCCGCGCGTACTTCGGTCAGGAATTCCGCCTTACAGTTGATAGCGCGCACTTTAGCAGCGCTAACGAATATTTCGTTTTTGGCTGCATTCTGAATAGTCTGTTTACTCTGAAGAGACCGCTTAATAGCGTCTGCAGAACGATCCTAATCGATAGCCATTCAGGGGAGGAGACGGTTTGGTTGCCAACGAAGAAAATCCTATAGAGGCCGTTGTCGCTTTAGAGAATAAACTACTAGCTCATGCCTCTCGGCTCACGCTGGTACAGGCTTATACTGCACTGTCGAGACTGGTAACTCTGCAAGACTTAGATCCGATGCATAATATCAGGCTTCGACCCGCGCTCACTATGGAGATGGCGAGATCTGAGATCGAGTCGATTGAGAAAGCAGTCCTGGGCGATGGCACGCCGATCTACTTCGTCAATACTAATATCCTTGGTCTCTATGGCCAGCGATCGCCGCTTCCGAAATTCGTTACCGAAGATATCGCGGCCGATTCCGCAGATGACACGCTCGGTATGAAATTTTTCTTAGACCTGATACACCAAAGACTGCATCAGCTTCTCTATCGTTCGCGTATTAGCAAGAAGCCCAACTATTCGCGAGAGGGACTAGAGGCTAACCAGCGCACTTTATTTACGATGATAGGTATGCGCGAGGCTAGCCGGCAGGAAGCCAGCAAACGAAGCAGCCATGCGTTACTTAGACATCTGAATATCTTTCGTCACCAACGCGGCACAAGTGTTGGACTTACGGCACTTTTTGGATCGCTTTTTGACTCGGAAGAGGTGAGATTAGTTGAACACCAGCAACGCTGGGTTAGGTTGCATCATCGCGAGAGGTTAAGCCTTGGAGTAGCTGGGCACCAGATTGGCTTTAATAGTCTGATCGGCAAGGGCTTGGTTGATAGTCATGGCCTGGTGACTATTTCTGCCGGGAAGCTGACGAAAAAAACTTATAAGAAATGGCTTCAAAGCGAATCAGAATGGCAAGATCTTAAAATGGTGACGAGAAAATTTCTGAATCAAATAGTTTCAGTTAAATTAGAATACGAAATTGATCGAGTTGCGGTATTCGATGAGTTAGACAACCGTGAAGCGCCTCAGTTAGTCCTTGGCAGGAATGCTTGGCTTCTAGGCAGCCATGATAATAATTCAACTCTTAAGGCCTGCGTAACGCTGCTTTAAGCTAGTAAGGTGAAAATGAAGGTTTCATTTACGATTAAATTTGGCATTGTGCTCTCCGCTATGATTCTCAGTATGGTCGGCTATCTGATGTCCGGATTCATCGCTGAAATCCGTCTTTCACAGCGAATCGATATGGAAATTCTCGGCGCACATATGATTAATGCTGGCGCTTACATTTTCGATGAAGAGGCACGGGAAGATGTCGCTGCCTTACGGATCGAGGTGCTTCAGGCAATTACGGATGAACACCCCGAGTTAGCCGATGAAGTTCGCAATTCATCAACGCTATCGTATAGCTCGATGCCGGTTCTTGACGCATCCTCTGCAACGCGAATCAGAAAGGACATGTCCTTTCGGTCTACGGTGCAACTACTGCGTCGTGTGAAAGCTGCTTCTACAGATGCTGCAGATCGGTTAGACGTGATTGGCGGTAGTGAGGAAGTCGCGAGTTGTTCAGCCCCGAATACCATAACTGACTCTGGCGAAAGCGTTTCGGAGGGATTTGTGTGGACCTATCTTATCGGAGAACTCCCTAATGTAGATCCTCGTGATGCTGTTGTGATATTCGCTAATTCTAATTCTCCTAACAGGGAAATAGGCTCGACGATGGACAGCGCTCGGTGGTCACTCTTTCGAGCGCCGATTGAAGTTGGCGAAATTTTTGTTAACGGCAGGTTAGCGTTGACGGATTGGTACGAGTCACCGTTCTACCGATGTGGCAGCGTGATGACGGTTGCAGTACCCCTTAGAGATGAACGCGGAGATATCGTTGCTGTGCTCGGAGCAGACTATTCAGTCGCGCATCTTGAGGAGCGGCTAGCCGAGTTGCGGTCCGATTATGCGGCGCTGTTCGTTACCGCGTTCGTCGCAGTAGTTGCTATTGTTCTGATACTGCTCACATGGATATCAGTGCCGTTAGCGAGACTGAGCGAAGGAGCAGTGCAGCTCGAGAATGGCAATTATGATTTTAAGATAAGATTAGCGCAAAAAGACGAGTTCGGCTTTCTAGCAAACACGCTTAATCGAGTGAGCCGGTCTCTGAGTAAGTTCTCGAATAGTATGGAAGCTGAGGTGGCCAAACGAACCAAAAATCTTGTCGATGCGCAGCAAAAAATCGAAGAGCTCAATGAGCTGCTAGCGCAAGACAGTGCTTATCTAAGTGCTGACGTGACGGCACTCAATTCCTTTAGGTCTACAGCGATAAACCAAGCGTTGGGTGACTTGGCTCACGAATCTCAGCGCGTTGGCAGTGTGACGCTTGAATACAGCAATAGCCTGAGTAAAGTTGCTGGTGGTCATTTTGCTTCCGGCCTCAAGCATGATGGACCTGCAATAGGCTTTGGTATGGGCGACGTTGCTGGTAACGGAATCGAAACGGTTAGTCTGGCGCTTCAGATCCAAGCGATATTGGGCTCATCCACTTTTCTTGATCAGGCAGCGCAGCTGTCGTCAATCAATGCTTATCTCTGTTCGCTAAACTTAGAAGTTGGCGCGCTGGCGGAAATGATTCTGATCAGCCTTGACGAAAATCAGTTAAGCATTACGGGCAGCGGCGCCACCGTAATACACGCATCGGCTGCTGGCGAATGTCGCTATATTAGCCTGGGCCTGCCCCTAGGAGTCGATGAGGACGCGAGCTGGGAATCGAACTCTTTCTCTCTCGATGGAGGTAGCGTGATCGTTATGAACGCGGCGTTTAGATCTGCGCTATTAAAGCATATTGGGGAGAAATCGCAGGACATAAGCGCCGAATCACTCTTCGGTCTTGCGGGGTTCGCTGATAAGACGAGCAGTGAGCTAATGGCTGAGGTGAATGCTCACAACGACTCAGCCGAGCGACACGAAGATCTGAGCCTGCTCATGATTCGCTCGTCTTAAAGGTGAGCTCTAGATGAGTCTAAGAATCAATAAGCTCGCCGGTTTTGATTTCAATAGGGACAGCGGTACGCTGACCCTAGAGGGCGAGTGCAAGCTCATCTGGAGCAGCGACCGATTGGCATCGAGCCAATTTCTTCGCTATTTGGAAGGCGACAGCCTTACTCGCCTGACCATTCGTATCAATGCTCTCAGGACCTGCGATCTCGCAACTCGGGAGCTGATTTTTAACAGTCTACGTTTATTTTCTGCAAGGGCCCATCGCTCTGTGGTGCTTATAAGCAGCGACGACAGCTCGCTCCAGCGTCAGATCGTTGTGGCTGTAAGGGCTTTCATCCCGTCGGTGGATCTGGCTTTCGATAGCCTCTGATTAAGAGACTATTGTGCTCATCTAGGATTCCGGTACAGTATTGGGCGAAGATTTCACACTGAGGTTGCTATGAATCCTTTTCCTAGAAGAAACATAATTATCCCGACCGCGATTGCATTTTTACTAGGTGCTTCACAGGCCGCAGCCCAGCAAGACTGGGACGCAATCAACGAAGAAACCCTGCGCCATTTCCGCGCGCTTCTTCAATTTGACACCTCCGATCCACCCGGCCGCGAACTGCCTGCTGCAGAGTACATTCGTGACGTACTCGAAGCCGAAGGCTTTGAGGTAGAAATGCTCGCCAACAACGACGAGCGTCCCAATGTGGTGACTCGCTTAAAAGGCAACGGCAGCAAAGAGCCGCTGCTTATCATGGCGCA
>ENA-OUOG01001614-OUOG01001614.1-marine-metagenome-genome-assembly--contig:-NODE-1614-length-25600-cov-4.022176_pt1 | contig 25600 bp, 23 predicted proteins | sample MGYA00248635_ERZ508505 | MGnify/ENA primary metagenome ERZ508505 (study PRJEB26176, sample SAMN06267871) | marine metagenome | isolation source: Saanich Inlet, British Columbia, Canada | place: Pacific...
TCATACCTGGAGTATTAAGAGGGCCATCAGCATGATCAATATGATTATCAGCTGTGGCATTCGTGGTAAAGGGGGTGTCTATGGACCGCAATTTCGAGTTCCCTTTACGGATGTATATTTCGAAAAGTAAGGACGTCTCCTTCTCTTTTTTGAACCAAACTATTGAGTGAGGTAATCTCCAGTTGAAGTACTTGAAGATAACCACCCGTTACTTGACAATCTGCAGTAGCTACAAGTAATTTACCACCAGGCGTTAGTTGTACCATTCCGGGGATAACCAACTGACTCAACAATGCTGGGGCATTAACTTTGACCTTACTCGATAAACGATAGCCCATTCTATTTTGGGCCTCTACCATATGGGTTTCACTCAAAAGGAGGTCTTGCTGTTCGTTGGTCAATAGTCCCCAATCTAGACCTGGAGAAACAGTTAATTTTGTTGCAAGGAGATAACCATCATTAACCCGAAGTTGTGCATTGCTTTTCTCAATCCCTACAGAAGTTGACAGGTAGGGGAAAATATCCCCCTTAGCGATACATTTTTGTGGCGTAATTGGAGAATAAAAAGATTTACTCTCCAATACAACAGGGCTAATTAGCTCTGCCTCAAAACGCAAATACGAACGCATTCCCTTAAGTACCTTTCTTAACTCCAAAATACTATTATCAGGAGCAGTATAAACCTTATTCATGGTAAGCTCTACTCCATTCAACAAAACGGAAATTGGAGCTCCCGTTACAACAAAGCGAACCTTTTTCTCTAGTCTAAAACGAGGACCAATTAACGTACATTCAAAAACGCAGCTATCCATTTCATGCGGCAATAATGAATTGGCCAACTCAAATGCTTGACGATCCATAGGACCAGCTAGAGGGACGCCAAGGTGACGAAAACCAAAGCGACCTTTGTCTTGAAGCGTGGTACAATAACCGGGCGATTCAACTATAATCATGCGTGTTCGTAATTGGGTTGATAATTCCCCCTCTTTACACTTAGAGCGATTTTTTTATGTGTAGTTAAATCAACTTCATAAAAACGGACGCTATCACCAACAGTTATAAATACATAGGGTTCTTCTAAAAAGTTGATCCAAGGAAGTGGGCAGTTTCCCAAATTTTGCCAGCCTCCCGGACTGTCCTGAGGATATACACCGACTTGTGCTCCACCAACTCCAACGGTACCTTTGCGTGTTAAAGGGGAGGGATTTCTTTTTCGATCAAGATGAAGTTCTTTAGGAAGACCAGATAAATAGCCAAATCCGGGCAGAAAACCATACCATTCAAGTCTAAAAGTAGTGGCTAAAAATACTGCTCTGTAGGCGTTAATTTTTTGGGGATTTCCATCATAAATTTCCACTAAATCGTTGGGAAAGATGGAATCAAAACAAATGGGAATCTTCCATGTTCTTTTTTGCCCCTCTGCCCCTTTCATGTTAAAATCTATCACAGAAACTTTGGAGACAACATCGTCCATTTGATACTCATTAGGAAAAATAAGATTTATACGGTTAAAAGTATTGGTGATTTCAGTCCCTGCTGGGAAAAGTTTTCGAAGCTCAAGTATACTTAACTCAATAGATGGCTTAAGTCCTTCCATAAAATGTAGGGAATAGACCGAGGGGGTTATTTTTAAAATCTTATAATCCTTTGACACGAATGGTGTTTTGTTTTAATGAATTTAGTAAAAAGACAGTGTTTTCAACCACATTAATGCCATCACCATGCAAACAAATTGTCTGGGCTTTAATAGGAATTTTTTCGCCAGAAGTAGCAGTAACCGTCCCTGTTTTTACCAACTGAATGACTTGTTGAGCTATGCGTTGTTTATCGGTTAAAATGGCGTTTTTTTCTGCACGAGTTATCAAAGTTCCATTGGAGTTGTAGACACGATCAGCAAAAGCCTCTAGTCCAATGAGGAACCCATTTTGCTCTGCTACGAAAGCCAACTGACTATTCGGAGAACAATAAATCCTAATTCCCTTTACATATTCTGAGAAAACAGCGACTACCGCCTCGGCTTTTTCTCGATCAAAAAACAAATCGTTATACAAAGCTCCATGAGGTTTTATATGGCGGGCATCTGTACAAATACTAAAAAAAGAATCCAGCTGTTTCCGCAATGCGTCTTGTAGTGCAACCATTGATAAATGCATGGATTTACGTCCAAAGTTTAGTAGATCTGGATAAGAGGGATGCGGCCCAACATTTACTCCCTGCTCTTTGGCGAGTGTCATAGTTCTAGCCATAGATAACTTAGTGCCATAATGTCCCCCGCAGGCAATAGAACAAGAAGAAATGTAGGGCATGAGTAAAGCATCATTCCCTGTTCCTTCGCCCATATCACAATTTAAATCTATGTTGTACATGCTAAAAAATTAAACCCAGACTTTTTATGCCCAAGAAAAGGAAGAAAATTTCAATGCAAAACAGTAAAACATTCACTCCTATCCCTACCCTATTCCCCCGCATTAAGTTGACGTTATTGACCAGTAATAAAATAAAAAAACCAACAACGGGAAGTAAAATTCCATTCGTGATTTGAGCAAAACGAATAATTTCAATCGGTTTTATCCCCAGAGAGGCAAAGAGAACACCAACACTTAGAACCAACAGTGCAACTGTTTTATAGCCAACAGAATTAGACCGCCAACCAAAACATTCGCACACCACAAAAGCAGCCGCCATGGGTGCTGTAAGGGCAGATGTTACTCCAGCAGCTAACAATCCAATAGACATCAGAAGGGTAGCAAAACTGCCGTATAAAGGAGCTAAAGACTGTCCTAAGTCTGCAGCAGTTTGGACAGCTTGCCCTTGAAGTGCAGCTGCACAAATGATGATTGAAATAGATATGATCCCTCCTAGACCAACCGCAATATAAGTATCGATACGCAGGGCTTGCAGCGTCATACCAACATCTTTCACCAATGCAGCATGAAGAAATAAATTGTAAGGGACTACAGTAGTCCCTAATAGACCCACAATGATCAAGGTGTCCTTAAGCTTAAAAGAAGGAATGAAAATTCCTTCAAGGATTCCCACTATACTGGGCTGGGTAAGTATAGCTGTAATAACAAAAGAGAAACTCATTAGAAGTACAATCCCAATCAAAACATTTTTTAAATGTTTGGGAGAACCTACAAGAATAAGGATCCCTACCAAAGCGCCCACCAGTATAGGTAAAAAGTCAAATTTCGTTCCAAAATGATAATCAAAAGGTGGCATTAATGCATGAAAACCAATCAGAGCACCAGATATATTTCCTGCCTCATAGGCCGCGTTGCCAATGAAAATAGCACTTATTAACAAAAGACCAAGGAGAATTTTTGCCAGAGGATGTTTCGCTTGAGAAAGTACGCTCTCTGCCAAACCCTTACCTGTGGTATAACTAATACGTGCCGTGGTATTTTGAATAACTATTGTAATCAAAATGGAAAGTGCCATGGCCCAAAGCAAAGAAAAACCGTGTTGTACCCCAGCCAATACACATAAGGTAATTGTTCCAGGACCAATAAAGGCTGCGGTGACAATAAAAGCGGGACCTCCTTTGAATTGAGAAAACATCTGTTTTTAGTGGTAAGATAAGATTTTTATCCTATTAGCTTTTGTACACTACTGCATTACAATGCATTCCTGCACCCACAGAAGCAAATACATAGGTCTGCCCCTCTTCCAAAGTAAAGCCGTCCATTTTACCTTTACTCACCAAATCGAATAGTGTAGGGATAGTTGCAACAGATGTATTTCCCAAAAAACCAATGCTAGAGGGTATTTTATGCACGTATGCATCATCGGTTATATTATATAAATCCATCAAATTACTGGCTATTGCACGAAGCATTTTTGCATTGGCTTGATGAAAGAAAAAATAATCAACATCGTCTGGCCTCACTTCCACCTGATCTAGGGCTTTACTGATGACCTGGGGCAACCAAGTAGTTGCATATTTATACACCCGCTGTCCATTCATTTTGAAAAAACAATGCCCAGGAGCATCCTTTTTTAAGGAGGAGCCCAGGGTGATGTTGTGTAAATCTTCTTGGGTATGCGAAAACATTGCATGTGATAAGATCCCCTTCTCTTTTGTTTTATTCTTTGAAATTATTGTTGCACCACAACCATCGGCCATTAATAAAGAATCAACATCATGAGGGTCTAGAAGACGAGAGGCAACTTCCAAGCCAGCCACCAATACATGCTTGGCCTCCCCACTTTCAATCAAACGATTGGCCTGAATAACCCCTTGTAACCATCCCGGACAGCCAAAAAGAATATCATAAGCATGGCATTGATGATTGGTTATCTCCAAATTATTTTTTAAGACTGCAGCTAAATTAGGTACAGTATGAAAAACAGCTTCTTTATTAGGCAACATATTTCCTGCGTTATGGGCGACAATAACCGCATCAATTTCATTTTTATCAATAGCAGCATCTTTGATAGCGTTCAAACTGGCTTCAAATAAAATCTCTGCAGAATACTCGTCTTCTCGAATGAAACGGCGCTCCTTAATTCCAGATATCTCTTCTAGTTTTTGAATAATTGCCGCAGTAGACTTTTCGTTTTTCTCCCCTTCCTTGGTATAAAAGCTATGCGCTAAAAAATAATCATTGGTGATTACACGACTTGGCATGGCACTACCGGTACCTGAAATTTTACTTCCCATATGGATGATTTATGCTTTAAGCTTTGGCCCATACTGAGCTATAGACATGCGTCCTTCAATTTCAAATTGCAGAAAATTCTCTCGGAAGAGTTTTCCCAATAAATGGGCTGTTTCCCAGTACTTGTCCTCATTTTTCCAAAAACGCGATGGATTCAAAACTTCTGAGGGTACATTTGGGCAACTGCTTGGGATTTTAAAATCAAAAACAGCCAGGTCTTCATAGGCGGCCTTCGCTAAACTTCCATCATGAATGGCGTCAATTATTGCACGGGTGTTTGCAAGTGAAATTCTATTTCCCTCATTGGTTCCACCGCCAATCCAACCTGTGTTGACTAACCAAACATTAGCACTAGTCGCTTCAATTTTTTGAGCAAGCAATTCTGCATATTTAAAAGGATGCCATACCATAAAGGCAGCACCAAAACATGCCGAAAAGGTTGCTTGGGGTTCAGTAATTCCCATTTCGGTCCCGGCAATTTTAGCCGTATAGCCACTTACAAAGTGATACATGGCTTGTTCAGCAGTTAACTTTGCAACGGGGGGTAAAACTCCAAAAGCATCGCAGGTAAGAAAAATAATATTCTTTGGATTATTTCCAACACAGGGCAATTTAATTTGATCAATGAATTCAATCGGATAAGCTGCTCGCGTGTTTTGAGTGATCGAAGTGTCGGTATAATCAACAGCATGGGTACTCGGATCACAAACAACATTTTCAAGTACAGTGCCAAATTTAATGGCTCGGTAAATTTCGGGTTCTTTCTCTTCGGTTAAATCAATGGCTTTTGCATAGCAACCCCCCTCAATATTAAAAATACCAGTGTCTGTCCAACAGTGTTCATCATCTCCAATTAGATAGCGTTCACTATCGGCAGACAAGGTTGTTTTCCCCGTTCCACTCAGGCCAAAAAAGAGCGAAACATCGCCCTCTTTACCTTCGTTGGCAGAGCAATGCATGGACAAAATATCCTTTTTGGGCATAATGTAATTCATGATGGAGAAAATACCTTTCTTCATTTCCCCAGCATACTCCGTTCCTAAAATGACGAATTCCTTTTCTTCAAAACTTAGATCAATACTGGTTTTGGTTTTCATAAAACTGGTGTATTGATTGGCGGTAAACTCTCCTGCATTATAGATGGTATAATCGGGTTCACCAAAATTAGCCAGTTCAGCCTCTGTAGGGCGAATCATCATATTATGCATGAACAGGGCATGGTAAGGACGAGTACAAATTACACGGATTTTTATTTGATGTTCTGGATCCCAACCTGCAAAACCGTCGACTACATAGACACGTGTTCGGGTGTTAAAATAATCGATGGCACGTTGGCGATTGATACGAAAGGTTGCCGCATCCATAGGGATATTAATATCTCCCCACCAAATATCCTCTTGTGTCGCCTCATCTTGAACAATCCGTTTATCGTTTGGACTACGACCTGTTTTTTCTCCCGACAGCAAGACCAGTGCTCCTTTATCAGAAATTATTGCACCAGAATCATAGCGAATGGCCTTAGCATATAATTGGGCTGGAGACAAATTTCGATATGTTTTCTTTGGAGAAATTCCTATGCTTTTTAAACTAAATACATCTTTCATGTTCTTTTTTTTGTAAATGTTCTAGTAAGTTTTCTACCATCTCGCGGTTACCACAAAAAAAGGGTTCGCGTTGATGTAATGATTTGGGATTAATTTCCATGATGCGCTTATCCATGTTCACCGCCATTCCTCCAGCCTGTTCCACTATAAAAGCAATGGGATTACACTCGTATAATAAACGAAGTTTTCCATTAGGAGATTTTGCATTTGGAGGATACAAAAACAATCCTCCTTTCAGCATATTACGATGAATATCAGCCACCATTGAACCAATATAACGTGTGGTATAATTTAAATCTTCTGCCTTGCGTTTTTTTAAGAAGTCTTTGACAGATTGGGGAAAACTAGCATAATTTGCTTCGTTAATGGAATAGATATGTCCTTCTGGAGGCAAGGTAATGTTTGGATGAGATAAATAAAAGGTACCAATGGCGGGGTTTAAAGTAAAACCGTTCACCCCTTGACCGGTAGTATACACAAATAAGGTAGACGTGCCGTACAATATATATCCAGCGGCAACTTGTTCAGTACCTGCTTGTAAAAAGTCCTCTAGCACGACTTCATTCCCTTTGGATTTTTTCTTATAAATGGAAAAAATAGTCCCCAAAGAAACATTCACATCAATATTGGACGAACCATCCAACGGATCTATCAAGACAATGTACTTACTGTTCTCATCTGAAGCAGGATGTTTGACTTGAATGTAATCATCAGCCTCTTCACTGGCAATTCCACAAACAATTTTTCTGTTGGTCAATGCTTTAATGAACAACTCATGAGCAAAAACATCCAATTTTTGTTGGGATTCTCCTTGAATATTGGTCGTCCCTACCTCTCCTAAAATATCAACAAGTCCTGCCTTATTGACCTCATGACTTACGACCTTAGAAGCTAATCTTAATGCATGAATGACCTTACTAAATTCTCCTGTAGAGCCTTGAATTCTTTGTTGGTTGGCAATCAAAAACTCCCCCAATGTTTTCATTGATTTACACTTCTTTAGTTTCTACAATTAAAAGTAAAATCTTTCGTTAAACTGGCTATTTTTTTGTGGGTTTTTTTATAAAAACTTTTCATCAACCCATCCATCCTTCTCGATCCAAACTTCTGTATTGAATGGCCTCTGCAATATGTTCTGAAAGTATGTTTTCTGAGTAGGCAAGATCTGCTATGGTTCTCCCCACTTTTAAAATTCGGTCATAGGCCCGAGCAGACAAAGCAAGTTTTTTCATGGCTGTTTTAAGTAAGCTAAGCAATGTTGGTTCAAGTTTGCAATACTGTCGCAGCTGTTTAGGACTCATTTGAGCATTGTAATGAATGTTGGTCATTTCTGCAAAACGCTTTTGCTGAATTGCTCGCGCTGCAGTTACCCGCTCCCGAATAGTCGCTGAACTTTCTCCCAATTCTTTCTTGGCTAATTCTTCGAAGGGAACGGGTTCGACTTCGATATGCAGGTCAATTCTGTCCAACAATGGCCCTGATATTTTTGCGAGATAACGTTGGGTTTCGATGGGAGTACTTGTTCCGGTATGGAAATACCCCAAAGGACTGGGATTCATGCTGGCAACCAGCATAAAGGAACTGGGATAGGTAACCGTAAACTTTGCCCGAGCAATGGTTACTTCTCGGTCTTCCAATGGTTGACGCATAACTTCTAAGACAGAACGTTTGAATTCCGGCAGTTCGTCCAAGAATAAAACCCCATTGTGCGCCAAAGATATTTCGCCTGGTTGAGGATAGGTTCCTCCGCCCACCAAGGCAACATCTGAAATGGTATGATGGGGAGATCGAAATGGGCGCTGATGCACTAGCCCTTTTTCTTTTACCCGTCCCAAGACGGAATGAATCTTGGTGGTTTCTAACGCCTCGCCCAAAGACATGGGCGGTAAAATGGAAGGTAATCGCTTAGCCAACATAGTCTTCCCCGCCCCAGGGGGACCAATCAAAATGACATTGTGCCCTCCAGCAGCTGCAATTTCCATACAACGTTTAATGGTTTCCTGTCCTTTCACATCCGAGAAGTCAAGGCTAGCATTATGTTGTTGCTCCTTAAACAAGGAACGAGCATCCAATTGTAAAGGAATTAATGTTTGTTTTCCTTCAAAAAAATCCATGACCTCTGTTAAATGGCTTACACCATACACCTCAATACCTTTGACAATGGCTGCTTCTTCAGCGTTTTCCTTGGGAAGGATAAAGCCCTTAAAGCCATCTTTCAAGGCTTGAATTGCAATGGGCAATGCCCCTTTGATGGGACGTAGACTCCCGTCCAAGGCAATCTCTCCCATGATGATATAATCGGAAATTGATGCAGCTTGAATCTGTTTGGAAGCGGTTAATATCCCCAAGGCAATGGGTAGGTCATAGGCAGATCCTTCCTTGCGCATATCTGCAGGAGCCATATTAATGGTGATCTTCTTCCCAGGCAATTTGTAACCAATGTTTTGCAAGGCAGCAGCAATTCGAAAATTACTTTCCTTAATGGCATTATCGGGAAGACCCACCAAATGATAGCCAATGCCTTTGTCTATATTTACTTCTAGGGTGATTAAATGTGCGTCTACGCCAAAGACGGCGCTGCCATGGAGCTGGATGAGCATAAGTAGCGAATTTGGAGATTACAATTTACAATAATTGGGCAAAATTTAAGGCCATATTTTTAAAAGTAAAAAACTATATCAAACTTATCCTTGGAAATAAATAGTGTTCTTATTAATTTAAAATGCTCTAAAATCTATTCAATGAAAAGAAAGTATATATTCTTTAGCCTTCTATTTGCCTTAATGGCAATTGCACAGGTTTCGGCCCAAACAAAACTATCTTTATCAAGCACTGTCTCTCCAAAAGACAAAGAAGTCAATATTGCCATAATCAGCGAAAAATTTGGACAGCCAGTTCAACGAAAAGCTTATTATCTTTGGGAAAAGCAAGGAGCGGGTTACCGATATACCTTACGACTACGTCCTAAAAAAATCAGTCTGCGCTATACGGGAAAGTCCATCCAAGTGGAACGAAAGATTAGACAAGTCTATAAAAAAATCGTTCGCTAGTCTATTCCTAGGCCATCGTTTAACCATTTAAGGTAAGTGTCTGCGTCAGTATATTGAATGGGGGTATTCAAAAGAGTTCCATCTGGATCCATCAACACATAATAGGGCTGGGAGGCTGAATTGAAGTTCAGACTCTGAAAACTAGCCCATTTCTCCCCAACAGTATTGATGGTGCGTATTCGTCCATTCGGAAATTGGAAATTAAACTGATCCTTTTCTTGAAGGGAAGTTTTATCGTCAATATAGAGTGAAATCAAAACAACTTCTTCATTCAACAACCTAAAGATGGCTGGTTTTGACCATATATTTTCTTCCATCTTTCTGCAGTTTACACATGCCCAGCCAGTAAAATCAAGAAGGATGGGTTTGTTCTGTAAACGTGCTGTAGCCAGCCCAAGTTCGAAATCCTTATAACAATCAAGCCCCAAGGGACATTCATTATCAGAAGCATAAATACTATAAAAAGCAGGCGGAGGAAAACCACTCAACAGCGTCAACTTATTCTCTTTGGAAACCAAGCCGATAAAAAGATAGGCAGTCAACACCAAACTCAATGCCCCAAGACCTATTCTAGCCTTGGATAATTTTCCTTTTATGTCGTGTGGAAAACGGAATAATCCGAGTAAATAAAGGCTTAATGCAAGGGCTAAAAGGGTCCATATTCCAACAAAAACTTCTCGTTTCAATAATCCCCAATGGGAAACTAAATCAGCATTGGACAAGAATTTCAAGGCCAAGGCAAGTTCAAAAAAGCCTAGTACAACTTTCACTGTAGTCATCCATCCTCCCGATTTGGGTAGGGCGGTCAAGGCATTTGGGAACAGGGCAAACAAGGCAAAAGGTAAAGCCAGGGCTACTCCAAAACCAGTCATTCCGGCTGTAAGTTGCATGGCTCCACCGTCTGAGGTGAGTGAACCAGCCAAAAGAGATCCTAAAATTGGTCCCGTACAGGAGAACGATACAATGGCAAGGGTTAGCGCCATAAAAAAGATACCTGCAATTCCTTTTAGGTTAGCGCTTTCGTCCGTAGAATTTCCCCAACTAGAAGGCAAGGTTAATTCATAAAAACCAAAGAAGGAAAAAGCAAAAAAGACAAAAACCCCAAAAAACAAAAGATTCAAGGGAACGTTGGTTGAGATACTATTGAGGATTTCTGGATTGAGGGAATCCAAGAAATGGAAGGGTAAACTCAACAAGACGTATATCACTACAATGAATCCACCATAGAGCAATGCATTGAAAATTCCCTTCCGTAGACTCGTTCCCTGTTTCAAGAAAAAGGAGACAGTCAATGGAATCATAGGGAAGACACAGGGGGTCAATAAGGCAATGAGACCGCCTAAAAAGCCCAACAAGAATAAATTCAATAAGGGAGAAGCATCGCCTTCATCGACCAATCCGCTGGTCAATAACGCTTTATTTTTAAGGGAAAGTGTTAATGCAGCAGAACGGGCTTTATCTTGATCGGTAATTTCAATGGCTGACTGAACAATCGCTTTGCCGTTCAAAGAAAAAGCAAATGGTTCTGTTCTAAAAATACACACTCGGTCGTCGCAAGCTTGGTAATTAATTTCGCCTCGTATTTCGTCTACACGCGTATCGAGAAGTATGAGGTGTTGTGAAAACTTCGCCTCTTTCTCGAAAAAAGGCAAGTCAATTTCGAAGATTTGATCAAATTCGATTTTAGGGGGATCACTTTGCATCTCCCCTTTTAATTTGATTCTTAACGAATCATAGACATAGGTGAATTCTGTTGGCAAAGGACCATCTTCAAATTCTTTAAGGCTGTACAAATGCCATTTTTCCTTAATTGCTGCAGTGAAATGTAAAACAGCTTCTGTGTCCGATATGCGTTCTACAGTAGTTGACCATTCAACGGGTTCATCTTCACCTTGCGCAAAAACCACCCAACTAAAAAAGACAAATAGGAATAGATAATATTTTTTCAAATGCATTTGATTATTAAAGGGTTAACTGTAGCATTTGATGCGGCAAAACGAGCGTCGACACGCTGACCAATCACCCAGACAATTTGCGCTTCACTGCAGAGTAACCACTGATTCTCTTTTTCTAACAAAGAATACTTTTGATCCTTGAAAAACTTACTCAGTTTTTTCTTTCCAGGCATTCCAATGGGGTAAAAATAATCGCCTTTTTGGTATTTACGAAGGATTAAGGGAAATTTTAACATGCGCGTATCTAAGAGAGCATATTTAGGGGAAAGAATCGCCTCTTGGCTTAGGGATAAATGAATGGGAGAATGAAGATCCTCAGTAGGTATCCATTCAATTTCATTGGGCTGCATATCCTCTTGAAGCGGAGTTAACAGCAATTCATTTCTATCGTGCACCAAACGATGTGATGGGGAAATCAGTTGTTTTCCGCTTTGCGCCTCCACAATGGAATGAAGATCGGCTAGATGAGTGAAACCAAAGGGCGAAAAAAGTGCAAAGAGGTAATAATCGAGGGGTTTTAGCGCTTTAATCGCTGCAAGTGAAATATGAACTACCCCTTCTTTTTCCTTAAAATGCAAAGCTTTGAATTGCTCCAACACTACTGTCAAAGCTTCATGTGCCAAAGCAATATGGTCAAACGTCTCTGCTGCATTTTGCAATAAGTGCGCATTGGCTGCTTTCCATTGAGGAATAACCTGATGTCGCAATTGATTTCGCAAATAATCATCAGAAGCATTGGAAGCATCTTCACGCCAATCGATTGCATTTACTTTGGCATAGTCGACAATGGTAGCTTTGGAAAAAGAAAGCAGAGGACGCACAATTGTAGCTGATCTGATCCCACGCAATCCTTTTAAACCACTTCCTCTTCCTGTATTGATCATGAAGGTTTCCAATTGATCATCCAAATGATGAGCGGTGAGCAAATGGGAATAGTCACCTTCCTTTTTAAGTAGTTCAAACCAGTCATACCGCAACATGCGTGCAGCCATTTGAATGGAAATCCCTTTGGATGCGGCTATACTTTTGGTGTCAAAACGATGGGTATGCAACTCAAGATTGTGCATACGACACTTTGCAATAATAAAATTTTCATCACCATCGCTTGCTTCCCCGCGAAGACCAAAATTACAATGCGCCACGGCAAAAGATACTTTTGCCTTTAGCAAGAGGTCGAACAAAACCATACTATCTACTCCCCCACTGTTGGCAAGTAAAAAAATTGCTTGCGGATTCTTTTCCAGCAAGACATTCATCTTTTTTTGTACAATTTCTAACACTGAACAAAGATAATGTTTTAAAAAAGTAAAAAAACACTTCCGATGAGGATAGAATTTGTTTAACTAAATAATTTGACGCATTTTTGTGCTGTATTATGAAAACAACATCTAACATAGCGTTCGTTTCTTTTCGCTTTCCGCGTGCTTTCCGCCCCTTGGGGGTCTAATACTTTTATGGAATCTAGGTGTGTCCGATTCCGCTCTCAAAACTACTCTATTCCTTTTTTATCATCAAAACCATTCCCATGGAAATTGTTAACGCGGGCCCTGAACATATACATTTTGCAAAAACCATAAGCCAAACCATTGAAGAATCGGCTAAAGACCGAGGTACGGGTATAGCACAACGAACTCCTGCCTATATCATTCAAAAAATGCAAAACGGCAATGCTGTTATTGCATTTGAAGAAGATCATTTTGCTGGCTTCTGCTATATCGAGGTATGGGGTCACGGCAAATATGTTGCCCATTCTGGACTCATTGTATCCCCCAGCTATCGCGGACAAGGTCTAGCAAAGCGCATTAAAAAACATGTATTTGATCTTTCGCTCGAGAAATTTCCTGGAGCAAAAATATTTGGAATCACTACTGGACAGGCAGTGATGAAAATCAATTATGAATTAGGCTATAAACCTGTACATTTTTCTGAACTGACAAACGACCCAGAGTTTTGGAAGGGCTGTCAAACCTGTAAGAATTTTGATGTACTAACCCGAACAGAACGCAAACTCTGCCTGTGTACAGGAATGTTGTATGACCCAAACGAAAACAAACAAGCCGAATCAAAAACGACCACCTTCTTGAGTGGACTCTTTAAAAAGAAAACAAAATGAAAAAATTAGTTCTCGCCTACAGTGGTGGTCTCGACACCTCCTACTGCCTAAAAACGCTCTCACAAGAAGGCTATGAAGTACATGCTGTGAGTGTAAACACTGGTGGATTCACTGCAGCAGAAATCAATGCACAGGAGAAAAAAGCCTATGCTATGGGAGCAACAACCTACAAATCGATTGATGCCTTACAAAATTTTTATACAAAAATCGTCAAATACCTAATTTTTGGGAATGTATTGAAAAACAACACCTATCCCCTTTCGGTGAGTGCCGAGCGGATTATACAAGCTGTTGAGATTATTGAATATGCCAAAAGCATAGAGGCAAAGTATATCGCTCATGGAAGTACAGCTGCAGGAAACGATCAGGTGCGTTTTGATCTCATTTTTCAAGTGCTTGCTCCAACCATAGAAATCATTACACCCATTCGTGATAAACAACTTTCTAGGGAAGCAGAAATTAACTATCTCAAAGAACAAGGCATTGAACTTTCTTGGGAAAAAGCGCAATACTCCATCAATCAAGGTTTATGGGGAACCAGCGTTGGCGGAAGTGAAACCCTTACCTCACACCAAACGCTGCCCGAAACAGCCTATCCAAGTCAGTTAACTCAAAGCACACCTAAGAAAATAATTCTCCATTTTGAAAAAGGAGAATTGGCAGCACTCAATGGAACTAAAGGAGAGCCTGTTGAAGTCATACAAAGCTTGCAAGAAATTGCCAAAGAATATGCCATTGGGCGAGATGTACACGTGGGCGATACCATTATTGGAATTAAAGGCCGGGTAGGTTTTGAAGCGGCTGCACCTTTAATTATTATCAAGGCACATCATCTACTAGAAAAACACACCCAGAGTAAATGGCAACAATACCAAAAAGAACAACTCGCCAATTTTTATGGTATGCAATTGCATGAAGGAAATTATCTCGATGCAGTAATGCGGGATATCGAAAGCTTTTTAGAAAGCAGTCAAAAGACAGTGAATGGCGATGTCTATATCACCCTACATCCTTATCGTTTTGAATTGGAAGGTGTTTCTTCTCCCAACGATCTCATGAATGCCGCATTTGGCAGTTATGGAGAAATGAATAAGGGGTGGACAGCAAATGACGCCAAAGGCTTTATCAAAATAAGCGCTAATGCGCACAAAATTTACGGAAGCGTAAACAAATCAACGAAGAAATGAAAACAGTAGGAATAATAGGTGGCGCTGGATACACAGGAGGTGAACTCATCCGTTTGGTCCTCAATCACCCTGCCTTGGAGCTTGATTTTGTGTACAGCACTTCACGTCCAGGGACAGCCGTTAGCGATACCCATCAGGATCTTTTAGGAAGTCTTGAAATGGATTTCACCGACAAAATTAATGCAGAAATTGATGTGTTATTTCTCTGTTTAGGTCATGGGAATTCAAAGAATTTTTTAAAAGAACACCACTTTTCGCCTTCGACCATAATGATTGATTTAAGCAATGATTTTCGTCTAACTGCCGATGCGCATTTTGACGGAAGAGAATTTGTCTATGGTTTACCAGAAAAAAACACAGCAATCATTGAAAAAGCCACCGCCATTGCAAATCCGGGCTGTTTTGCTACGGCCATTCAGTTGGCCCTTTTACCCTTAGCAAAAGCAGAAAAACTGACCGAGGTGGTACATGTCAACGCTACAACTGGAAGTACTGGGGCTGGGCAAAGCCTATCGCCAACTACACATTTTAGCTGGAGAAATAATAATTTATCTTGGTACAAGCCCTTTACCCATCAACATTTGGGGGAGATTAACGAGAGTTTAACCGAATTACAAGGTGACAATGCTTCTATACTGTTCTTGCCTCAACGGGGAGACTTTAGCCGAGGGATTTTTGCTACGGCCTATACGAAGTTCGAGGGAACGATAGATGAAGCCTATGCTCTCTATACCGATTTTTACAAGAACGCTCCCTTTACACAAGTATCCAAAAAAGAAGTACATCTAAAACTAGTGGTCAATACCAATCAGTGCTTTTTGCATTTACACAAACACCAAGATGTTCTCCTCATTACTGCAGTCATCGACAACCTCATCAAAGGAGCGTCGGGTCAAGCCATTCAAAACCTTAACTTAATCATGGGTTGGGAAGAAACCTTGGGACTCCAACTCAAAACCAATATTTTTTAAAAAAATACACCTATGAAAATAGCAATCATTGGAACGGGAAATTTAGGACTAAGCATAGCGAAAGGCTTGCTGATCAATAACACTATTACCACCCTTTACCTCACAAAACGCAATCCTGCTTCCTTAACCGAATGGAACAATGCAAAAAACGTTACGGTCACCTCGGACAACACAGAAGCAGTCAACAATGCGGATATCCTTATTTTTGCTGTACAACCCAGTCAGTTCGAAGGGATTTTGACAGAAATAAAAGATCAACTCAGCGAACGCCATGTCATTATTTCGACCATTACAGGTTTTAAAATTAATCGGATTGAAGCCATTTTGGGGACAGCTTTCCCTATCATTCGCAGCATGCCTAATACGGCGATCTCAGTAGGTAAATCCATGACCTGTTTATGCTCGAATAGCATTGGGAAAAAGCGTATTGCTATTGCTTCAGCCATTTTCAATGGTTTGGGAACTTCCATCATTATTGAGGAAGAACATATGCAAGCAGCAACCGTTATTTGTGCCAGCGGAATTGCATTTTGGATGCGGTTGATACGTGCAACAACACAGGGTGGGGTTCAATTGGGTTTTGATGCCCAAGATGCCATGATGATGTCCATGCACACAGCACTCGGAGCAGCTAGTTTGCTCATTGAAACAGACACTCATCCTGAACAGGAAATAGACAAAGTAACAACCCCTAGAGGATGTACCATAACAGGCTTAAACGAAATGGAACACCAAGGACTAAGTTCTTCCCTCATTCAGGGATTGGTTGCTTCTTTTGAAAAAATAAACGAAATCTCTACTCAATAAGATGAAATTATTTGATGTATATCCCCTCTATGATGTCACCCCTATTCGAGCCAAGGATGTCTATGTATACGATGAAAATGGTATAGAATACCTCGATCTATATGGAGGTCACGCCGTTATTTCCATTGGCCATGGTCATCCGCGTTATTTGGAACGCATAACTCAACAAATGCATCAAATTGGATTTTATTCAAATGCTATCCACAATCCATTGCAACAGGAATTGGCCAATGCCATTGGAGAACATTCTTGTTGCCATGATTATCAATTGTTCTTGTGCAGTTCAGGGGCTGAAGCCAATGAAAATGCCTTAAAACTTGCTTCTTTTCATACGAGACAAGCACGCATCATTGCCTTTGAACATGCCTTTCATGGGAGAACCAGTGCCGCAGTTGCTGCCACCGATAACCCCAGCATCAATGCACCCTTAAACCAACAACAAAAAGTGACCTTTCTTCCATTTAACGATGAAATGGCCTTGGAAAATGAATTGAAAAAAGGAGATGTTTGTGCGGTTATTTTTGAAGCCATTCAGGGTGTAGGAGGACTCGATGAACCTTCAGAAGAATTTATTTATGCCTTGGAACGCCTCAGTAATCAGTATGGAGTCTGTTTAATTGCTGACGAAGTACAAGCTGGTTTTGGACGTACAGGAACCTTTTTTGCTTATCAAAAATACCAAATTGAACCACACATCATTTGTATGGCAAAGGGCATGGGGAATGGTTTTCCTGTTGGAGGAATATTAGTTCACCCCTCCATCGAAGCAAAATTCGGTAGGCTAGGCACAACCTTTGGAGGAAATCATTTGGCCTGCGCAGCTGCCTTAGCTGTTCTCGATGTGCTCAAAGAAGATAATCTCCAAGCCCATGCAAAAGATATGGGGGTGTATTTTATGCAAAAAGCAAAAGGCATTGATGGTGTAAAAATTAGTAAAGGTCGAGGGTTGATGCTCGGACTTGAGTTTGACTTTGAGGTTGGAGCATTGCGCAAAGAATTGATCTACACCCACCATATTTTTACAGGAGGAAGTAGTAATAAAAAATTATTGCGCATACTGCCTCCACTAACGGTTCAGGAAAAACACATTGATTTCTTTTTTACACAACTGGAAATTGCACTAAAAACAATAGCCGCATGAAACACTTTATCTCTCTAAACGATCTTCCAGATTTTGCGCAAACCCTTACCCTAGCAAAACAATTAAAGGCTGCACCTTTTGCACATGAAACAGCTGGGAAACGCAAAACCTTGGGCTTACTGTTTTTCAATCCAAGCTTGCGTACTCGATTAAGTACCCAGAAAGCAGCGCAAAATTTGGGCTTAAACACCATCGTAATGAATTTTTCAAACGAAGCCTGGGCCTTGGAGTTTGAAGACGGTACAGAAATGCGGGGTATACGGTCGGAGCATGTGCGTGAGGCGGCGGCTGTAGTATCTCAATATTGCGATATGGTTGCCATTCGTGCCTTTGCCAGCCTAAGCAATAAAGATCAAGACGAAGCAGAAATTGTATTGAATAGCTTTGCCAAATATGCCTCCATTCCAGTCATCAATATGGAAAGTGCTACGGGGCACCCATTACAATCTCTGGCTGATGCGCTTACCTTAGAAGAACACACCACCGCTCATCGGCCAAAAGTAGTGCTTAGCTGGGCGCCACACCCCAAAGCATTGCCACATGCGGTCGGAAATTCCTTTACCCGTATGATGGAATTTGGTGAAGCTGATTATGTTATTGCAAATCCTGAAGGCTATGATCTTGATCCAAGGATCACTAAAAATATTCCTATTGTACATCATCAAGAAGAAGCCTTGGCTGGAGCTGATTTTGTCTATGCAAAAAACTGGTGTTCTTATGCGCAATATGGGGAAGTATTGCGCACTGACGACGAATGGATGCTTACATCAGAAAAAATGCAGCTGACCAACAATGCCAAGTTCATGCACTGCCTCCCTATTCGACGAAATATCGTTGCCGCAGACAGCGTATTGAACGGACCCAATTCCCTAGTCATCGAGCAAGCCAACAACCGAACTTTTGCCGCTCAAGCGGTATTGAAAACACTCCTCGACCATGCCTAAATTATCCATTGTAAAAATTGGTGGTGCTGTCATCGAAGATCCCGTAAAATTGGCTTCTTTTTTAGCCGATTTTGCTGCCCTAGATGGGCATAAGATCTTGGTTCACGGAGGGGGTAAAAAAGCCAGCCTTTGGGCGGAAAAACTTGGAATCCCAGTCCATATCAAAGATGGACGGCGGGTCACCGATGCTGCCACCCTTGAACTCATTACTGGAATATATGGCGGACAGGTGAACAAGAATATCGTTGCCATATTGCAGGGTATGAACTGTAACGCCCTTGGTTTATCGGGTGCCGACGGGAATGCGCTACAGGCAATTAAACGTCCTGTAAAAGCCATTGACTATGGTTTTGTGGGAGATATTTCTCAAGTCAATACTACCTTATTCAGCAACTTACTCGAACAAAACATTAGTCCTGTTTGCTGTGCCATTACACATGATGGCAACGGACAATTATTCAACACCAATGCAGACACCATAGCGGCAGAAATTGGAAAGGCCATGGCCGCCCACTTCACTACAGTTCTCTACTATTGCTTCGAACTCCCAGGAGTCATGAAAGACATAAACGATCCTGCTTCCCTCATTGAATACATTACAGAAGAAAGTTATACTGATCTATTGGTTAACAATGTAATTTCAGCTGGAATGCTCCCCAAACTCTACAATGCCTTTGATGCCCTAAAGGGTGGTGTAAAAGAAGTGGGCATTGGTTCATCAAAAATGATTTGTAACACTACTCCGCATACATCAATTACACTAAAATGAAAAACTTAACAGAAGAAGCGATTGCCTTATTGCACGACCTCATTGCCATTAAATCGTTTTCTAGCGAAGAAGACTCCACAGCTGCACGCATAGAACAGTGGTTTGCGGAACATAAAATACCCTCCAAGCGGCAAGACAACAATGTCTATGCTTTTAACGCCGCCTTTGATAAAAATAAACCTAGCCTTTTGTTGAATTCCCATCATGATACAGTACGTCCCAATTCAGCTTATACGAAAGATCCTTTTCATCCGCATGTGGAAGATGGAAAACTCTATGGACTGGGAAGCAATGATGCTGGAGGAGCCTTGGTTTCCCTACTCGCGCTTTTCACCCACTATTACGCACATCCGGACCCAAAATACAATCTCATTATGGCCGCTACGGCCGAGGAAGAAAGCTCAGGTTCATTGGGGCTAAATAGTCTACTTCCTATCCTTCCGCCCATCGATGTAGCCATAGTGGGGGAACCCACCCTGATGCAACTGGCCATTGCTGAAAAAGGTTTGATTGTTTTTGATGGCATTATTGAGGGAACAGCTAGTCATGCAGCACACCCCAATACAGACAACCCAATTTTAAAACTTCCTGAAGTGATTGGCTGGCTAAAGAATTTTTCGTTTGAAAAAGTTTCGGAGCTATTGGGACCCGTAAAAATGACCATAACGCAGCTCAATGCGGGAAAGCAACATAATGTTGTTCCTGCACAGGTAGACATGGTCATCGATGTTCGCGTGAATGACTGCTATTCCAATCAGGAGATTGTGACCCTCTTGCAGAAGGAAGCACCACTGACAATGACAGCTCGTTCAATCAACCTAAATTCTTCTTCTATCCCAGAAGATCATCCGCTTGTACAGGCGGGTATTGCATTGGGAAGAACGACCTATGGATCTCCTACCCTTTCGGATCAAGCAAAACTATCTTGTCCCTCCTTAAAGTTAGGCCCAGGCGATTCCACCCGTTCGCATACCGCAGATGAATTTATCTATATTAACGAGATAGAAGAAGGGATTGCATTGTATATTGATCTTTTAAATAAAATAATTTAGCATGAAACTTTGGCAAAAAGGGGCTGCAGCCCACGAAAAAGTAGATGCATTTACGGTGGGAAAAGACCGTGAATATGATTTGGTTTTGGCACAGTACGATTGTGAAGCCTCTATTGCTCACGCCAGCATGTTGGGCAAAGTAGGTTTGATTAGCCTCACTGAAGCGGAACAGTTATGTGCTGTTCTATCTACCTTAAAAAAGGATGCTGAGGCGGGTGACTTCAGCATTGAAGATGAATTTGAAGACATGCATTCAAAAATTGAGCATGTACTCACCCAAGAACTTGGAGATTTAGGGAAGAAAATTCACACAGCACGTTCTAGAAACGACCAAGTTTTGGTAGCCATGCACCTCTACCTCAAACAGGCCTTGAAAGAAATAAAAATAGATGTCCTTGCCCTATTCGATCTTTTGCTTCAACTAGCAGAAAAACACCAAAAGCATCTTCTTCCCGGTTATACCCACCTTCAGGTGGCCATGCCCTCTTCTGTCGGCATGTGGCTATCGGCTTATGCTGAAAGTCTAATCGATGATCTTTACTTTTGGGAAGCAGCCTATAAAATGGCTGATCAAAATCCTTTGGGGAGTGCCGCTGGCTATGGTAGTTCATTTCCCATTGATAGGATGTTGACCACTGAACTATTGCAATTTGACCAACCAAAGATCAACGCTGTAGCTGCTCAAATGAGTCGTGGAAAATTAGAGAAAAGTACCGCCATGGCGCTTTCCAGTATTGGGAGTAGCTTGGCAAAACTAAGCATGGACATTTGCCTTTATATGGGACAGGACTTTGACTTTATTTCCTTCCCGGCAGACCTAACCACGGGTTCTAGTATCATGCCGCATAAAAAAAATCCCGATCTTTTTGAATTGGTTCGTGGAAAATGCAATGGTCTACAAGCCCTACCAAATCAACTAGCACTTCTGACCACCAACTTACCCAGCGGCTACCATAGAGAATTACAACTCGCCAAAGGCCCTATTATAGAAGCAGTTCAAGAATTGAAGGCCTGCCTAGAAATCCTCCTGTTTAGCTTACCCAAATTGGAGGTAACGAAAAACATTACCGACCAAAAAAAATACGATTACCTCTTTAGTGTTGATAGTCTCAATGCAGAAGTTTTGGCCGGAAAACCCTTCCGCGATGCCTACCGAGAATTGGGCGAGGCCATTGAAACAGGAAATTACCGCCCCAATAGGACGGTAAAACACACCCATTTGGGCAGTATTGGGCAACTTGGACTGGAAGAAATTCGTGCGAAAATGGAGAGATTACGGTAATACTTCATTTGGTGAAGTTGCGTTTTGATTTTTTTTATTTTTCAAAAAATTGGTATATTGTAGTTAGAAACGATCCCAAATCTGATCTATGTCATGAAAGCCCTGCAATTTTCTACGCAAAATTATTCTCCTTTACAGAAGCTACTTCCAGTAGTCCTTTTTTTAAATTCGCTAGTTAGATTATGTTTTTCTAAGCACGATTTGTCGTGTCCAAAAGGGTCGCAGATTGGATGGAATATATTGGAATGCAAAAAAATATCGGAAATAAATACAGCTGAAGGTGTATATATACACTAGTTGGGCTTAATATAAAACAAACTTCATCCTGAATGAATGGCATTGAGAAACTCAAAGAAAATTTGAACAAACAACAGTTGAAAGCTGTAACAGAAACCGAGGGTTTTGTTAGAGTAATCGCAGGTGCAGGTTCGGGAAAAACAAAAGCTCTGACTCAAAGATATGCCTATATTGTTGAAGCATTAGGAATTAATTCTTCTAATATCCTCTGTGTGACCTTTACCAACAAGGCTGCACAAGAAATGCGAAAAAGGGTTAAACGTTTAGTCGGAGAAAATTCCGATTTAAGTTTCATAACCACTTATCACGGATTTTGTGTTCGAGTATTAAGAGAGGACATAAACAAAATAAAATACCCAAAGAACTTTATAATAATGGACGTTGAAGACCAAAAAACTGTTCTTCGACAAGTATATAATGAGTTGGGGTTAACTTCAAAAGTATTCACTTTCAAACAAGTTCTAAGATATATAAGCAAACAAAAAACTTCGCAAGAATATTTGCAATATATCCTTGAATCAAAGAAAAAAGAAACTGATAATGAAATTGAAAAAATCTTTATTAGGTATTTAGAAAAGCAACAAAGAAATTTCGCTTTAGACTTTGACGATTTACTCAATTTTGCTCTTTACATATTCGTGAATAATCCTGACGTTCTTGAAAAGTGGCAAAAGAGATTACAATACATTCAAGTTGACGAAACTCAAGATAGTTCGCAAAAACAGTTTATGCTAATTGAGATGCTTTCTCAGTTCCACAAAAATCTTTTCGTTGTTGGCGACCCAGATCAAACCATTTATGAATGGCGAGGTGCAAAACCTGAAATTTTGGTTGATTTTGACAAGCAATTTGTTGATTCAAAAACAATCATTATGAATCAAAATTATCGTTCAACACCAAATATTTTAAGTCTCGGCAATCATATAATTAAAAACAACAAGGTTAGAGTAGATAAAGATATGTTTACTCAAAATCCAGAAGGTGTTGAAGTTGTTCACTTTCACGGAGAAAATGATTACGAAGAAGGATTATGGGTCGCAAATGAAATCAAAAGACTTGTAAAAGATGAAAACTGTAAATATTCAGATTTTGCAATATTATACAGGGCAAATCATATTTCACGTAGTATTGAACAATCTCTAATTCGAGAAAATATTCCTTATTCGGTTTTTGGAGGTATTCGATTTTTTGAACGTAAAGAAATTAAAGATGTCTTAGCATATTTACGATTGATTGAATTTGAAGATGATTTTTCCTTCTTAAGAGTTGTAAATACGCCAAGTAGAGGTTTAGGAAAAAAATTTATAGAAAATTGCCGAAAAAGAAAGCATTTCTCTTTATTCAGCCTTGCAACAAAACATAACTGACAAAGATTTAAGTCGGAAAGGTGCAATTGAATTTGTTGAACTTATAGAAAAGTATAAAAAATCAAAAGCAGATTTAATTATTTCAGATTTAGTAAAAGAAATAATGGACGAAAGCGGTTTATCTGCTTATTACAGAACTGACGGAGACACAGATAGATTAGATAATATCAAAGAACTTCAGAACTCTATAATTTTATTAGAAACCCAAGATGAAGAACAAATAAACCTTACTGAATATCTGCAAGAAATTGCACTTTATACAGATATGGATATTGAAGATGATAGAAATGACCGAGTTAAATTAATGACTATTCATACATCTAAAGGTTTAGAGTTTCCTTACGTTTTTCTTTGCGGCTTCACAGAAGGTGTGCTACCTAGTGCTATGTCAATCAAAGAAAGAAGAGCAAAAGCAATTGAAGAAGAAAGACGTTTAACTTACGTTGCAATTACAAGAGCTGAAAAGGCATTTTATATGACTGAATCAGAAGGTTTCAATTTTAGTACAGGTTTAAATAAATATCCTTCTCGTTTTTTATTTGAAATAAGCGATACTTATTTTGTGCGAAAAGGAGAATTAAGTCAAGAAATCATAAATGAGGCTAAAGAACAACTTAAACTTGATGCAAGCAGGCAATTAATTCAAAAGAAATTTGACGTTGGAGATTTGGTAAATCACTTGATTTGGAAACAAGGAAAAGTAATTGAAGTAAACGAAGAAAAAGGAGAGTATCAAATTGAGTTTATAGAAACAGGAAAAACCAAACCAATAAATTTTGAATTTAGAGGTTTAACGAAAATCGAGAAGCAAACTGAACTTACAGAGGAAGAAAAGACTGAAAAATCAAAATCGGATGAAGATTGGAATTCGTTTGTAGAAAACGAAATTCAAATTAAACAAAGCGAAAAACCTGAAATTCCGGAACCAGAAGAATCCAGCGTAGAGGAAAAGAAAAACTTGATTAGAAAAAGAATAGCTGATTTAAAAGAAGAAAAGGAATTACTTGATAAAATAAAAGACGAAAAAATTAAATCCGAACTAATAGTCGAACCAAAAAAATCGGAAAAAGAGACGATTAAGGAACAAAAAACGGAGGAAAAAATACTAAGCCCAACAACGTATAAAAGTAATGGCGGGAATAGTGCTAAACCCAAAGAAAAAGATAAAAATAATTTATGGTCTAAACTGAAAGGTTTGTGGTCTTAAACCGCTACTATTTTTATACGAGATCGTTGTACCCAATTAGAAAAAATGAAATTTGATAGTAAAAAAGACATATTATTCAGTATTATAAATCTCGTATTGATTGCCTTTTTGATTGGAATTACAATCGTTGGAATTCTTGACAAAGAAATGGAAAAAGGTGATTACTGGGCTTTATTACTAATTGTTACTGTGGTCGGACTTATGTTTTGGCTGTATTTTGGGACTAACTATGAATTGACTAAAAAAAACGGACTGACATACAGAAGCGGACCATTATACGGAAAAATAAGTGTTGACCGAATAACTGAAATTATAAAGGGAAAAACACTTTGGGTTGGATTTAGACCAGCAACTTCTAGAAAAGGACTGATTGTTAAATATGATAAATTCAATGAAATTTATATTAGCCCAAAAACAAATGAATCTTTTATTGAAAAGATATTGGAATTGAATGAAAAAATAACGATTACCGAAAAAAAAACTTACGCGCCCAAAATGGTGTGCAGAGCAAACTAAAACTGTCAACAAAGCTTTTAATGCAAATGACTAAAGAATTAAATATGGTATATTGGAGCTATTGTTTCACATGGGCTAATTAATGGTTTGCCAAAACTATTTTCATTACTAAGGATTAATCGGATCAAAAAAGCGGTTTTATATATTAAAAAAGACAGTAAGGTGTGAATTTTTAGCGTCAACGAAAAAATCAAACGTAATTTGTAAATTTATAACGAAAGACTTTTTATAAAAATAAAAATGGTGAACAGCAAACAGGGTGAAGAAGCAATAGCTGTCTGAGTGAAAACTCCAACCGTATTTTTTGTTTAATTTGAAAATCTTAGGTAAGATAAATTCGTTAGCAAAGAACCGCTGCAGCTAATACACCTAACCCTTCTCCTCAACTAGTCCCTATTCCCATTAGGAAGTCCCGTAACATTTCATTTCATTTGTAGCAAGAAATGAACTATGGGAAATAGACCACGTTTACACTTTATTGATGCCTTGCGTGCCTTTGCTATTTTAATGATGCTCCAGGGTCACTTCATTAGTGGGGTATTAAATCCAGACACCATTGATCCCAAAAATACTTTCTACACCTTCTGGTTGTATTGCCGTGGCTTTACTGCCCCAGTTTTCTTCACCATCACGGGCTGGGTCTTTACCTTTTTACTTTTACAAAACGTGGAAGAGGG